>Ga0335081_10003528_pt1 | contig 24631 bp, 25 predicted proteins | sample Lox_Sample_35_FD_206713 | JGI IMG/M metagenome (GOLD analysis project Ga0335081, IMG submission 206713) | Soil microbial communities from Loxahatchee National Wildlife Refuge, Florida, United States - Lox_Sample_3.5 | ecosystem: Environmental > Terrestrial > Soil > Wetlands | place: USA...
CGGCACCGCAGTCCGCGACTACATCCACGTCGAGGACCTGGCCGCAGCACATCTGCTCGCGCTCGAGGGCGTGCACGAATCCGAACACCGCGTGTTCAACCTCGGCAACGGCAACGGTTTCTCGGTCCGCGAAGTGATCGCCGCGGCCCACGCCGTGACCGGCCGGGAGATCCGCGCGAACGAGGCGCCCCGCCGTCCCGGGGACCCACCGATGCTCGTCGCCGCCAGCGAGCGGATCCGGGCGGAGCTCGGCTGGGAGCCGCAGAAGCCCGGGCTCGAGCAGATGGTCGGCGACGCCTGGGCGTTCGCGCAGGCGAACCCCGACGGCTATTCGCACTAAAAGGCGCCGCCGTCAGGCCGCCAACCCTCCTGGCGCAGCGGCGCTCAGAGCAGGTCGGCGAGCTGTTCGAGCGCGGCGGCGAGCACCTCGCCGGCCGGCCGGGTCGCATCGATCTTCCGGATCCGGCCCGGGTCCTCGGCGGCGAGTTGGAGGTACGCCGCGGCCGTGCGGTTGAAGAACTCGTTGTGCTCGCGCTCGAGGCGATCGGGCGCTTCGGCGCGCGATCGAGACCGGCTCCGGCCAAGGTCGGCGTCGATCAACAGCAGCAGCGTGCGATCCGGCCGCGCCGTGCGGATCGCGAAATCGTTGATCGTCCGAACCGCATCGATCCCGAGCTCCCGGCCGCCTCCCTGGTAGGCCAGCGAGGAGTCGATGAAGCGGTCGAGCAGGACCCACTTTCCCGCGCGCAGGAGCGGCTCAAGCGCCTCCTCGACGAGCTGCGCCCGAGCCGCCGCATACAGGAGCGCCTCGGTGCGCGGGGTCACGTGCAGCTCGGGGTCGATGACCACCTCGCGAATCCGCTCGGCCGCGGACACGCCGCCGGGCTCGCGCAGGAGCAGCACATCCAGTCCGCGGGCCTTGAGCGCGTCGAGCAGCGCTGCGGCGAGCGTCGTCTTGCCCGCCCCGTCGATGCCTTCGATCGTGATCAGCCGGCCGCGCTCGGTATGCATCGACCGCGACCCTACCGGGCACTACGATCGAGGGATGCTCGCAGAGCTAGAACGCCAACCTCACGCGCGGTCCGTGCTCGCGCCGGCGCTCGAGCCCGGTGGCCACGCCTCACACGCATATCTGTTCTACGGGCCTGGCGGCGCCGGCAAGCGGGCGGCCGCCCGAGCGATGGCGGCGGAGCTGCTGGCCGCCGGGTCACCGGATCCCGCGAGCGCGCGCGCGCGGGTCGCGTCCGGAGCGCATCCGGACCTGACCTGGGTGACGCCGAGCGGCGCGCACGAGATCCTCGTGGGTGACATCGACGGTCCGGTCGTCTCGGCGGCGAGCAAGACGCCGTTCGAGGCGCGCTGCCGTGTGTTCGTGATCGAGCGCGTCGATGAGCTCGGCGACGAGGCCGCCAACCGGATGCTGAAAACGCTCGAGGAGCCGCCGGCGTTCGTGCACCTCATCCTGCTGTCGGATCGGCTGGCCGAGGTGCTGCCCACGATCCGCTCCCGGTGCCAGCTGGTCCGGTTCGACGCGCCGACGGTGCAGGAGACGGCGGCGGCGCTTGAGGCGCTCGGCGAGCAGAAGGACGCCGCGCTCGCGTGTGCGCACCTGGCGCTCGGGGACGGCGAACGGGCGCGCGAGCTGACCGGCGCCGAGGGACGGGCGCTGCGCGCGTCCGCCGAACGGTTCGCGCGGGCGGCGATATCGGGCGAGATGGCCCGGACCGCGCCGTGGTCCGGCGTGCTCGCAGCGGTCCGCTCGCGCGGGGAGGCGGTCCGGGCCGAGTTGGAGGCGCGTGCGCTCGAGGAGCTCGAGCTGTACCCGAGCAAGGAGCGCAAGCGCATCAAGACCGAGTGGGAGGATCGAATCAGGCGCGCTCGGCGGCGAGTCGAGACCGCGGCCCTCGATCTCGCCCTCCAGGTGGCGGCGCTCTGGTATGCCGACCTCGCGTGCCTTGCGTGGGGAGCGCCTGACCTGGTAAGGAACGTCGACCGGTTGACGGAGCTCGAGGCCGACTCGGGCGTTGACCCGCAGCGCTTGCGCATCGCCGTCGAAGCCGTGGAAGACACCAGGTTGCGTTTTCAGCTAAACGTATCGGAGGAGCTTGCATGCGAATCGCTCGCGTATCGCTTGGAGCGGCTGCTCGCGGCATGACGTTGCGGGACGACCCGGCGCGACCCGTCGGGTCCGACGAGCGGGTAGACGGTCAACCCGGGGGCCGCGTCTACCTGCGCGCGCCGGCGCACGCGGACAGAGCCGAGTTCGTAAGCCTGATGCGCGCCAGCCGGGCGTTCCACCGGCCATGGGCGACGGCGCCGACCGACGACGAGGCCTTCGACGCATATCTCGTGGACGCGCGCCGTGCGGACTTCGAGGCGATGCTGGTCTGCCGGCGCGAGGACCGCGCGATCCTCGGGTTCTTCAACCTGTCCCACATCACCCGGGGCTCGCTCCAGAGCGCCTACCTCGGTTACGCCGCCGCCAGCAAGTTCGCCAACCAGGGCTACATGCGCGAGGGGCTCGAGCTCGTCGTGCGCGAAGCGTTCCAGACGCTCCGCCTGCATCGAATCGAAGCCAACATTCAGCCCGGCAATCACGCTTCGATCGCGCTGGCGCGAGGCGCCGGCTTCGCCCGTGAGGGCTTCTCGCCACGGTACCTCAAGATCGGCGGCCGCTGGCGCGACCACGAGCGGTGGGCGATCCTGGCCGAGGACTGGCGGGCGCGCCAAGGGCGCCTCACGGTACCGACCGAGCGCTGAGCCCCAAGCGGTCGGGAGCGGGCGATTCTCACCCTGGGTCGGGTGGCGCGAGCGCGGTTAGACTGACCGCACATCGCCGACGTAGCTCAGCTGGTAGAGCACTTCACTCGTAATGAAGGGGTCCCCGGTTCGAGTCCGGGCGTCGGCTCTGGGAAAGCCCCGTAAATCGGGGCTTTTTCGTTCGAAGGAGCCTGTGTCTTCCGCCTGCGGCCCGCCGATGGAAGCGATTTGGAAGCCTCAAGAAAAACGCCCCCGCCCCTGAGTGAGGAGCGGAGGCGTTGGTCGACCTGCCGACCGTCTTAGGCTTGCGGCTGCGGCGTGAGGTCATCCGCCTGATCCAGCAGGGCCACGCGGAGCGCTCCGGCGTATTCCGCGGTCATCCTTGAGCGCCGCATGTGCCGGCGGCGGGCGTCTGCGATCTCGTGGATGTAGACGACGCGGGTGACGGTGGCGTCGCGGTGTCCGAGCAGGAAAGCGACCTCGTCGACGCTTTCGCCGGCGAGCAGGACACGGGACGCGACCGTGTGCCGGAACGAGTGCATGGATGGGACGACACCGGCGGGGACCCCGCCGTTCTCCTGGAGGACGGGGAAGGTCGGCTGCCCATGCTCATCCGTTGCCCGCTGTTGTGCTTTGCGCAGCGCTCGGGCGACATTCCGCTCGGAGAGCGCGCGACCCGTACAGGTCGCGAAGACGAACGCCTCCGGTGTGACGTCGCGTGAAGCGACCTTGTGCCGTGCGAGAACGAGAGCGAGCTCTCGTGGAATAGGCACGGTGCGCGCGGAGCCGTCGGTCTTGGTCGGCCGACGGGTGCCCTTCCGGTCAACCTGCCACGCGAACGTGATCTCGGCGTCATCAAGATCCTCAAGCCGGACGTCCGCCCAGGTGAGTCCGCAAAGCTCGGAGACGCGGGCACCGGTCAGCGCGGCGACCGTGAACAGGGTGCGGTACGGCTCAGTAGTGGCGGCGAGCGTCTGCTCGATCTGCTCGGGCGTGAAGATCGGCCGGCGTGTGGCCTGCGAGACCTTGGCTCGCTCCGAGGACAGCATCAGAGTGATCGGATTCATGCCCGCGAAGCCCAGCCGGCGCGCAGCGAACTTGTAGATCCGGCCCACCGCGCCAAGTACGGCGGCGATCGTCGCCTCGCTCTTGCCCCGCTGCCGCAGGTCGCGGACCAGGGCCGCCAGGTCGTCGGCAGTGATGCTGTCGAGCCTTCGGTTTCCGTACAGCCGAAGGACGTGCTGCTCGACCGCGCTGCGGTAGCCGGCCTGCGTTGTCGCGCGCAGGTCCTGCACTGGCCCGGCCAACCACAGCTCCGCGGCTTCTCCGAACCGCAGCCGAGAGTCCGGCGCCACCGTCTCGCCCCGGCCCCGACGAGCGAGCAGCTCGTCCCGGAGCTTCCGGGCGGCCATGATCCCCCCTCGACGGTCCGCCATCGTTGGATGCCCGAGGCATCCTTGAACCCGATCTCGAGGACGCCAGATGGGCGCCGGTAGATGTTCCGCTCCACCCTGACGCGGCGCGGCTCGTTGCTGCTCGCGCTCATGAGACGGCCCTCAGCAAGGTCGCGGCGCGCACGGGCCGAGCCGAGCGGCGCCACTCGTCGAGCTCATCGCGGCGGAAGTACAGCTTGCACCCAGGTCCGTCCTGGTAAGTAGGGATCGCTCGCTGAGCGGCCAGCTTGCGGAGCGTGTCTCGATGGACGCCGAGGTATTCCGCCGCGCTGCGAGCATCCAGCCACGCGCTGGCGTGGTCGCTGCTGTGACCCGCGGTGCGCTCAATCAGGCGATCGACGACCAGGTCGGCGAGACGGCCCAAGATCTGATCCATCAGAGCACGCTCCGAGTCGCCAGCCGTGGCCGCTGCAAAGGCTGACGTCCGGTCGAGGATGGGGAGCTCGTTGCCCACGGGCAGCCGCTCGGAAGTGGCGTACGCTTGCATCGTCGGGACCTCCTTGTAGGTCTCGGCCAGGCCCCGGGGTGCTCCAACACCGCCGGGGCTGCTTTATTGATTACGTGCGTAAGATATCGGGCGAGTCGGACGGAAAGCTTCCGTTCGTACGGTTCTGCCGCTGCCCGATGTAACGTCCTGATATGGGACGGAGAGTCGACGTCGACGAGCTGATCGACACGCAGACCGTGGCCAAGATCCTCGGCCTCGCGCACCGCAACACGGTGAGCGAGTACCAGGCGCGATACGAAGACATGCCCCGTCCCGTAGTCGACCTAAGCGGCGGGCGGCTCAAGCTCTGGCTGCGTCCAGAGGTGGAGCGCTGGGCTGCCCATCATGAGCATCGGTCTGCTGGTCGGGGGCGTCCTCGGCTCTCAGCCGCTAGGCCTTGATGCCCCCGGCGCGGCCGGCGCCGTCGTCTCAAGGTGTGGGTATTGAGCAAGCGAGCCCAGCCCGACCCGCCGGTTATCTGGCCGTGTTTATCGACGGCAAGGATGCCGTCGATAAACACGGGCGTCGCGTCGCGCCGATCACCAACGAGGTCGGCACCACGACCGTGCGCGACGCGAATAAATCCTGACCGGACGAGGGTCGCGACCGGCACACGGCGAGCTGGCCTATGGCAGGCAAGACGGCTCCGACTCAGTGCCCTCGTCCCCTACGGGTCCAAATCCGGACGCTCCGCCAACGCAGCCCCATCCGGAACCCAGGACGCGGCCGCGTCGACGACGGGCCACGGGACACTCCTCCTGAAAAGGCCGGAGCGGCTTCGAGAGCGAGCGGTCGGCGAGTGCAGCCGGAGGTGTGTGGCCTCCGGAGGTGTCGCCGTCCATACCGGTGGAATGACCTGAACATGGCTCCGCACAGGCTCCTCGCATTATCCTGACGCTATGGGCGAATCGGTGGATGGAGAGGGCAACGGATCTGGGCTGACTCGCGAGCAGCGGGAGCGCTTCGATAACGCCTACGCCATTTGGCAAAGGGGGGAGCTCGCGTCGGTGGCTCACATCGGAGCAGCGAACTTTCGAGCATTCCGCGACCTAAGCTTGTCGCCCGGCCGTCTAACCGCGCTTGTGGGGCCGAACGCAGCCGGGAAGAGCAGCATCATCGATCTCTTCCGGTTCGTCTCGGACGCTCTTAATCTCAGTCTCTACACAGCTCTTGAACGTCGAGGGGGATTGAGAGCCGTTCGGCACACTGCTCCGGGGGGGCGGCCACGCAACGTGAAAGTTGAGATTGCCCTTGAGTTCGGAGATGGCTTCGGCGGAGTGTATGCCTTCCGCACGGATGCGAAAGCAGGTGGGACATACAGTGTTGGAGAGGAGATTGCCCGCACGTGGAAGGACGACTACATAATCGACGAGTTTGTCGTACGTGGTGGGCGCGTCATAAACCCGGGCGATGACTTTTTCCGGCCTAGGCCTACCGCTCCGCATGACCCGACTGCTCTGGGCCTTCCGATTTACGGCAGTTCGCCCGGACTGTTTCCGATACTCGACGCGCTTCGTGAGCTTCGGGCTTACTCGATAGTTCCCGATCGGCTGCGTGAGCTGCAGGATCCCGACGAAGGTGCCAGGCTTCTTTTCGACGGGAGGAACGCCGCAAGTGTTCTCAGGCATTTGTCTGACGATGGCCGACAAGAACTTGAGGAGATGCTCGCGCATGTCGTCCCAGGCATCGTAGGAGTACGGACGGTCCAGCGAGGAAATAAGTTGACGCTTGAGTTCACCCAGCACACGGAGCGCGGCGATAACCATTTCGAGGCCCTCCAGATGTCAGATGGCACGCTACGTTTGCTCGGTCTCCTCTTGGCGCTGTATCAGTCAGCAACTCCGCGATTCATGGCCGTCGAGGAGCCCGAGGCGACCATCCATGTCGCAGCGCTTCAAGCCCTGATGGAGGTCTTCCAGGCACGGACGCCCTACACCCAGGTCCTGCTGACGACGCATAGCGCGGAAATCCTCGACTCGGTTCCCATTGATGATGTTTACCTCGTCGAGGCGCAGGATGGCTTTTCACGCCTCGGCCCTGTGTCTGAGGAATCCATGGCTGTCGTTCAGAGAGCGCTGTTCTCCCCAGGAGAGCTGCTCAGAAGCGGAGAGCTGCGAGGTCGGCTGTAGGCCGTGCCGACCATCGAGGTCATAGTTGAAGGCGACGGCGATCGCGACGCGATTCCTATCCTAATGCGGACCCGTCTTGCCGCTCTCGAGATCTTTGACGTAGATATCGGCAGACCGATCAACGCGAAGGGTCGCGGGAACTTACTTCGGGAAGGTCAGCTTGAACGGTGGTTGCAGTTGGCGGCACTGCGGGATGACGTTTGCGGCATCCTCGTCGTGTGCGATACCGAGGGGGATCCAGCCTGTGACCTGGGTCCAGCTCTCGCCAGGCGGGGGGCCGCAGCGGTGCCCCCCGTCCTAGTTCGACTGACACTCGCAGTCAGACAATTCGAGAATTGGATTGTCGCCTCAGGGGAGTCAACCAACGAGGAGGCTCAAGACGAGAACCAAGATTTCGAAGCCCTTCCAGCCACTGAGATCATCCGTCGCTGGAGAGCCCCTCGGAGCTACGTGAAGCCAATTCATCAACCCCGTTACGCGGCCCGAATCGATCATGTGATAGCCGCTCGAAGGTGCAGGTCTTTCGCGCGGCTTCTCCGCTGTATAGACGAGCTTGCACGCGAGTGTTCGTCGGCGGCCGACGGGGATGAGGCGTAGGGGAGGACGGCACTGAGTCGGAGCCGTCTTGCCTGCCATAGGCCAGCTCGCCGTGAGTCCGAGCCTGCACGTGTATGAGGATGCCGGCCGGGGTTGGTACTGCTTTGGCTGCGGTCGCGGCGGATCGATCTATGACCTGGCTTCGCTTCTGTGGAATCGTGGGACGCGCGGGGACGAGTTCGTGGCGCTGCGCCGCGAGATCGAGGTTCAGATGGCGCGGTGTCGCTGAAGCCGGCGCCATGCTCGTTTTGAGCCACCGGGGGGTGATTCGCCGGTGCGGCCGTCTCTATGTGGCGTGTGGCTTCAGCCGATCACCTACCGCGGGCGGATCGCCGCGTGCGCGAGCGCGACTCGCATGGGTGAGGACCCGATGATGGGCGGGGCGCCGACGATCGGTGAGCCGGGTATGGGCGAGGACCCGATGATGGGCGGGGCGCCGACGATGGGTGAGCCGGCTATGGGCGAGGCGCCGAGGATGAGTGAGCCGGCCATGCACGAGACCCCGACGCTGCCCGAGGCCCCCGAGTCCCAACACGAGTCGCTCCTCGAGCGGGTTTAGCATCTGATTCACCGAGACCGCAAGGAGTGACCAGCGAAGGCGTGAAGGGCTGCTCAGTCCCGGCTGCCGCGACCGGTGGTAGGCGCGGGCGATCGACTTCGTTTTCCGAGACCGCGGCATTACCGCCGTGGGACACGGAGGGCCTCAGCAGGAACCGCCGAGCTGTGCCTTTGTTTCATACACAACCATTTGGTGCGCTCCCGTGCGTCTGATGCTCGACAGCGGTCCCTCGTGGCGCAGTGTGCGCCGCCTGCGGGTTCGGATGATGGAGATTGGCGGCAGAGCCAAGGCTGGCAACCGGTTTTGGTGCCGGACAGGGCGACGTCGACGGTGGTGATCGTCGTCGTGGGTGGTCCGTCTCAGCAAATCCGACCGCGATCACCGGCGCGGTGTGTGTCTCATCCGCTCCGCGATTCCTCAGGCTGGCAGTGAAGTGAACCTTGAATCTTCCGGTGGCCCATGGCTTCGGTCGTCTGGCTTGCGTTTCGGCGGTGATCTGACTTCAGAGCTCGTCTTACGGCAGATCGATGGCCAGCGATTGGCACAGCGCCCTCACGGGTCCCGGCACCAGCAAGACGTTCGGTAAGAACCGCTTACTCCCGGTCCACCTACGTCTCACTTACGCGTGAGCTTTCCAAGAATCAACGACCAGAAGGTAGAAGGAGAAGTGGCTGTCATGCGCAGATTATTGGCGTCACAGATCATACGCAGACGCGTGATCTTAACGGTGATCGGCTTGCTAGCATTGAGCGTCGCGGCCGTCCAGCTCGGCGGGTCGGCGGCAGCCGCACAGAAGCATCACCGCAGGCACAAACAGCGGGACACGCAGAACTTGGGCTCGGCTAGCGGGCTTGGCCAGTTGGGCGGCTTCTTGCCGAGCGACAAGCTCACCTTGGAGAGCGCGATCGACGTCAACCTCAGCAACGAGACGGTCCGCCTCCCGATTTATCCTGGCACCGCGCCGGTACCCGGCGACCCAAGTAAGACCGAGACGGTCTGGTACATCCTGGAGGATTCATCGAACCAGGGAGCGGCAGACGACCTCGGAGTGAATTACGCACCAAAGCTGGCGAATATCGGGATTGGCTGCCCAGCGTGTGTGCAGACGGTCACAGAGGACAACCCATCCCCTGAGGCCAATCCGTTCGGGCCGGCAGTGATTCACTTCCAGGGGGCTCCGGACTTCAGCCCGACGCGGATCGCCGTCCCGGGACCGACCGGGTTCCCGCTGGCCAAGTTCCAGCCCGGCGCGGTGGCCGGGCCTGGCTACAGTCCGTTCATCCGGATCGCCGGGTCGGACACCGTGTACAACGCACCGATCGTCGCTGCGGGGAACGGCCCTTACGACGTTGTGCACCACACGAACGTCCCGGACCGCGTTGTTGGGATTCACATCGCCGCGGAGCCGTCGCCTCCGGGACGGTTCAACGAGTCGTGGGTGGACATGCTGTTCGTCAAGGGCTTTGACGCTGGACAGCCGATCGTCTACCTGAGCACCGACGCCGGGCAGCCACTCACGGCGGTGCTCGAGCGCTCGACGTACGTGCCCGCCCTCAACGACGCCTCCTACAACGGCGGCGATGACTTCCTGGGCTCGGCGCGGGAGCGGCTGTTCGGGTTCATCAACGGCCAGACCGGCGCGAACAACCCGAGCGCGCAGGGGTTCCAGCACCTCGCCTTCGACGGTTACGTCGGGGACGACGCCTCGCTCGATGACACGGCGATGATCAACGCGCTCAGGCACGGCGGTGATTTGCTGAACGTGTTCGGGGACTTTCCGACACTGTCAGATCCGCGGCACGCGGACGCCTACAGTCCCCTCTGGGACGCTCAGCTCGGCCTCTGGACCCAGAAGGCGGTCCAGGAAGGTCTGAACACACGCCAGGTCGATGAAAACGTCGTGCTCAACCTGGCGGCCGATCGGCCCGACCTGCTGACGGGCGTTAACCCGGCCACAGGCCAGCCTCAGCCGTACGGTTCGGTGGGCGTCGACATCAATTGTGCCGTGATCGGCTACACCGCCACGGCACCGACCCAGAACCTGGAGCCGAACGCGCCTGGCTCGCAGTTCCCACCCCGCTAGCCCACCCGCACTTCCGGGCTGGCCGATGGCCTGATAGGCGTCGGCCAGCGCCGGGGTGACCATTGCGCTGGGATCGGCCACCGGCACGAGCCGTTCTTCTCGTGTCGTGCCGGTGGACGCTGGTTCGGTCGGCGCTGGCGGAGCTGGACCGGCCGAGACCGGCAGGCTGGTCGCCCCAGCCCGCCGCCGCCTCGCAATACGCCCACGTCGACGAGATTCGAACTATGCCAGCCTAGGCCCACAACTTCACGAGATGGGGAGCGTCAGTTGCGGCCGGACTCGATCGGCAGCTTCACGTCGATCGCGGTACCGCGATTCGCGCTGCTATCTATGTGGATCGTGCCGCCGATGGCCTCGACTCGGTCGACCAGGCCGGTGAGCCCGGAGCCGCCAGCCGCCTCCGCGCCGCCCCGTCCGTCGTCTCTGACGCTCAGCTCGAGCCAGCCCTCTCGTCGCCTGGCGATGACCTCGGCCCGTGAGGCGTGGGCATGCTTGGCGGTGTTGGTGAGCGCCTCCGAGGTCACGTAGTAGACGGCCACCTCGACGGGCTCCGCGAAGCGTTCGTCGGCAAGCTCGAGGCAGAGTTCGACGGGCACCGCTGACCGTCGCGCCAGTGAGCTCAGCGCCGCGCTCAGTCCGCCCTCGGAGAGCACAACGGGATGAAGGCCACGCGACAACTCGCGGAGGTTTTCCAGCACATCATTCAGCCCGGCTCCCAGGCGAGAGAGGCGAGGCCGGAGGTCATCGAGCTCGGGCGGCACCGTCGCCTCCGCGGCCCGCAGCTCGAGGCCCAGCGATACCAGCCGTTGCTGGGCGCCATCATGCAGGTCGCGTTCAAAACGCCGGCGAGCCTCGTCCCCGGCCCGCACGATCCGTGCCCGTGACTCCGCGAGATCGGAGCGGCTCTTGGCGTTTGCCACCGCCAGGCCGGCCTGGCGGGTGAACTCTGCGATCCGAGCCTCGGTGTCCGAGGGGAGTGACTCTGGTTGGCGCGACAGGACCGCGATCACCCCCCACGTCGCTCCCTCGACCACGATCGGGCTGGACACGGCGGAACGGATCCCGAGCTCGCGCACGGTGGCGGCAATCATCCCCGGCGCCCCGCTGTAGTCCTCCTCGCGCCAGGCCGATCCTGTGCGGTGCACCTGGCCGGCGAGGTTCTCCCCCTCGAGCGATAACCGGGCGCCGATTGGGAGCGTGATCGCCCCATCGCTCCAACCGGCGACGACCGTCGCGCTCGAGTCGGCCTCGAAGCGGAGGATCGCCGTGCCGTCGACCTCCAACAGCACCCCGAGCTCCTCGACGAGCGTCGCAAATAGGTCCTCGGGTGAGAACTCACGCGCCACCAATGTCGCCACGCGTCGCAGCGCGGACTGCTCAGCCGCGAGCCGCTCCACCTTGGCTCGCGACTCGATATTTGAGATCGTCGTAGACACAAGCTCGGCAAACTGCGCGACACGTTCCACGCTTCCCGGTGGTAATGAAGCGCCGGTTTGCGCTGCCGCGACCATGGCGCCCCAGAGCTGCCCATCGACGAGGATCGGACCACCGACCGCGCTGCGCACCCCCTCCTCGCGCAGCACCGCGGCAGTCGGACCCCCGACGTTCGAATAGTCTTCGTATCGGGCTGGGCGGCCGGTGCGAAAGACCTGGTCGAGCATGCCGCCCGGCGCGATCGGCATGTTCGTGCCCGGCGGCATCCGGTCCTCGTGTCTGCCGGTCGCCGCTACGACCGTCGCGCTGCCGTCGGGCTCGAACCGGATCGTCCGGACCACGTCGACTCCGAGCAGCCCGCTGAGTTCCTCCGTCACGAGCGAGAACACCTCCTCGGCCGGCGCGTGACGCGCCACCAGCATGGCCACCCGCCGCAGCGCGGACTGCTCGGCCGCGAGCCGCTCCACCTGTCCTCGGGACTCGACGTTCGAGATCGCCGTCGACACCAGCTCGGCAAACTGCGCCACCCGCGCTTCACTTCCGGGCGGCAACGCTTCAGCGCTTTGGGCCCCGACCGCCATTGCGCCCCAGAGGCGGCCGTCGACGACAAGCGGGCCCGCGACCCCGACCCCTGCGCCCTGCTCGCGTAGGATCGCGCCGACCGGCCCCTGAACCTCGGCGAAGTCGTCGACGCGTGCGGGGCGGCCGGTGCGAAGCACCATCTTGATGACGCTTCCCTCCGGAATCGGAAAGTTGGCGCCCCGCGTCAGCCGGTCGTCGGTGATGCCGTGTGCAGCCGCGACAGTGGCCGTCCCGTCTGGTTCAAACCGGACCGTGCGAACGATGTTGACCTCCAGCAGCCGGCCCAGCTCCTTGGTGACAAGACCGAATACCTGCTCCGGTGGTCCTTGACGAGCGACCAGTTCGGCCACGCGACGCAGCGCGGACTGCTCGGCCGCGAGCCGCTCCACCTTGGCTCGCGAGTCGATGTTCGAGATCGCGGTGGACATAAGCTCGGCAAATTCCGCGACCCGATCTTCACTCCCGGGCGGCAAGCTCTCGGCCGAGTCCGATGCAACGACCATCGCGCCCCACAGTTGCCCGTCGACGATGATCGGCCCCCCGGCGGCGCACCGCACCCCCTCCTCGCGCAAGATGGCCGCGATCGGGCCGGAAAGGGTCCCATAGTCGTCGAGGCGCGCCGAACGACCGGTGCGGAGTACCTGGTCGGCGACGCTCCCCGGTGGCCAACTAACGCTCGTGCCCGGCGGGAGCAGGTCCACGTCCTTACCGAGTGAAGCGACGACCGTGGTGCTTCGGTCCGGCTCGGACCGGATCGTCCGGATGAGCCTCGCCCCCAGGAGGAGACTCAGCTCCTCTGTGACGCGGGCGAATACCTCCTCCGCCGGCGCTTGGCGAGCGACGAGCTCCGCCACGCGACGGAGCGCCGTTTGCTCGGCGGCGAGTTGCTCCACCTTGGCTCGCGATTCGAGGTTCGAGATCGCCGTGGAGACGAGCTCGGCGAACTGCGCGACTCGCTGTTCGGCCCCAGCAGGGTATGCCCCGGCCGAACCGGAGTTAACGGTCATGGCGCCCCACAGCCGCCCGTCAACCACGATGGGACCCGCCGCGGCCCACCCTGCACCCAACTTGCGCATGACACTGCCAAGTTCACCGCCGACTTTGTCGTAGTTCTCGACGTGCGCCGGGCGACCGGTGCGGAACACCTGCTCGATCGCGCTTCCCCCTTCCAGCGCGACGCTTGTGCCGGGGGGGAACGCGTCCTGCGCCGTGCCCCGCACCGCCATGATCGTCACGGTCCCGTCCGGCTCGAACCTGCCCGTCCCGACAGTGGCGACGTTTAGCAACCGATTGAGCTCCTCCGTGACGAGGGCGAATACCTCCTCCGCCGGCGCTTGCTGAGCGACGAGTTCGGCCACGCGACGGAGGGCCGCCTGCTCGGCGGCGAGTTGCTCCACCTCCGCCCGCGACTCGACGTTGGAGATCGCCGTGGAAATGAGCTCGGCAAACTGCGCCACACGGTGCTCACTGCCAGGCGGCAACGCCTCCGCGTTCCGCGCGCCGACACCCATCGCGCCCCACAGACGCCCACCGACCACGATCGGACCCGCCACCCCAGCGCCCGCGACCGCGCTCGACCCGCGCAGTGCGGCGCCGACCGGACCCTTGACCTCTCCGAACTCGGCCACCCGCGCGGGACGGCCGGTCCGGAGCACCTCGCCGATGCCGCTCCCCTCGGGAATCTCAAACTTGGCGCCCTCGGTCAGCCGGTCATCGGCGACACCGCGTGCAGCCAGGATCGTGCCGGTGCCATCTTGATCAAACCGCACCGTACGAACCATGTCGACCTCCAGAAGGAGGCTCAACTCATCCGTAACCAGGCCGAACACCTCCTCCGGCGGTGCCTGCCGAGCGACCAGCTCGGCGACGCGACGCAGCGCGGACTGCTCGGCCGCAAGCCGCGCGGATTCGGTGTCGGCCCGCCGGCGCTCTGTCACGTCGCGTGCCACTCCGTATATGACCGCGTCCTCGACGACGGACGTCGCGGTCCATTCGAACACCCTCACAGAGCCGTCCTTGCGAAAAAGGCGGTTCTCAAACGACAGCGTCGTCTTCCCCTGACCGATCGCGGCGGCCTCGGCTGCTGTCCTCTCGCGGTCATCAGGATGGACTAAGTCGAGATAAGGCCGGGCGAGAAGCTCTTCCGGGGTGTAGCCGAGAACCTGCTCGGCGGCGGGATTGACGCGCGTGAAATGTCCGTCGAAGTCCGCGACGGCCACGAGATCCGGGGAAAGGTTGAAGATGCGGTCGAAGTCTTGCTGCGTCCGCGCTCGCCGCATCGCGATCACGGCCAGAGCACCGGCGAGCGCGGCCAGCAGAAGCCCGCTGGCAAGGATGATCCAAGGCAAGGTTGCGCCCGGGCCGCTGACCGATTCCTTCGGCATGACTACGCTGAATTGCTGTCCCGCGACCGCGAACTCGTCACGAACGGTGTCCCCGCCGGCGCGATCTCCCAACGAACCGTCAGCGGGAAGGAACCGTAAGCCCGCAGGGTTCCTCGCCGCGGCGCGCAGTGTCGTCTCGGATAAGAAGACCACGACGGCCCCGGGACGGAGCACCCCGTCGATCAAATTGGGTGCCGGCGCGACCAGGAACAGACCACGCGTGCCGTCGCTGCGAACCGCGACCGGCGTCGCACCCACGCCACCGGGCACGATCGCGCTGTGCAGCGCCGCCGCAATTCCGGGTTCGCGATTCAGATCGACGCCGCGTTGATTCATGGGCGGCAAACCGGAGACCAGCGACATCGGTAGGTAGGGAGAGTTCGGGGGCTCGGGCCTGCGCCGGGCGTCGGGTGCCACGATGGAGAAGCGATTACGCCGCTCGTAGGCCGCGCGGTCGGTGGACTGCACCTCCTCGGCCCACGCGGCAGACGGTATGCCTGCTGGGCTAAGCCACCTCTGTACGTTCGTCGCGAACTCGTTGTTCGTGACGCCACCGGCACCTTCGGTCACCATGAATTGGCTCAGGCTCTGCGTGAGCGACGTCGCGACTTCGAGCTGACTCTCGATCTGTGCGCCCGCTATTGCGATCCGGCGCTCGGACTCGCGGCTCGCGTCCCGTTGGGCGAGCGAACGCGCGAGGATGAAGCCCGCGACCGTCAGCCCGAGAACCACTACTACTGCGGTGATGGGCCGCCACCTCAACGGCGAACCTCCGTTTTTCGACGATTGTGACCATCCCGAATCGCCGGGACAAGCCGAACTCGGCCCGACGGGGGAGCGGTCAAGTCAGCCTGCGCCACCCGGCGATCGCGGTCGTCAGGTCGTTCATCGCCTTCGTGTATGCCTGGTAGGACGGCGGCGGCGCCGCATACCACCCGGTGATCTGGTTCGCCCGGACCGCCGGGAGTGCCGCGAACTCCGGGATCTCCTTCGCCTCCTCGAGCGAGAGATAGATCAGCCGGTCGTCGTAAAGGATCCCGTCCGCCGGGTATTTGTCGGCATGGTCCCAGTCGAATGTGTCCCAGTACGCGTCCGAGGTCTCCGCCGAGACGAGCGGCACCCCGCGGTGCTTGTAGAAGGAGAGGTCGCCGAAATCGCCCAGCTTCGCAACGTACATCGAGTTCTCGTCCCCCGAGACGGCGATGATCCGCAGGTTCGACTTGCGCCTCGCGATCTTGGACAAGCTCTCCGCGGCTTTCAGAAGTCCTGCGCGCGCCCGCATTGTCGCCACGGCCGTTGTGTCCGCACCGAGGGCGCGGGCGAGATCGCCGTAACGATCGATCTGATTCGTCGCGATCATGCGGCCGCTGAGCCCGACGATCGGAACCTGCAAGCCGATCTGCCGCTGCTGCGCGACGTCCTTGAAGCCGAAGAGCAGTGGGAAGGGCGGGGCCCACGGCGCGACGACCAACTCGGCCTTCAACTCGAGCAGCAACCCCAAATCGATCTCGCCGTAGACGGACCCGACGACCTCAGACTCGCCCCACGGGAACCCAGCGAGTACTGGATCGTCGCGCGGATTTTGGCCGAAGACGCCGACGGGGGTCACCCCCCACTGGTCGAGAGCGGCGGCTGCCGTGGTGAAACCCACGATCCGCGTCGGGCGCTTGGCCAACCTCACCGTTTGCTTCCGGTCATCGACGAACGTCCAGCCCGTCGCGTGATCCGCCACCGAGCCGCAGCCCACCACGAAGGTCGCACCCCCTACCAAGCCTGCGGCGAGCACCTGCCTCCGTGTGAGCCGCCATTCGAGCAAGTTCTCGTTCATCGGCTTCCAATGACCCGGGATGCGACCTTCGGCGAGGTCTCGGTCGCCGCCGACAGGATGTTGATCACCTCCGCATTGCACGATGCGATGACAAAATGACGCCCCCAGCCGTGGGAAGCCTTCGCGTGGTGATCGCAGACGACGATGTCCTCCTGCGCGAGGGCATCGCCCGCCTGCTCGAACCGTCGCGCTTTGTCGTTGTCGGCCTCGCCGGCGATGTGACCGAGCTGATGCGGCTCGTCCGCGAGCACGTCCCGGAGCTCGTCGTCTTGGACATTCGGATGCCCCCCTCTCATACGACCGAGGGTCTCGATGCCGCGCAGGCGATCCGCGCACAATTCCCCGAGATCGGAATCCTCGTCCTGTCCGCGCATGTCGAGGTGCATCGCGCGGTGGACCTGCTCTCGGAGGGGCGCGGGATCGGATACCTGCTCAAGAGCCGGGTCACTGAGGTCGGCCAGTTTCTCGAGACCCTCGAGGGGATCGCCGGCGGCGGGTCGGTCATCGACCCGGGGTTGGTGAAAGAGCTGGTCGCGGCGCGCCGTATCCACGATCCGCTCAGCGAGCTGACGCCGCGCGAGCGCGAGGTTCTCCAGCTGATGGCGGAGGGCCGCTCGAACGCGGGGATCGCCCGCCAACTGTGGGTTAGCGAGGGCACCGTCCATAAGCACGTCCGAAGCATCCTCAGCAAGCTCCCGCTCTCGGAGACCGCAGACGATCATCGCCGCGTGCTCGCCGTCATCACCTTCCTCCAGGCTCAATCGCGCCACTCGTCCTGAGCTTGGGCGCCTCCTGCCTAGGTGCTCGGGGTCCAAGTGCACGGGTTCACTGAAGTGCTCGGCCGCGCGGACGTGTACCGGACAGCCGGCGGCGAGCGCGGTTCCGACGGCGCTGGTGCCCACCCCCGACTCGCTCCACAGAGCCCCCTCCACGGTGTTCCGTGCGTCAGCCACCTCTGATCGGAGTCTCGCGACCCCGTGGACCCACAGCAACATGCCGTGACCGTCGCTGACCAGAATCCCGTAATCGCTTTCTTCGGCAAACCGCCTTAGCCAGCGCTGAATCAACGGCGCCCCGGTCCCTAGCGGATCAGCCTCCCATCGCTCCCTGACCTCGCCGCGATCGGCGAGCAGCGTCGGTGCGCGAGACTCAAACGGGTCGACACCAGCGGCCAGCGATCGGTGCCACGATTCCGCGATCGGCCCCCTGGCGTGCTCGAGCCGGCCGGCGCCGAGGTATGCCTCCCACCTCCGCGTAAGCTCGCGCTCCAACAGTCGCGACGACGCTTCATCCACTGCGAGCTCGCGGCTGGTAAGCGCTCGACGACTCCGATCGGTCTGGTTGCCGTGCCGCATCACCCGCAATCTCCGCGTCCGTCGTCGCGAATGTGAGCCAAGAGCCCTTGGATCGCCGCCGCTGACAGCTGCGACTTGGGCAGAAACCCGATCGCGGGGCTGGCCGCAATCAAATCCGCGAAGTCCGCCTCGTCGTGGGTCGAAATCAGGATGGTGCGGCCACCCGCCGTGTCGACGCTCTGCACAAGGCGGCGGACCACGTCAAATCCACTCTCGGGGCCAAGGACGATATCGACGAGCATCACGTCCGGCTCCAGCTCCACCATCAGAGCTACCGCCTCGTCACCGGTCGTGGCGACGCCCACGACCGCTATGCCCTCGCCCTCGAGGAACTCGCTTGCGGCTCGCAGCACGTCGGGGCTGTCGTCCACGATCACGCATCGCAGCGTCATTGCGACCACGCTGCGGCAGTAGGGCCGAGTCGCGCGTTAGCGTTGGCCGCGATCTCAGAGGTGTTGCTGTCGCCGACAGGGTGGCCGGCGGTCGCCATCCTTGCGCGCAGTCGGCGTCTGGCGTCGAACAGGTTCTTGTAGATCGCGTTCCGGTTGGTTCGGAGCTTCACCGCCACGACGTCGATCGGCACGTCGTTGAGAGCGACCGCCACGAACACCTCGCGCTGGCGCTCGGTCAGCTCGCCGATCGCCCGCCGTAGCGCGTCAAGTCGGGCGCGCTGCTCGAGCCGTTCCTCGGGCAGGAGCCCGACGGGATCTGGTAGCTGGTCCCAGGCGAGTTGCTCGGCCTCCGGCGGGTTGCGGCGCCATGCGTGCCGCGCGACCTTGGCAGAGACCTCGAACATCACGAACGTGTACGCCCACGTGGTGAAGCGGCTGTGACCGCGAAACTCATCGAGTCTGTTCATGACGTTGACCACGGCGTCGTTGGCGGCCTGCTGCGCGAGGTCGTCAAACTCCGGACCGCGGATCGAGCGCAGCTGATGGCGGCGGCGCGACAGTTCGTATTCGGCGACGCGCTGGAGCACGTCATGAAGCCTTGCGACCGACTGGTGGTGCCGTGGGTGCCCGACCCGAAGTTGCTCGACCCACCGTCGCGAGTCCGCATCGAGCGCCCCTTGCGCGCCCGAACCAGCGTCCTCATTGCGCGCGCTTCGCCTGCTAGCCAGGGCCACGGGGCGTCGCGCTTGTCGGGGCAGTCGAGGGCATTGGGAAATGGTCCCTCGACCGAGCCGCCGCGTCTGCACCCCCAGGGCCCATTTCCGTATCCCCCCTAGCTGGTAGACGTGTCCACGGCCACGGTGTCGTTGGCGGCCTCGGAGCGTCGCTCTGTCTGAGGGCCCCGGGTCGCGCTACTCGGGCGTGATGTCACCGAGCCGGCGCACCGCTTCGAGCAGCCCGTCGTGATCGGCCCGGCAGCCGGCGCAGCTTTGCAGGTGGATCGCCGTCCCGGGGTAAGTACGGGCTACGTCCTCGCCGGCGAGCTCCAACTCGACGTAGGCGTCGAGGATTTGGGCGCTCGCGGTGCAGCCGGCATCTCCGTCGGTGGCGCGGAGAAGCTCATCCAGGTTGCGAAGATCGGGCATCAGGCCGCCTCCTTCTTGAGCAATCGATCTCGCGCTGCTGCCATCCTGATGCGCAGCTTACGCCTGGCGAGAAACGGGTTCGTGTCGATCCGGTCGCGATACCTGTCGTTCGGAGTTTCGTAGGGCATATTGATGGCCGCGCTTTGCTGATCGAGCCGAAGAGGTCGATCCGGCTTTCGACGACCTCCCGAACCGCGCGGACCTCCGGGCCGATCAGCTTCACGACAGCAGTACTCGCCGCGGTGATCGCGTAGCTGGCGCTGGAGCGTTGTGCGCTGGGCGCAGCGGAGGTCGGCGTTGTCGCCCAGCGAACGCATATTGCCCGGATCGATGACCGCGGCCGCGGCCTGGCTGAACTCCACGTGCACGGGAGCGCGCTTGGTCTGCGCCGCTCGATCGATGGCGAGCAGCATCTCCTGGTTGTCGAAGTTGAACGCCGCGACAACGACATGTTCCGCGTTCGAGCGGTCCATCAACTCGCGTTCGACGTCGCCGATCATCGTGGGTTCTTGCCACCTCCTGGGCAACGACGGCTTCAGGGCGCGGCCGGCGCGGCCACGCAGCTCGTGAGGAAGGCGCCGATCAGCTCGGCGATTTCAGCGTTGTGTGTCGCCGTCACGAAGTGGCCGGTGTCGAGGAGGTGGATCTCGGCGTCAGGCAAATCCTGGAGGTAGGCCCGCGCCCCGTCGGGCGGAAAGAACGCGTCGTTGCGTCCCCAGGGGAGTAGCGCAGGCGGCGTGTACGTCCGCAGGTACTCCTGCCACGCCGGATACAACGCCACGTTGTTCCGGTAGTCATAGAGAAGGTCGAGCATCACCTGGTCGCGGCCGGGCAGCTCCAGGTAGCGCTGGTCGAGCTCCCACAGGTCGGGGTTGACGGTCGTCGGGTCGGCGACTCCGTCGACGTACTGCGACCGCGTGGCCTCGAGCGTGAGGAACCCACGGATCGCGGCTTCGTGCCCGGCCCGGTCACTCCAATAAGGCTCCAGTGCCCGCATCCCCGGGCCGAGGCCGACCTCGTAGGCGTTGCCGTTCTGCAGGACCAGCGCCTGGACTCGGTTGGGATGACGGGTCGCGATCCGGAAGCCGACCGGCGCGCCGAAGTCGAACATGTACAGGCTGAACCGGTCAAGGCCCAGGGCGTGTGTGAACGCGTCCACCGTGTCCGCGAGCCGCTCGAAGGTCGTGATCCCGCTGAGCGCCGGGCTTTGCCCGAACCCGGGATAGTCGGGCGCGATCACGTGAAAGCTCTTTGCCAGCCGCTGCATCAGCGGGTCGTATTGCGCCGACGAGCTCGGAAAGCCATGCAGCAGCAGCAAGCTCGCCTCGCGAGGATCGCCGGCCTCTCGGTAGAAAATGTCGCTGCCGTTCACGGTGACCGTCCGATATGAGGTCATGTGCACTCCTTTGTGCTCACGGCCGTGGGTCTACGGCCTCTTGAGGACATGAGCGCAACCGCCGCGGCCGCTTCTTACCGGGTCCGGCAGTAAGAAAGCTGCGCGCCGAAACACTGAACTCGCGTGAGCGGGCCGGTGTCCGGAGCACCGGCCGTCGCTGAGTGTTCAAGCCACGACCGAAAGGCCTCTGATGCCCGACCGACCGATCATCGTCTTCGACGTCAACGAGACCCTGCTTGACCTCGAGACCCTACGTTCCACCTTTGACCGGATTTTCGACGACCCCGCCGGGATGCGGCTGTGGTTCGCGAACCTCATCACCTACTCCGAGGCGCTGACCCTCGCCGGCGTCTACGTGCCGTTCACCGATATCGGTGGTGCGGTCCTGCGGATGCTGGCGACCACACGTGGGATCTCGATCAGTGACGTCGACGGCGCTGAGCTCACCGATCGGTTCGCATCAATGCCAGCGCACCCAGAGGTTCCCGCGGCCCTGCGCCGGCTACGCGACCACGGCTTCCGCCTGTTCACGCTGACCGACAACACGCTCGAGATCTCCGGGCGCCAGCTCGAGAGGGCAGGCGTGATCGACCTGTTCGAACGCCGCTTCAGCGTGGATGAGACCGTGCGCCGCCACAAGCCCGCGCCAGAGGCCTACCAATCGGTCGCTGACGAGCTGGGCGTCGATCCCGGCGACATGTGCCTGGTCGCCTGCCACGTCTGGGACACGCTGGGCGCGGTCGCGGCCGGGTGGCAGGCGGGGCTGATCCTACGCGAGGGCAACGCACCGCTCGACGTCGGCCCACAGCCGGACTACATCGGCGACGACCTCGACGCGATCGCCGGGCAACTGATCGAGCGCTACCCGGCCCCGGCGCCCACGGTGGATTCCGCAGCGCGCTGAGAGCGTTCGGTCCCGACACCCAAGGAGGCACGACATGCCCATGACCCGGATAGCGATTCGCAGGGGCAAGGCCCCGGAGTACAAGCAGGCGCTGCTGCACGAGATCTACGAGGCGATGCATCAGACGGTGGCGATCAAGGACGGCGACCGGTTCATGGCGATCACCGAGCATGGCGACGACGAGTTCGCCTACGGACCGTTTCTCGGGATCGACCGAAGCGATGATCTCGTTCAGATTCAGGTCTTCTGGGCTCCCGGCAAGACGGTCGATGCCAAGCTCGCGATGTACAGGAAGATCGTCGAGCGCTTGGCAGTCAACCCGGGTGTCCGGCCCGAGGACGTGCTCATCTCGGTGGTGGAGACGGCCGCTGAGAACTGGTCGTTCGGCAACGGCGAGACGCAGTTCTACAAGCCCATTGACCACGAGGCCGCGCTCGGACCCGATCACGACCTCACGCTCAACGCAGCCGGGGACGGCGACCAGCCGTCGCGCTCCACATCGGCGCCGGACAGGTGACGACGGATTCTCGAACGCCGCCGGCCACGGCCGAAACACTCCCCGTCCCCGGAAAGGCGCGCCGAGGCCCGCTGGCTACGTAGGACTGGTGGGACATTTCGGCTCGAGCCGCCACGGCTGCGCACCATCGGCGATCCGCGCGAGCAGCGGCGCGCGACATGGTTTGAACTGTTCTTCGACCTCGTGTTCGTCGCGCCAATAGCCCAGCTCGGAGGCGCGCTCGCGGGGGATCCCTCGGCCGCCGTTTTCGCCCGCTTCAGCGGCCCTGTTCGTGGTGGTGGTCTGGGCCTGGGTTCTCTACACGCTCTATGCCAACCGCTTCGATACCCGACGACCCGATCTCCCGCCTCGCGAACTCGGGCGCCATGCTGGCAATCGCGGCGATCGCGGTGAACCTACACCAGACCTCTGGACGGCCGTTCGCACATCGTCGAGGCCTGTCCCCGCAACGCCGTGCTCGAACACGAGCGCAGCCGCGTTGTGGACGATCCCGTCGCAGGGCGCGCGTCCTTTGCCGGTGGCTGGTCCGGCTGTGGTCATCCGGTTAGTCGTTGAAGAAGTGCGTCTTTGGCCGCTCGAGCAGAACTCCATCCAGGTGGATGTCGACCTTCTCGTTGTAGAACGCGACAAGGCCGGCGATCGGGAGCATCGCGCCCGTGGGGAAGTGGTAGGTCCACGCCAGGTCGGGGTGGGTGCCTTTGTCGGTGCAAACGGACCAGTACTCGCTGGTGACGCCCTTGTACGGGCAGGCGGTCACGGTGTCGGTTGCGATCAGGTGCTCGAAGTTGACCGCGGCGCGATCGACGTAGTAGCGGGTCGGAAGACCGGTTTCGAACACCATCACGCACGTCGCCGCCTCCGCCAGAGCGCGGCCGTCGAGCGCGACCTGTATCGGCCGTGCGGAGCGGAGCGCGTCGACCCGGACATACGGGCTGCGGGGGTGGACAAACACCTGCTCGTCCTCCTCAAACCACGCATCGAGCGCGGCCCAGTCGAAGCGGACGGTGTCTCGCAGTTTCGGCAGCGCCGCGTCGCGCAGGACCTGCGCCGCGCCCGGACGGCTGACCTCGCCCGCGCTCACGGCGTGCAGCTCGACTGGCCCGCGTCGTGTCGCCTTCGTGTGACCCTCGGCGGTCAGTGCGCCGCTTCGGACGTCCGCGAGCGGGATGTAGTACTGCGGGTAGTACGGCCACTCCCACACGTACCAGGCGCGCGTCGTATCGAATACCACCTCGTCGGCCAGGACCGCGCGGATCCGCCGCGGGACGGGCTCGATATGGTTGGCCTGGGTGATCGCAGCCGGAAAGCCGCCCATCAAGGCTCGTTCTTGGACGCTTACCTCAGAGCTCATCGTCTACGCCTCACCGCGGGCCGGGTAATTGTGCTCCCGCCACCACTTCAGGCCTCCGAGGAGGTCGTCGAGTCGCGGCCGGCCCGCCGGCATCGAGAGGATCGACTCGTAGTAGACGGTGCCGTCCGACGCGATCAGGAACAGACCGGGCTCGTTGAACACCGCCGGTTCATGATCACCGATCCCGTGAGAGACGAACAGTCCCCAGTTCCGCATCTGATCCTGGGTCAACCCGTAGGCGAGCGGCAGCCGGTCGAGCTTCCACTCTGAAGCGAGCTGCTCGGTCCGCTCACGAGTTTCCCCGCTGACCGCGACCACCTCAATCCCCTGCTCGCGCAAGTCGTCCAGACGACGGTTGAGCTCGCTGAGCTGGGCGCGGCAGACCGGGCAGTGCAGGCCCCGGAAGAACACGAGCATCGTGTAGCCGTCGGGGTGCTGGTCGGCAAGCCGGTAGGTCCCGCCCGACAGGAGCGGGACGGTCAGGTCGGGCGCGGGCTGACGCGGCCGGACGCCATGGGCGACCGGGGCTGAAAGGGTGGACATAAACAAGCCTCCTGTAATCTTCGGGACCGGAATGGACTGTACAGTCCAATTGGTGGCGGCCAGCATAGCAGCTCTGGACTGAGCGGTCCAGTCGACCTGTCGGGCACAAGACTTTGGTGGCGGCACACCATCGTCCCCGGATTCGGGTCGTCGGCGTATCGGCGAGCGTGGCCATCAATGACCGAACGAGATGCCCGAGCTGCGGCGAACGCATGCCCGACGACGCCGATGGCGTCGCGGTGTTCCTCTGCATCGAGCACGGCCCTGGTCGTCCTGCGGGTGGTGGCGGCGAGAAGGAGCACCCGGCCGTCAGGTCCGCTGAGGCGTCGCTGGTAAGACCGCGGTCCAAGGCGCCACGAACCCTGGTGGTCACCTCCGATCAGAAAGACAGGAGCCGGACATGGGTCTCTCGTGGCAGCAAGGGCCGGTTGGCCGCAGCCCGAACGGTGAGTTCCTTGTAAGCGGCATGCCGGACCGCGTGCTGTGCGCGGCGCCGCTGCGGCGCCAGATGCGGGCCGAGCTCGGGCGGCGCACCGTCGTGCGAAGCGACAGCTTCGCTGACTTGGAGCGACCCTCACGCCAACCAATGGGTGCGGCACGAGCGCGGCTTCGCAGGAGCCACCAGCAGCCCGTGTATCGCGGGCCGGGTGAGGCAACCACAACGATGATGAGAGGACGAGATGACAGATTCGCCCGGGTGGGACCACGTGACCCACGCTGACGTCGAGCGC
>Ga0335081_10003529_pt1 | contig 24619 bp, 22 predicted proteins | sample Lox_Sample_35_FD_206713 | JGI IMG/M metagenome (GOLD analysis project Ga0335081, IMG submission 206713) | Soil microbial communities from Loxahatchee National Wildlife Refuge, Florida, United States - Lox_Sample_3.5 | ecosystem: Environmental > Terrestrial > Soil > Wetlands | place: USA...
GTTCTTGGCGCGGCCGATCCAGTTCGACGCCATGAAGCCGAAGTCGATGTCGTCGGCTTGCAGGCGGTTGGCGTTTTCGACGCTGGCATGCGCCGAGACGCTGACCTCGACCGGCTTGAGCGCGTCCACGCGCTCGAGCACCGTCTTCAACGCGTGGCCCTGGCCGAGGAACGTCGAGTTCGCTTCCGCCGTACCGAGACGCACGCCCGCCATATCAGTCGGCCTTGATGCCCTTCTCGCGGATCACCTTGCCCCAGCGCGCGATCTCGGCGCGCAGATAGGCCTCGAACGCCTCCGGCGAGCTCGGCGCCGGCTGGGTGCCGGCGTTGTGCAGCCGCGTGCGCACCTCCGGATCGTTGACCGCCGCGACCAGGGCGGCATTGAGCTTGGCGATGACCGGCGCCGGCGTGCCGGCCGGCGCCAATACGGCATCCCAGTTGTCGCCGACCACGCCGGCAAAGCCCTGCTCGACGAAGGTCGGCACGTCGGGAAAGATGTCGGAGCGCTCCGACGAGGTCGCGGCCAGCGCCTTGAGCTTGCCGGCCTTGACCTGGGCCATGACGGTCGGCACGTCGCCGAACAGGCCGTCGAGATGGCCGGCCAGCATGTCGGTGATCGCAGGCGCCGCGCCGCGATAGGGCACGCCTTGCAGCTTGATGCCGGCGGCATCCTCGAACAATTGCCGGCCAAGATCGGAGATGGCGCCGCGGCCGGTGATGCCGATAGTGATGCTGCCGGGCTTTTGCCGCGCCAGATCGACAAGCTCGCGCGCCGAATTGACCTTCATGGAAGCGTTCACCACCAGGATGGTGGAATTGACCGCGGCTTTGCCGACCGGCGCAAAATCCTTCAGCGGATCGTAGGGCAGGTCGGGACGCAGCGTCGGATTGATGGCGACGGCGCCGACCGTGGTGAAGAACAGCGTGTAGCCGTCGGGCTCGGACTTCGCCACATATTCGGCGCCGATGGCGCCGTTGGCGCCCGGCTTGTTCTCGATCGCGATCGGCTGGCCGAGCAGGACCTGCATCTTGTCGGCGATGACGCGGGCGGTGAAATCGGCGGTGCCGCCCGGCGCGAAGGCGACGATCATGTGGATGGGCCGCGAGGGGAATTCCTCGGCGCGAACGCCGATGGGGAATGTCGCGCCGGCGATGGCGAGCGACACGATGCCGAGACGAGCTAGTGCAAGAAGATCTGAATACATGCGGGAAAGTTGCTCCGCTCATTCCCGCGCCAGCGGGAATCCAGGCTTTCGTCCCCGCCGTCGCGGGAACGAGCGGATGTCTAGCAAGTCGGAGGTCAGCCGGACAGGCGTTCTATTGCCGCGCCACATTGGCCGAGCTTTTGCTCCAGCCGCTCGAAGCCGCGGTCGAGGTGGTAGACCCGGTTGACGATGGTTTCGCCCTCGGCGGCGAGCGCCGCGATGACCAGCGACACCGAGGCGCGCAGATCGGTCGCCATCACCGGCGCGCCCTTGAGCTGCTCGACCCCCTCGATGGTGGCGCGTTCGCCGTCGAGCTGGATGCGGGCGCCGAGCCGCGCCAGCTCCTGCACGTGCATGAAGCGGTTCTCGAACACGGTCTCGACGATGTGCGAGGTGCCGCGCGCCCGCGTCATCAGCGCCATCAGCTGGGCCTGCAGGTCGGTGGGAAATTCCGGGAACGGCGCCGTGGTGACGTCGACCGGCTGCAAACCGGTGCCGTTGCGGGCGATGCGGATGCCCTGATTGGTCGGCGTCACGGTGACGCCGGCGTGGGTGAGTACGTTCAGCGCGGCCTGCAGCAGCTCCGGCCGGCCGTTCTGCAACAGGATATCGCCGCCCGCCATCGCCACCGCCATCGCATAGGTGCCGGTCTCGATGCGGTCGGGCAGCACGGCATGGCGCGCGCCGTGCAATCTGGTCACGCCCTCGACGACGATGCGGCTCGTGCCGGCGCCGGCGATGCGCGCGCCCATCTTGTTGAGGCAATCGGCGACGTCGCCGATCTCGGGCTCGCGCGCCGCGTTCTCGATCACGGTGGTGCCGTTGGCGAGCGCCGCCGCCATCACCGCGGTGTGGGTGCCGCCGACGGTGACCTTCGGGAAAGTAATCTCGCCGCCGCGCAGGCCTTGCGGCGCGCGCGCCACCACATAGCCGCCGTCGATGTCGATCTTGGCGCCGAGCCGCTCCATGGCCATGATGAGAAGGTCCACCGGCCGCGTGCCGATGGCGCAGCCGCCGGGCAGCGACACCCGGGCCTCGCCCATGCGCGCGACCAGCGGCGCCAGCACCCAGAAGCTCGCCCGCATCTTGGAGACGAGCTCGTAGGGCGCCGTGGTATCGACGATGCTGGCGGCGGAGATGTGCAGGGTCTGGCCATGATCGGCGGCCTGGCCGGCGCGCTTGCCGCTGGTCATGATGTCGACGCCGTGATTGCCGAGGATGCGCTCGAGCAGCGCCACGTCGGCGAGCCGCGGCACGTTGTCGAGGATCAAGGTGTCCTCGGTGAGCAGGCTCGCGATCATCAGCGGCAGCGTGGCGTTCTTCGCCCCGGAAATCGGGATGACGCCGTGCAAAGGCCGGCCGCCGACGATACGAATCCGATCCATCATTTCCCCCAAGCCCTTAGCCTTCGGGCGGTTCCAACTTCCCGCCCGGATTGCGGCGAAAGTCAGGTGCGGCGGGCTTATCCGCGCCGCCCGGCGCGGCCGCATCGGCGGCGTCGGGGACACTTTCGCTCGCCCGGCCGCGGGCTTGCGCCTTGCGCCGCTTGAGGTTTTCCCGCAGCGCCGCGGCCAGCCGCTCGCTGCGCGCCGCCCATTTCTCCGCCTTGCCGCGCTTGGCCATGGGGCGGGTCAAAGCATGGCGGCTGCGGTGGGGCAACGGCTTATCGAATATGACCGAGAAAGCGGCCTTGATCGCTTGGACAGCGAACAATTGGCAGCCAAGCGATCAAGGCCCGCCGACCGACCGGCGTACAGTTGATCGGCCGGCCTCCGCGCTTGCGCCGCTTTCCCCCATATGGCAGGGAACGCGGCGCTTTCAGGTACATCCGCGTCGGCCGCTGCCGTAGCTCAGTGGTAGAGCACCCCCTTGGTAAGGAACTGAGCCTGAGTCTTTTCAAAGACTTAGAAGGGTCTTTCAGCGACAGAGAGACAGCATTTACAGGCAGGTTTCGGCACGGTTTTGAGTAGTCGAAAGTCAACCACGCGGTTTCCATCCCGTAGGGCGCGCCAATGATTTCAATACCTTACTGTCAGATTCCAGTTTGCTCCGGCTGACTTGGGGAGTTATTGGGGAGTATACGTTGCCGAACGTCAGCGAACGGTCGGTGCGCAACTGAGTTGCAAAACGAGGTGTTACACAGCCTCTTTCAACTCCTTGCTTGCTCGGAAAGCGACCTTCTTCGACGCCTTGATTTTGATGGCCTCGCCCGTCGCGGGATTGCGTCCCATGCGGGCTGCGCGCTTCCTGACTTGCAGGATGCCCAGACCGACAATTCGGACTCGCTCCCCTTTCTTGAGGTGCTTGGTAATCAGGCCGACGAGGTCATCGAGAAGGGCATGGCCCGCCTTTTTCGACATTTGATGCTCCTCGGCCAAGCTCGCCGCGAGCTGCTTCATTGTGACGGTTGTCTTGGCTGCCATCGAAGCCCTCCCTGCTGGCACCTAGTGCATGCGGGGGAAAGGATATGATTCGAAGCAAAAAGGAAATTGGCTTGTGGCGGTGGCGCGAAGCGCAGTGGTGACCCTCCCCCACGCTGGGCAGGCCTGGGGTGCTTCGAGCGCGCCAACCCGCGTCGAAAATATCTAGGACCCAAAAATGGGTCGTTAACCTTTCGTTAGTGGATGGAACGGCGACGAAGCTGAATATCAGTCTGCAGAAAGCCACAAGTGTTTTATTGAATGGCGCGCCAGATCAACGCCACAACTCCGCTTTCCAGCGTTATCGTGAGAGCGAGCTAGGACCCCAGGTCGGTGCAGCAACAAAGCATGAGCTGGAGCCTGGTGGGCTCGGGAGTTGTGTCACCGCACAGCAAATTCAATAACTTGAATTGTCAAACCGATCTAAGTGATGCTGCGGGCGTTAAAGGCATTTTCCCGTGCCGTAAAACGCAAGTCGCCAAGCTTCCACGCGTTCCCATCCAACTAGGCGGCACAAACGCCGGGTCGGCCCACACTACCGGTCTACGGTAAATACCGACGACATTTTTTGATTTCGATAGACTTCGCGCGGTAATAGCGGGCTGGCCGGGCTGGTTGTGACTGTGGCTCCTGCGCCCGGCGCGCCGTCGCCGCGATGCGCAAGGCGGCTGAGTTATCAGTCGCCTCAATGAACAAACATGTCGTAAACGAATATGACGCGCAACTGGCAGACCGCAGCACCAAGGGCTACGACCTGCTGGTAGGCCGCGCTAAAGACCCGGCGCTGAAGAAGGTGCAGGTGAAGTCGGTTAGGGCCGCGCCCTGGTTTGTGCCGACGAACAGTTTTGCTGGCGCCCTAGCGCGGCAAGTGACGGTCTATGTGATGATCGGCCCGGAGACCGCCACCAAGCCGATCCGGTACTTCATCGTCAAAAACAAAAAGCTGGCAGCCAAGCCGCTAACCCAAGGACGCCCCCCGCGTCCTTCCCTCATCCCCGACAAGCGGGTTAGCGCCATGCCGCGGCCGACTTGGCTCCCCCGAGCGTCGGCCGCGTGCTTTTTCTGCCGCTGAGGCAGGCGGCAGGACCATTGGGCTTATTCAGCCATACATCGTTGATAGCTCTTTAGATCATTCAAGGACCGGCCCATCAACGCTCGTTCGTTGTCCTGCGGCCGGACGATAATGTTCACGGTTTCAGTTTTGCTTGGATCTTGTGCACTCCTGCAATATGCGTGGGCCGCGTAGTTTGGACCGTTAGCACCTGACGTTTCTACGATCCACCGCACTTCGCAGGTCCCCGTCGCGTCACCGTACTCGTCGCGTGCGATTAGAACGTTAGAACCGTCTTTTGCCTTGCACTTTTCTGCGGTCTCTCCCCAAATTCCAGTGATGGTATCTGGGAATGAGGAGAGTCGTACTGCGTCACTGAACGCTGTTTGGGGCAGCATTGTTGAGGCAGCGAAGAGGAGAGCAAATGCCGATTTCATTTTTATTCCTCCTCACATAGGTACCCTTTAAAATCGACTAAATAGGTCGCGCAGAGCATTGATGTGCATCAAAAACGGCGATCAGCGCTTATGTTTCCTACGCTTTTTATGGAAGGGATTTTGTCTCTCGAACTCCGCTTCTTCCTCTTGAACGGCACGAAACATTCCTCAGACTCAACATCCACGCCCAGACGCTTTGCCGCATATGTGTGAGCCCAGAACATTTTTTGACGCTCCCACTTTGCGGAAACGCAGGTCATTTAGGTCATCGCGGAGGACGGCGTAAGCGAGACCATAACTAACGGCGCCGAAAATAATCACCAATATCAATATTTCCATTTCCTGATCCTCATTTAATTTCATTATCAATCCATGAATAACCCCGTTGTTTGAGCTATATCAAATCAGGCGGGAAGCGTCGGGTGTTTAATTGTAGATATACCGGCGGGAATGGCCGCAGACGCGGTCTATAGGCTGTAGGCTTTTGCCCTGGCGCGGCATTCAGCGCCGCCAACTTGGCCTCTTCCTCGGCCAGCAACCGCCGCAGCGTTTGCCGCTTGGCTTCGTCAGTCTCCGTCTTCAGCTTCTCGCGGAAGTGCGCGATGTTGAGCTGAGCGATGGTTTTATCCATCCGAGAACGTTGCGCTCAATGCGGTCGTTTAGCAACGTTTCGTGGCGGACGGCTTCGCCAAAAAGAGGAGTTAGTGTTCGCAGTCACAGCCCCTGAGCGGCCGACGATGCTAGGAGTGGCCCCGGACCTGGGGTCTTGGCAGAGCAGGCGACCGGGGCCACCGGGCGCGGGATGGGTACGCCTACAAACAATCCAGCCCCGCCCGGTACCCATCCTCCAGATTGATATTGGCTGTAATGCGACGCGCCCCGCTGGCCCTTTAGCGGTAGATGATGTTAGGAGTGGCCCCGGACGCGATGCGTTGGGGTCGGTTGTCCGGGGCCACCGGGCGCGAGATGGCTACGGCACATAACCACCTCCGCCCGGCGCTCACCTTCCGCACGCACATTGGCTGCAGTGCGTCGCCGGTTTGGCATAAGTCGGCGCGCATCAAGACGGCGCCACACAAAGAGAAAGAACCCCCAAGCAGGGTACGCGCTTGGGATTTGAAGTCTGCTGCCTCTTAGGCTTCTCGGGCTGGGCGGCGGGGTGTCGGGGGAGTGGGGACCGCCCAACCGGGCCTAATTGCAGCGTCATGTAATGCAGCACCGCACAGCTTCAATGTTCCGTGTTGGCGCCAAAAAAAATGAGCCCCAAGCCAAAGAGGGGGAAGCGGCTTGGGGCTCTGGCACTCGTTAGCCGTTACGCGGCCGGGCAGTTTGGGGCTGAGGAAGGGAACGCACCCGGCCCGGCTAACTGGTGCAATATGGACCGGCACTGCGGGACCGGACTTGATCTAGGTCAAGTTCGACCGCGCACAAAGCGCCGGCACCACAAAGGAAAACCCCGTTGCTTACTAGCGCCAAAAGTCCTTGAACCGCGTTGGTGACAACTCAGTGTAACGCACAGTGTGCTGGATATTACGGTGGCCGAGATACGCCTGTAGCACCCGCGTGTCATGACCCTTATTCGCCAGAGCAAATCCGCAGGCGTGCCTGAGCATGTGCGGGTGAGCCTTCAAGCCAAGCTTGGCCTCAGCCCCTGCCCGCTCCACCATACGGGCGAAACCGGCAGTCGTGAATGGCACCCCACGCTCCGACGTGAACACAAAGGGCGAGCTTGGCTCCTGGTCGCGCCGCAGCCGCCGCAAGGCCCGCAATTCGTCGCCGAGGATAGGATGTGTGCTGGGCGTGCCCTGCTTGACCCTACGGATGTGCAGGGTGGCCGTTCTGAAGTCCACTTGATCCCAGCGCAGGTCCACTAGCTCGGCGCCAATCGATTTCGAAGCGCACCGTAACGAGATCGATACGCGTGTTGAGCGAGCAGCCTGATACGCTTCAGCCTCACAAAATTGCTGCGGCGCACCTTGGTCGCGATTGGCACAAGCGTAATTTTGCGCGTGATGCCGAGTGGTCGAAATTGAACTGTGAGTTCAACCGGTCAGTGCAACACCGCTTGTAGTTTATCGGCTGGCGTTTCGAAGCCCAAGGTTTTTCGCGGACGTTTATTAAGCCGCAGAGCAATCGCGTTCGTCAATCCGCATCTATTCCGAACCGCCGGAGTTACCACATTGGCGACCCGTGCTGGCAATAAACCTCACGCCGGCGGCGCCCTTTTGCACCACAGGCCCGGACCCGTGACTCAAGCGAACTACAATAGGGCCTCATGCATAACCGCGGGCCAATCACTGCCGCAGTAAATCAGCGTTATCGGCACAAGTGACGAAAATTCGGACACGGATGATAGTTTCGGAAACGTGCAGAAAAGTACCACTACCAATACCGACGATTTTTCCAAACCCGTGCTTCGCGCCGCCGACCGATCCAGACTCTATGCTGGATGGTCAATAAGAGCCCAAGCGTGCCGCATGCCAGCGAATGAAACTGCCCCTCATTTCAATCTATCGGTTCACGTTCGCTTTGCACCCGATAGTGTTGCAAAAGTCGTTTTGCACTGGTGCTCGAAAATTCTGCGGGCCGCCGATGCGATTTTCGTGTAAAGACGTGAGGGGAGCGATCCTCTCGCGTTAAATTCACCGGCGACTTCGGCAGCGCGATTGAGAGTATACGAATCAGTGATCGTCTCCCGCATTTTGTTTTCGCGAAAAATTCGTGGCGCTGCAACATTCGACTTTTGCAACACAATCCACCCGAAAGCGACCGAATGCTGCGCTGCCGAAAAGTGACGCCTTGGGGCCAGGAGCGTCATTTCCGCACCGCAAAAAAATAGCGAGTCTTTTGATCTCGCAATTGCAGTCGTGCATCGTTCCATGAAGTGGCATTCGGACAGACGCACACCCGAGATCTCAAACGTGCGTCGCTTCACGAATAAGTGCTCAATTCGCCATTTTACGCCCCGCCGCTTCCCCGCCGCCCCGGGTCTGTCCCTAAAACTGGCCAACGGGCTTCGCCGCTGGTACGATAATTTTGGTGCGGCTTTGTGAGTATGTGGGGGTGGCGTGGTGTCAGTACTCGACGCCGTCGAGGCGTTCCGAAAAAGCGCGCTTTTTCGCAAGCAAGTATCGATCAGCCGCGACGGCGAGGATTTTGTCGTTGCATACCAACCTGACAATTTAATCGTCTTCCGGCATGCCGAGGCAAGCGCACTAAGAAGGGTGTGCCACCAGCTGCGATGGGAGATCGTAAGTGATGCCGTCCCCGAAGCCGATAATGTCAGATCTTGGTAGGGGGGCCTCATGATCAACCCCAGGACAGAGGATTACCTTGCTAAAGTCCGCGCTCACCTCCTTGAGGGCGAAGAAAATATCGCCCGCCAACAGGCGGCCGCTGCAACGTTAGACCGCGACAGCACTGAAGCCGACTTGACGCAAAGGCTCGTCCGATTGTTGGAACATGTGCGAGCCATGCAGATCGCTGAACTAGACCGAGTGTCAAGAGAAATTAGCGGTGAACGCACTCTCGACTGGTCACGACTATTGACGCGAACTCGCTCGAAGACCGAAGTTCATTGATAGAGGTTGCACCGCGCGAGCCCGTCAAGGTCATTGGCTCATGACTCTGTGTTTAAACCGACCGCAAATTTTTCTCATTTTGAGCACGGCCGTGGGCCTGCTTTTTTGACACAGATCAAGGACCTATCATTGGTCCTTTGCTGGCTGCCGCTTTTGGTGCTCTCAGCACTAGAAGGCAACGTGCTAAGCGGGGGCGCAGCCGTACCTTTTCTGTTGGACGTGGAAGTTCACATTCGCTTCCTGGTGGCGATTCCGCTCTTGATCGGTGCCGAACTCGTTGTGCACCGCCGCTCGCGTTTTGTGGTCAAGCAATTCTTGGAGCGCCGCCTAATTCCCGAAAGCGCGATGGCGCGGTTCGACGCCGCCATCGCGTCGCTATTCCGCCTGCGCAATTCGGTGCTCGCAGAGGTTTTGCTTTTTGCCTTAGTATATCTTGTTGGCATTCTCATCGTTTGGCGCCATTACGTAGCGTTAGACACGGCAACATGGTACGCGACCCCGTTCATCGAGGGATCTAAGTTGTCGCTCGCCGGGATGTGGTATGGTTACATAAGCTTGCCGATCTTTCAATTTCTGCTGTGCCGCTGGTATTTCCGGATATTTATCTGGACCCGCTTTCTGTGGCAGGTGTCACGCATTGATTTGAGCCTAGTGCCCACGCACCCGGATCGCGTCGGCGGACTAGGATTTCTTTCGCAAACGGTCTACGCCTTCATCCCCCTGCTTATTGCGCATGGAGCGCTGCTCGCCGGGCTGATCGCCGATCGCATTTTCCACCTCGGAGCCAAACTGCCCGATTTCATGATCGAGATCATCGTCCTCGTCATCTTTCTCATGTGTTTGGTGCTTGGCCCGCTGTTGGTGTTTGCACCTCAGCTTGCTCAGGCGAAACGGACGGGCAGTCGCGAGTATGGCACGCTAGCTGAGCGTTACGTGCGCGAGTTCGATGCCAAGTGGCTTCGCGGCGGTGCGCCCGCCGATGAGCCCCTGGTAGGCAGCGGCGACATCCAATCCCTGGCCGACCTGAGCAATAGCTTCGAAGTCGTGCGGACGATGAGTATTGTACCCTTTACCAAGGAAACGATCCTCCAACTCGCCGCAGCGACGGTCGCGCCTATAGTGCCGCTAGTACTCACGATGATGTCATTGGAAGATCTTTTCAAAAAGCTGCTGGGCATTCTGTTCTAGTTGTTCGAATCTGACACTTGGTAACGTCCCGTACGACAACGCCAAGGGTGAGAGCTTCATGAAGACGCTCAAGGTCGAGGCCGTCTATCTGATGGATTACCAGACCTTCGAAGATGTCACTGCCGACCTTCCACGCTTCATCGATGAGGTCTACAATACTTGCAGAGGCGCTCGTCTACCTAAGCCCGAGCCCGGCCTGGATTGGTCGCGCACTTTGTCCCGCCAGCGCCTGTGGAAAAGCCGCCAAATGCGCTTTGACCGTGCGGGCGCGCTGTGGTGCCCTTTAGCCGGGCCGCGCCTGGGGGGCTTCAAATGACCACGCGATCTCAAAAGCGCGCTGCGCGTAAGCACGCCGATTTCGACCAAGACGTTGACGCGGCCTTGCCCGCAATTGAAACGCTCGACCCCGCCGACCGCGCCTCCGTGTCGCTCCTGGAGCGGCTCATCCGATTACGCGAGGCGGCAAGCGCTCGGTCGTTGGTTTTGAGGCGCAAGACCGGCCGGCTGCAGTGGTGACGTACAGCATGACGCTTCAATGACGCCATCTGAAAAGGGCCCCGAACCATTGTTGGTCGCCCTCGCCGTTGCGCTTTATCTCGCAATAGCGGTGATCTTTATTTGGCCGCCGCCATGGTTGGTGAACTAGCCCGCACCGCTACAAGGGACTTGCTCCGATTCCAGGGTCCGGGGCCACTCTTAACCTCGTCGGCCGGATAGGGGTATGACTGCGATTACATAAGCCGCGTCAGGCTAGCTCAAAAACGTCGCACTGGCCAACAAACCTAGCCGCTGGTACGGTTCGTGTGGTTTGTCAGTATGTGGGGTGGCGTATGTCAGTACTTGATACCGTCGAGGCGTTCCGGAGAAACAACGTTCCCTGTCGAAGGCACGTGACGATCAGTCGTGACGGCACAGATTTTGCCGTTACATTCCAACCTGAAAACATAGTCGCGATGAGGCATCACGAGGCCAACGCGCTACGAAAGATCTGTCATTCCATGCGATGGGAAGTCGTTGGTGACACGGTTCCGGAGCCGAACGACCTAACTTCGTGGTAGAGGTTCAACTATGACCAGCCCCAGGACGATGGATTACCTTGCAAGAGTTCACGCCCACATCCGTGAGGGCGAAGAAATTATGGCCCGCCAACAGGCGGCCGCTGCAACGTTAGACCGCGACAGCGCTCAAGCCCATTTGGCGCAAAAGCTACGCCGATTGTTGGAGCACGTGCAGGCCATGCAGATTGCCGAACTGGACCGAGTGTCGAGAAAATAATCAGCGGTGAATGCATCCCGCGCTGGTCCGTCATGGACTTGGCCACCTGCTTTGTGGTGAAGGACAACCTCGGCAACCCCCTAGCCTACATCCTATTTGAGGACGGGCCAGGCCGCCGAACAATGGCCAAGCTTTCAACCCGCGACGGAGCGCGACGGATCGCCGCCAACATTGCTAGGCTGCGAATACCCAGTCTTTTGTAATCAGTATCTCGTCCAGTCGCCGCCGAACCTGTAATTGAGGCCGACTGTCAACATCTGGATGTTGCGGCTCAGCGTAAACGTATCCCCTAAAACAGGCCCGGTGAAGGTCCGGCTTTCAAGGCCGAGATAGTCGTACTCGATCTTCGTGGACCAATGGGGATCGAAGGCCCATTCAAGTCCCGCACCAAGTAGCCAACCCGTTCTGGTATTGGATGCGCTCACTGATGCGCCGGTGGTTAGGTTGGTGATAGTCGCGGTATTTCCCACCCAGCCGCCGCCAGCTTTGCCGTAAAACAGCAGTTGATTGTACGCCACGCCAAACCGGCCAGCGACCGTCGTAATCCATTTGGTGTCGGCTGATCCCTGGAGAGTTCCAACCGTGGGAATAAATATGCCCGGTCCGGTAGCGTTGAGGGAAGTCCAGTCGAAGTTCGTCTCGAGACCTAAGACGAAATTGTTCACTTGGTAATTGAACCCAAGTTCCGCTCCACCGATGACACCGTCGTGCCTCGTGCTTTCGCTCCAGCCGAAGAGGCTGTCATGCAAGCTGCCGTTAGCCCAGGCGCCGCCAACGTCAGCACCAATGTAGAAGCCAGTCCAGCTGAAAGGCGGCGGCGCCGGCGGCGGCGGAGCCTTTACAGCCATATCGGCAGCAAGTGCAGCAGAACCTGATGCCAACGCGAAGCCTACTGACGCAACCAGTACTAGCTTTTTCATAGCTATCCCCCGTGGCTGATCGCCCAGCGTAACACGTGTATGGCGCTGGATGTGTTGCACACAGTGGACAACATTCTCCCGTCGAGTTCCATTGAGCGGGGCGGGTTCTTCTTTGTGGCGGCGGATATCGCCGCCATTGTTACGTCCTAATCTTGCTAAAGCTTGGCAAATGTCTCGTGGGGGACTGAGGTGGGATGCGTCGCCAGTCCAGAGCGGCCCCGCTGCGCTAAATGCGGCGGTGCTTTCATTCTCGTCCGGATCGAGCCCGACAGTCGCGGCTGGAAAACTCACATCCATCAATGCGAACAATGCGGCGCCCGGGAAGCGCATGTCGTCAAAGACAAGGTCGGCAGATAGGAACTCCCTTCAGGATGCCCATTCCCCTCTGTCACAAAACGGTCTTTCGCTAATTGGGGTTCGCCAAGTGCAATATTGACGCCATGGACAAAACCATCGCTCTGCTCAACATCGCTCACTTCCGCGAGAAGCTTGAGACCGAGACCGACGAGACTACGCGCCAGTTGCTGCAGCGCCTGTTGGCCGAGGAAGAGGCCAAGTTGGCGGCGGTGAACGCCCCGCCAGAGCAAAAGCCTACAGCCTAGGCCGCGTTTGCGGCCATTCCCGCCAGTGCGTCGGGCGCACGTCTACTGACTTTTTGGTTTCGGCATTGATCCAACCGTGGAGCACGCGGCGGCATGGAAAGACCAGTGCGTGCGGGCCGTCATACGTGATGACGGCCAATTCCAGGTCGCGGTCAAATGGCGCAATAGATATAAACTGCCAGTCCATGCGCGCAGTATGGGGCCGCGCATGGCTGCTGCTTTGATCTGGATCATAGGAAGCGGAGGTCTGCTCGCACATGAGTGACCACTACGTCCACGTCAAAAGGACGGGATCATTCCAGTCCAAATGGGATGGATCCCCCGACCAATTCTAAAAAAGCTCTTTCAGCGGCATCATAGTGTGCAATAGCGGGGTGCGGCGCTCAGCCAGCGCAAATCACTATCGAACTGATTGCTGTCAGATTGTTTTAATTGTTTGCATTTCCACAAAACGAATTATGGTCCATTCTGCGCCGTGTGTGGCCTTAGCCTCAGCGTAGCATCGTATCTGTTCCTCCTCGACGATGATTGGATACGAAAGCAAGAGCGATGATCCATTCCGGCAAAGGATCGTGAGTTGTTTGCTTTCTTCCCTCGCACGCGCCATCGCATTCAAGAAGGCTTCGCGCCGAGGCTTCGGCGACGATCTCCATGAAGCGACCGGTATGTGGCTGCACGGCCGCTTTTCTTGATGTAGATCAAGACGGCGAAGGTGGGCTGGCCGAAATGGAAATACCCGACCGGCGCGCGGCCGGCCGGCCAGCGTAGCTGGAGTCCATCGACGGGGAGGTGCGGCGTTGCGAAGCGGGCGTCACAACTCTGATCTTACGCGATACCAAAGGCCGCCTTAATCGGCGGCCTTTTTAATGGGCCGAAATTATACTTGCGGTCAGCGTTCACTACCTTTTCTTCACGCATCATCCGCAAAAGCATACGCTCGTGTTCTTGATTGCTCTGTTACCCAAGGGCCACAGTGCCTGACAAAAGCGGCCCTCCAGCATTTTATGGATAGAGCGCAACTCGCTCTCGGCTTAGCCTTTACCTATCCCCCGCAAAATGTTCCTGGGCATCACGCGTCAGGTGGAGACTGCCATGAAGCTGACAACAGCGAGACTGAAGGTGTGCGCGGCTTATGCGTTTGCCGCGACAGTTGCCACTCTGTCAGCAATCAATGCCGCCTTCGCCGACGAAGGCGGTGTGAGCTTCTGGCTTCCCGGGATTTATGGAAGTCTGGCCGCCGTTCCCCAGCAACAGCCAGGATGGGCATTCGCGACTTTCAATTATTTCGCTTCTGTCTCGGCCAGTGGTGATGTTGCTCGCGCCCGCGAGATCGAGGTCGGCAAATTTCCGGTGAGCCTGATGGGCTCCGTCAATCTGAACCTCCACTCCACAGTGGATATTCAGGCTTTTGTTCCGAGCTATGCTTTTGCGACGCCTGTTTTCGGCGGACAGGCGACCGTCGGGCTAATGGCCCTATACGGCGGCAACAGGACGTCGGTTGCGGGTACTTTGAATGGCACCGTGACAGGCCCCGGGGGCACGGTCATCCCTTTCATGCGTTCCGACAGCATCACTGATTCGGTCACGGGGTTTGGCGATCTATATCCGCAGTTCTCGCTACGTTGGAACGCAGGCGTCAACAACTACATGGTCTACATGACCGGCGATGTACCTGTCGGTGCGTACGACTCAACGCGGTTGGCAAACATCGGGATTGGGCATGGAGCGTTCGATGCCGGTGCCGGCTATACCTACTTCAATCCGCAATCCGGGCACGAATTTTCGGGTGTCCTGGGCTTTACCGCCAATATGATCAACCCCGCGACGCAATATCAGAACGGCGTCGACATGCACTTCGACTGAGGCGCGTCACAATTCCTCAGCAAGCAGGTCTCGGTTGGCTTGGTCGGTTATGTTTACAAGGAGATCGGCTGCGACAGCGGCTCGGGCGACCGCGTCGGCTGCTTCCAATCCCAAGTAGCTAGCGTCGGGCCGCAAATCTCATTTCTATTCCCCGTAGGTAATATGCAGGGTTACCTGAATTTCAAAGGCTATGGAGAATTCGACGCCAAGGACCGGGCCTCAGGTTGGAACGCGTGGGTTACATTCTCGTTGTCGCCCGCGGCACCGGCCGCCGCACCCTCGCGGCCGTCAATCGTCACCAAAGCGCCACCGCGTAGCTGAGCGCGGCGCTTTTAGCGGGGGATAGCCAGCAGCGGGTCCCGGGCGCCGTTCTTCTGCCGGCGAATATCGGCGACGATGCGCTCGACTTCGGGCAACGCGTGCTTGTAGAACTTTTTCAGATCCGCGCAGAGATAATTAAGCCCCGCTTCGCCCTCGGGAGTGCGGATCAGCCGGTTCTTCGGATATTCGCCCCAGCAATCCTTCAGATAGGCGCAGTCGCGGCAATAGCGCGGCAGCGTCTCGGACTTGGAGTAGCCGAACTTCACTTGCGTCGGCGAAAACACCATCTCGGCGAGCGGCTTCTCATGCAACGTGCCGAGGCGGTATTCGGGATAGACGTAGTGGTCGCATGAATAAACGCTGCCGTCATGCTCCAGCGCGACGCCTTTGCCGCAGAACTCGTTGTAGATGCAGATTTGCGACGGCAGGCCGAGATGCTGCGCCACCAGCGTCTCGAAGTGGTTGACCAGAACCTTGCCAAAATCCTTGCGCCGCCATTCGTCGAACACGCGGCAGAGAAAGTAGCCGTACGCCTCGGCATCGACCGACCAGTCGGTGACCACGGCGTCAGGATGATCCGGCCGCGCCTGTGGGCTGCCGACAACCGGCAGCCGCGAGGGATCCCACCGTTGCGGCGCCGTGGTTTCAAAGCTCCTCGCCTGCACGATCGGAATGAACTGGATGTATTTGGCGTCAAGCTCGCGGCGCAGGAAGCGGTAGACGTCGAGCGGCCGCGCGGCGTTAAAGCGGTGCACGCAAGTCAGCGTGTTGAACGGCACGCCGAATTTGCGCAGCAGCTTCGCCGCCGCCATCACCTTGTCGAAGGTCGGCGCACCGCCCTTATTGACCCGGAAGCGGTCGTGCAATTCGCGCGGCCCGTCGATGCTCAATCCGACCAGGAAGCGGTGCGCCTTCAGGAACTCCGCCCATTCTTCGTCGAGCAGCACACCGTTGGTCTGCAAGTCGTTCTCGATGCGCTGGCCGGGTTTTGCGTATTTCTTCTGCAGCGCGACGATGCGGTGGAAAAAGTCGAGGCCGCGCAATGTGGGCTCGCCGCCCTGCCACGAAAACACCACTTCCGGACCGGTCACGCCGTCGATGTATTGCCTGATGAAAAGCTCAAGCGTCTCGTCGCTCATCGGACCCGTGCCAGGCCCGCCAGGCAGCGTCTCCTTGCTTAAATAGAAACAGTATTTGCAATCGAGATTACAGGTCGAGCCGGCAGGCTTTGCCATGACATGGAATTGCCCGCCCGGTGCCGAGCGCAGCAATGAAGGCGCCGTATATTTGTCGATCGCCAACATATCACCTCATCATCGGGCGCTGACGGCCCCTACGATAGGACCGCCCAGCGTTTTGGTTCCTACTCGGCTGCGCGATTGTTGCGCGTACCTTCCTTCAGCTTCTCGATATCGGCGGGCGAAAGCTTCGGCCGATCGATCGAGAGTGTCAATTTGTCGAGCTTGCCGGTGAACTTGAACGGGACCTGATAATCGCGATCGTCGACCGGGGTTCCGGTGTCAGCGCCGATGTCGAAGTTCTCGTCCCATTGCATGATGAGCGGGATGGTGTGCTCCATGGTCTGACGCGCCACCTCTTGGCCGTCGACCTTGAGCACGCCGTTGCCGCCGCGGCCGATGCCGCTGACGTTGTTGAAGGCGAGCGTGCCGAAGCCGAGCCCGTCATATTTGAAGTCGAACTCCAGCGTGTGCTTGCCCGGCGACAGTGCATCCGATCCCTCCCAGCGCGTGCGCTGCACGTCAAAGAAATTATAGAGGAACACCGGCTTGCCCTTCAGGAGGTAGAAGCCGTAGCCGCCGAAGCGACCGCCCTGGGTGACGATCATGCCTTCGGCGCCGCCTTGCGGGATATCGACCTCGGCCTTGTAGGTGAACGACGCGTCCAGAATGCTCGGAGCGTCGCCGTTTGGCGTGCCGGTGATCGCGCCGAACCAGCTGAACTCGGTGCGACCCGCAGAGAGGCTGGGACGGGGTGACACGACCCGCGTCGCGACACTGGCATCGAGCGGCAGCACCTGGTATTTCGCCGCTTCGGCCCAGAACAGCTTGTCCATTTCCTTGACCTTGTCCGGGTACTTGGCGGCGACGTTATCGTCCTGGGTCCAGTCTTTGCTGAGATCGTACAGCTCGTACGGGAAGCTCGCCGGATCCTGGCTCACCGCGCCCGCCAGATCCCACGGCTTGCGCATCACCTTGGTGCTGGCGATCCAGCCGTTGTGATAGATGGCGTGGTCGCCCATCATTTCGAAATACTGCGTGGTGTGCCGCGACGGCACGTTCGCGTTCTTGGCATCGAAGGTGTACATGAAGCTCGTGCCTTCGATCGGCTTCTGCTTGATGCCGTCGACGACATCAGGCGCCTTGATCTTCGTCGCTTCGAGGATGGTCGGCACGATATCGATCACGTGCATGAACTGGTTGCGGATGCCGCCCTTGTCCTTGATGACCGCGGGCCATGAGACCGCCATGCCCTGGCGCACGCCGCCAAAGTGCGACGCAATCTGCTTGGTCCAGGAGAACGGCGTGTCGAACGCCCAGGTCCACGGCACGGCCATGTGCGCGTAGGTCTGGTCCGAGCCCCAGGCGTCATAGAACTTCATTTGAACGTCGAGCGGAAGCTCGACGCCATTGAGCGAGGCGACCTCGTTCGGCGTGCCAAGTAGTGTGCCTTCGGCGCTATTGCCGTTGTCGCCGGCGATATAGATGATCAGCGTGTTGTCAAGCTTGCCCATCTTTTCGATTTCGTCGACCACCCGGCCGATCTCGTGGTCGGAGTAGGCCCAATATGCGGCAAACACGTCGGCCTGGCGGATGAACAGCTTCTTTTCCTCATCGGTGAGCTGATCCCAGCGCTTGAGGAAGTCCGGCCACGGCGTCAGCTTGGCGTCCTGCGGGATGACGCCGAGCCGCTTCTGGTTGGCGAAGATGGTGTCGCGCAGCTTGTTCCAGCCGTCGTCGAACAGGTGCATGTCGCTGATCTTCTTGATCCACTCCGGGGTCGGGTCGTGCGGCGCATGCATCGCGCCGGGCACGTAGTAGATGAAGAACGGCTGGTCCGAATTGATCGCGGTGATGCGGTGCAGATAATTGATCGCGTCGTCGGCTTCCGCCGTGATCAGATTCCAGCTCGGATGGCCGACATACGGATAGATTGCCGTCGTGTTGCGGAACAGATTCGGCTGCCACTGATTGGCGTCGCCGCCGACGAAACCGTAGAAATAATCGAAGCCCATGCCGGTTGGCCACTGATCGAACGGCCCGGCCTGGCTCGCCTGGAATTCCGGCGTGTTGTGGTCTTTGCCGAACCAGGACGTCCAGTAGCCGTTGTCCTTCAAAATTTTTCCGATCGTCGCCTTGTCCCGGGTCATGATGCTGTTGTAGCCAGGATAGCCAGTCGACTGCTCGGCGACGACGCCAAAGCCCATCGAATGATGATTGCGGCCTGTGATGATTGCCGCGCGTGTCGGCGAGCACAGCGCCGTCGAATTGAAATTGGTGTAACGCAGGCCATTGGCGGCGATGCGGTCGAGTGTCGGCGAGGGTATGACGCCGCCGAACGTGCTCGACACGCCAAAGCCGGTGTCGTCGGTCATGATCAAGAGGATATTCGGCGCATCCTTTGGCGGCACCACGCGCATCGGCCAGTACGGCGTCGACTGCGCCGCATTGCGCTCGATCTTGCCGCGGAACGGTTGCGGCGGCGGCGGCAATTGGCTGCCCTCGATCGTCGTCGTTGCGCTCGGCGAACCAGGTTCGCCGTTGACCTGCTGCGCCAACGTTGCGTTGGAAGCCAGCAATGCGCCCGCGATCAGCGCGGCGACGCTGATGTAGCCAAGACCTGATTGGTTTTCCTGCACGACGGCCTCCGCACAATGATGCGGGCGCCCGGAGAGCGGGCGCCGCATGTCGTTCGCTTGCTAGTTCATAGATCGGGCGTTCAGTTTGATTTAGATCAACGTGCGTGCTCACCCCGAGCGAAGGCACACCATGGAACTTCACGTTCTCCATTGAATGTGCGGGAGGTTTTGCGGTGCTAAGACGGCGCGAGCCTTCGACACATAACAGGTGACCCTCTCCGCACAATTGACGTTGTTCGGAACAGCAAGGTCGGAAGGTGCGTTGGGCAATACCGCGTGTTGATCTCCATCAAATCAAACGTCCAGCACCTATGCTTGGTGACAGACTTGCACGAGGAGAATACGACGAAAGTCAAATTGATCGCTCTTGGCGCGTTTGCCGTAACCACCCTGGCCGTCTCGGACGCTTTGGCACAGGTCGTAAATCTCTCTGGCCAATATCATTGCGTACAGGGGTGTGCGGGCGGAGTTGCCGGGTTAGCAGTCGTGACGCAAAACGGCTGGGACCTCAACGTCGTCAATGAAGTCGGAATGCCGACCAGAGCCTGGATTGATTGGCCGGGGCACATCTGGACGGATGCCTGGCAAATGGGAGCGGTTTATTCGCCGGACGGATTCACGATCCAGTTCGACAACGGAACTGTATGGCAACACTTCGTACCGCCACCGCCGCCAGTCCTTCACAGTCGCGGGTAGACGGCGGGCCTTGCGTTGCGCACCGTTGACCTGCCCCAGGATTTTCGGACCACCGATTAGTTGAGAGACTGGCGCTCCCGATTCGGAGGGAGCAATGCGGCAAGGCCGGTTTACGGACGAGCAGATTACGACTTCGTGTTCGACCGCTGCGCCAACGGCCAGCAGCTCAAGTGCCTGACCGTGACCGATGAGTTCTTGAGCCGAACCGGTCAGAGCTCGGTACCGGCACCCCCGTTCCCAACAGTGTTACGGTGAAGCCACCCGATGCAACCATTATTGCAATTTCAAACCAGCATCATGGACAACCTTGGCCCACAGGGCGACCTGTGACTTGATCAGGTCAGCAAGCTGCTGCGGCGTGCCGCCGGCCGTCTCGGAGCCGATCTTCTGAAGCGATTCAATCACCTTTGGATCCTTAAGCACTTTGTTGACGGCCGCATTTACAGAGGCAATCTTGTCGGGCGGCGTCCCGGCTTTCGCGGCAACACCGACCCAATCGAAGCTCGTCAATTCGGGATAACTAGCTTCGGCCAGCGTCGGCACCTCAGGCAGTTGCGGCATGCGTTTGGCGGGAGTGACCGCGAGTGCGCGAAGCTGGCCGGTCTTGATGAAGCCAAGCACAGGTGCCACTGCGATGAATTGATAGGTGTTGACGCCCTGGAGCAAATCCCCGATGGCACGCGGGAACTCGGTATAGGGCACGTGAGTCGTGCGTACACCAGCTTTCAGCTTGAACAACTCGCCGATGATGTGTGCCGGCGTGCCGACGCCGCCCGAGGAGAACGTGCCTTTGTCGGGATTGTCCTTAAGGTATTGCACTAGCTCCGCGACTGTAGTTGCCGGCACCTTTGGATTCACCACCAACACATTGCCCGTTGTCACCAGCTGTGCGATCGGCGCAAGGTCGGTGTTGAGGTCGAAGCCGGCATCGGGCACCAGCGATTGCGTTACGGTTAGCGGAAAGCCAACCGTGAGTAACGTGTATCCGTCGGCGGGTTGCTTGAGCGCTTCGCGCGCGCCCAGAACTTGGCCAGCGCCGGGTCTGTTCTCAACGACAATGTTCCAGCCTTCGCTTTCATTCACGGCGTTGACGACGATGCGACTGACGATGTCGGGTGGCGTGCTGACCGATGCTGGCACGATGTCGCGAATGGGGCGCGTCGAATACGACTGTGCGTCGGCGCGGGGCGCCGTCCACAGCATGGCGGCCGTTGCAAATAGCAGTGCGTTGTACAAGCCCACTGAACGATATCGCGTCATGTCATCCCCTCTGGACTTGCGTCGACCGCGGCTTCCAGCGGCCGAACCAGCCCACGCAGAACCATCCGAGATTTTCCCAACCCGAACGATCCAATTACAGCAAAGGTTTGCACCCTGCGGAATGGGGTTCAGGCACCGTCTTGCGCAGCGGCAATTTGGCGCACCAAAGTGTTGGAATGGGTCACGAACGTCATTTTGGCTGTTCTGGCCGACGTCGGCTATGCCCTCGATAGCGTCCGCGAAAGCGACTTTCCGAACGGTCACTACGTGCCATTATTGACGCTTTTGAGTGAATAGCCGACGTCGATCCCTCTAGCCACTGCGAGAACATAGCTGTAGCTTTTGTTGAAGTGCGGAGCTGCAGCCGGGGAAAATCGCACAGCGGCTCGAGCCGGAAACCTGTCAACTGGAATGGAGATGTGCCGTGACCGTTCAGGCTATGGGCTATTTCTGGGTTGGCACTTCAAAGCTCAATGATTGGAGCAGTCTAGCAACTGGCCAGCTTGGGCTTCAGGCGGTCGATCGGGGCGGCGGGATGCGCGCCTTTCGCATGGACGACCGCAAGCAGCGTCTGATCTTCGACGGTGGGTTGCCGGATGGCGAGCGTTTTTTCGGCTGGGAGGTTGCGGATGCGGCGGCTCTGGAGGCACTAGCGGCACGGTTGGAAAAGGCCGGCGTCGCGGTGCAGCGGGAAACCGCCGCGGTGGCCGACCAACGTTGCGCTGCTGCGGTCATTTCCTTCCACGATCCGGCGGGCAACCGTGTGGAAGCGTTCCACGGTGGTCAGGTAGCCGATGAACCGTTCCGACCCGGGCGGCACATCGCGGGTTTCCGCACTGGCACGCAGGGCGTTGGCCATGCCGTGCTCATAGTGCCGGACATCGACGCAGCCCTTGCATTCTATCGGGGTCTCTTGGGCTTCCAGATCACCGACTTCATGGGCCCGCCGGTTTCGCTGTACTTCATGCACGTCAACACCCGCCACCATAGCCTCGCCATTGCGCAAGGGCCGGGCAACCGCATCCATCATCTGATGATGGAATTCTACTCGCTCGACGATGTCGGCCAGAGTTATGATCTCGCCCAGAAGGAAGACCGCGTCGTGGTCAAGTTTGGCCGGCATCCGAACGATTTGATGACGTCATTCTACATGCGCACACCTGCCGACTTCCTGATCGAGCATGGATGGGGCGGCCGCGAAGTCGGCCCAGATTGGCAGCCGGTCGAGCTGAAATCCGTCGCCAGCTTCTGGGGGCACCAGGGCCTGTTCGAATCGCTGGGTGAAGGACCACCGCCGCCTGATGCGCCGCCACACCCGCCCATGCCGCCTGCGGAGCCGGATCACGCACCGCTGCAGGTGATCGACGGTAATTATGAGCGTATGAGCGGCGTCTGCCCCTGGTGGGACTCGATCAAGCGCGGTGGCAAACCGATCTGATTTGACAGTTACTGTCCAATCGCTTCTTCTCGGCACATGTCGCCTTTGAGTTTCACGTGTGGACGGCGCCCTGGCAAGAGCTTTTTGACGCTGCTGCAGCATTGGTCGGGTGCGGTCACGTGTCCGGCCTGTTTGTGCGGCACGGGTGGCCGCTGGCCCAATCGCTTTCATGCACTCGCTGGTGCGATGACCCTAGCGGGCTCTCCTGACCTCGAATCGACCGTATCTGCATTACGTCGTCATGCCCTCGCCAATTCGACAAAACCCGTCATCTAGGCCGCCGCTGGCAGCAGCTTCGCCTCCTCAAAGCGTTCGCCGCGCACCATCATGGCCCAGGCCATCCGGGCGATCTTGTTGGCCAGCGCCACGGCCGCAACCTCGTTGGCCGATAGCAAGGTGTTCGTCCTGCCCGGAGCGACCACGGACTCGCCCGAAAATATGCGTATTAGCTTAACAGCTTCTGATCAAATGATCGAACGAGCTTTGCCGGCCTTTGCTCAATTCGAACAGTTGTGAGCGCTACTAATATTTTCTCGCATAATATTTTGTCAGCGCATTCGCGTCTTCGAATAACTTGATGTTTTTCGCCAAATCGTAGCGCGTCTCTTCCAGGCTTTCCGGGTCCCATTCACTTCGTTCAGCAGCAAAAAAATCGCCGCCATAAACATGAATTGCGCCAGTAAGTCGGGGGATCGGATTTGTAACCGAATGAATGATGTTGTGACCCAGTGGTTCGGCATCGCCGACGCGCAACGCTCGCGCGCCGGCTGCCTCAACCTTGCCGCTACCGTCGGGTAGTCGCCGCCAGAACACGTTGTCCTCTCGCCCGCTGTAGATGCCTATCACCGCCCACATTTGATGATTATGGGGCATGATCGTCATCATGGGTCCCCAGATGACATTGAGGATCGTGAGATCCGGCGCATGATAGAGTTTTTGCACTTCGGCGCGCTTCGGCTCGCCTATGCCTTTGAGGACCGCATTCGGGTCCGATACGGCGCGCGCAACCACCTCGCGCACAAGCTTATGGGATGAATCTGCAGCGACTGCTGCCCGACAATCGGCGATGAATTGCTCAAGGTCGAACATCTCTTCCTCTTCCCCGCGAGAAATTCGCGCTTCTGCAAATATTGCCGCAAAGGGCGATTCACTGCAATCCGAGGTGACCGAAAGCTCTGTTTGGGGTCAGCAGTGTGGTTTTGCCATTTTTCTCTCCGTTTACCCACTGATCGCCTCGAGAGCAGGGACCGCAAGAATTTTCGCGCTAGGAGGGAATCCCAACGATATCGGCGATGCGTTCGACTTCGAACAATCCGAGCCGTGTGTGAAGCTACGCTCGGTGCCACCAGCCAGCCTCACTGCGTGCGGCGCAAAGTACGATTGATCAACTTTTAGCGCCACTCACGATAAAAGCCGGGCATGGAATTTTGCCGTTACCCGCCGACAAAGCCTTGGCAGCTTCATCCTTGATGGCCTGCTCAATGCGATACTGCACATCCGCAGTCTGACGCTCATACACATAGGTCGCGCGCACCATGCTCTTGCGCATCATATCGAACACCTCGCTGGATGAAGCCGGTGCAAAGAAGCAGGGAAGTTCGTCAACGCGTACATCCGTGAATTTCGCCGCCTCCATCAATGATGTGAGGACCCAGGGATCGCTTAACGTGAATATCCCCGGACCGGGAGGAAGAACCACGGAGCCATCGGCATGGCGCTGGACCGCCTCGGCGATCAAGGTCAGCACTTTTGCCTTCGCAGCTCCACACCACACGCTGAAGGCAAAGCGTCCACCAGGATGGAGAACACGATAGGCCTCTGCCACGGCCTTTCCCGGCCGCGGGAAGTGCAACATGCCGAATGCACATGTCACGGCATCAAAACTCTCTTCGCCAAAACTGAGGTTTTCAGCGTCGGCGACTTCAAACTTCGCTTTGGGGAAGCGCCGCCGCGCTTCATCCACCATGTCCCCTGCGATGTCGCTGCCGAGTGCGTCGAGGCCGCGACGTGCGGCTTCCGCTGCGACGTAGCCAGGTCCGCTCGCCACGTCGAGCAACTTGACACCTGACCGGGCATTCGCGGCGGCAAGCAGCGCGTCGACCGCCTGTCGAGTCATTTGGCCGACTAGGGAATCGTAATGCTCAGCTTGTTTGGCCCAACCGGTTCTCTCGAACTCCTTAAACGCTTGGCTTTGCTGCTCGCTAATGGTCATTGCTCGCCCCCGGGTCGCTTGAATGTCGCGCCGTCGCATTGTCCCGCCGCGGCGCCGGATGCATTCCGACTACAGCAGGGATTTGCGACGGGCGAAATAGGCTCAATGGTCATTTTTGCGCAGCAGCAATTCTTGGCTGGGCATGTCGGCTAATGGGATGGTCCGGCCGTGCTCCTGCCCCGCCAGCGATTAAAGCTGGCCGGGGCACCCCAGACAAGGAGCTCATCATGTCCCAGCCTCTCAGCAATGCAGTCGCCGTCATCGGCATCGATAT
>Ga0335081_10003530_pt1 | contig 24617 bp, 26 predicted proteins | sample Lox_Sample_35_FD_206713 | JGI IMG/M metagenome (GOLD analysis project Ga0335081, IMG submission 206713) | Soil microbial communities from Loxahatchee National Wildlife Refuge, Florida, United States - Lox_Sample_3.5 | ecosystem: Environmental > Terrestrial > Soil > Wetlands | place: USA...
CTGAAGGCCGAGCTCGAGTTCTTCGACATCGCCTTCATCCCGCTGCTGGTCGGGTTCGCGGCCATGATCCTCGGCATCGTGCGCATGCAGCGGCGCAAGCGCCGCGCCGAGACCGGCTGAGAGGAGAACGCCGATGAAGCACAAGGGACTGATCGCCCTGCTCCTCGCTACCGCCGGCGCCGTCGCGGTCGCCGTGCTGGTGTCGTTCTCCGGCGACAATGCCGCCATCGATCCACAAGCCGACAAGCTGGTGCTGCCCGAGATCGGCAAGCGGCTCGGCGAGGTGGACCGGGTGACGCTCGTCCATGGCGACGCCAAGACGACGCTGCTGCGCCGGGGCGAGAACTGGGTGGTGGAAGAGAAGGGCGACTATCCCGCGGACGGGCCGAAGCTGCACAAGACGCTGCTGGGGCTCGCCGACCTGCGCTATGTCGAGGAGAAGACGCGCAAGCCGGAGCTCTACTCCCGGCTCGAGGTCGAGGATGCCGGCAAGGCCGGCGCGAAATCGACGCTGATCACGGTGAGCGACGCCAAGGGCAGCCTGCTCGGCGAGATCATCGCCGGCAAGCGGCGCATCGACGAGCTCGGCGGCGGCACCGACGGCATCTATGTGCGCAAGCCCGGCAATGCCCAATCCTGGCTCGCCAGCGGCACGCTCGATCTTCCCGACGATGCGGCACAATGGCTCGACCGCGACATCGTCGATGTGCCGAACGACAAGGTGAAAGAGGTGGTGCTGACGGAGCCCGACGGCAGCAGCCTCGATATCGCGCACGACACGCCGGAGGCGAAGCTCGCGCTCAAGGGCGCGCCCAAGGACACCAAGCTCAAAAGCGACGATGCGCTGGTCGAGCCGACCACGGCGCTGGCGAGCCTGACGCTGAGCGATGTACGCCCCGCGGCGAAGATGCCGCTGCCGGAAACCGGCGTCTCGCACGCCGTCTTCACCAGCTTCGACGGGCTCACCGTCAAGGTCGCGCTCTTCGACGAGGACGGCAAGAGCTGGGCGACGTTCGATGTGACCGGCAGCGGCGCCGCGGAGAAAGCGGCCGCGACGCTCAACGCCAAGCTCTCGCCCTGGGTCTACGCCATCCCGGACTACAAGGCGAAATCGCTGCGCACCAAGCTCGCCGATGTGACGGCGCCGCCCAAGCCGTCGTGAGCGAGAGCCCGCCGCCCTCGCCCTGCATTGCGGTCTGCGTCCTCGATCCCGCGAGCGGCTATTGCCGCGGCTGCTTCCGCACCATCGAAGAGATCGCACAATGGCCGGCGCTCGCCGCCGAGGATAAGCGGCGCATTCTGGCGGCGGTGACGGCGCGGCGACGCGAGAAAGCAGGCGGCGCGACAGCAGACTCGGGCTGATACAAAGTGATCCTCGTTCCGACTGCTCGCGTCAGCATCAATCTCAGGGAACGGAAAACCTGACGCGGCGCTTTGCCGGCAACGGCATCCGAGTCTGTGCCGGCCCGGATGAAGCGGATCGCGTGCCGCTTGACGCCGGCTCAGAGCATATCGACGTAAGGGTTGACGACTGGTGTCAAAAAATGACACCATACACCCCCGATGTCGCTCGGGCGCCGCCATTGCAGAACCTTATGTCGAATCTTCGAGCGGCCGATCCGCGCGGATGTCGAGTGGGATGATTTTGTGGCTTTGGTGAAGAAGCTCGGCGGACGCGTCAGCACCGCCGGTCGGACGAGCGGATCGGCCCATCGGGCGCTTCTGAACGGGCGGCGGGCCGTCTTGCACAAGCCCCATCCGGATCCGCGGATGAAGAAGGGGTCGGTGGGGTCAGCTCGGGACTTCCTGACGGCGGCCGGCGTCACGCCGGGCAGCCAGGGATGCGCGTGTTGAACGGAGACGGGCGATGCAGATGAACGTCATGGAGCATAAAGGCTATTTCGCGAAGATCGAATTCGACGGCTCGGCCGGCATGTTCCATGGGCGCGTCGTCGGCATGCGGGACGTCGTCGACTTCTACGGCTCGTCAGTCGAAGAGCTGACGCGCGCATTCCGTGAGGCGGTCGACGACTATCTCGCCTGGTGCAAGAAGGACGGGGTAACGCCGGAAAAGTCCTGGCACGGGAAGCTCACCTATCGTCCAAGCGACGAGCTTCGTCACCGGCTCCTGATTGCCGCCGCGATCGCCAACAAGAGCGTTAACGAATACATGAACGAGGTCCTCGACAAAGCAACCAGGGAGGTCGTCGAGGGCTGACTGCTTCCCCCATTATTTCCTTTCAGGAAACAGTCTCCGTCCACATCGCCACATTGTGTCCTTCAGTGGCTCGATTACATCATGCGCGCGATGTAAAGCGCCCAGGAGGGGACGGATGACTAAAGTTCTCGTGCCGGCATGTGGCGGAGATCCCGCCGCACTGGCGCAAGGGCGCCGGGCGCAGGCGGCGTAAGGAGGATCGGACAATGGATGGCAGAATGATGCAGCCGCGACCGGTAGCGCGGCTCGCTCGCGGCATGGCGGCGAGCGACGGCGCCGGCGTCAAGCTCAACCGCGTCATCGGCACCCCGCTTCTGGCCGATGTCGATCCCTTCCTGATGCTCGACGAGTTCCGCTCCGACGATGCGGCGGATTACATCGCCGGATTCCCGGACCACCCGCATCGCGGTTTCGAGACCGTCACCTACATGCTCGCCGGGCGCATGCGCCATGGCGACAACAAGGGCCATACCGGGCGGCTCGACGCGGGCAGCGTGCAATGGATGACCGCCGGGCGCGGCATTGTCCATTCCGAGATGCCGGAGCAGGAGAACGGGCTGATGCAGGGCTTTCAGCTCTGGGTCAACCTGCCGGCCAAGGACAAGATGGTCGCGCCGCGCTACCAGGAGATTCCGCCGGCCGAGATCCCGGTGGCGGCGCTGCCGGACGGCGTCTCGGTCAAGGTCATCGCCGGCAGGGTCGGCGATGCAACAGGTCCGATCGACGGCATCGCCACCGATCCGATCCTGCTCGACCTCGCGATTCAGGCCGGAGCGCGCGTCGCGCTGCCTTTGCCGCCGAGCCACAACGCGTTCCTCTATGTCTTCGACGGCGAGGCCGCCATCGGCGATGCGGGAACGCATGTCCCGCGCGGCAGCATCGCCGTTCTGGGCGAAGGCGACGGCGTGCTGGTCGCGGCGCCGGCTGCGGCGACGCGCGTGCTGCTCGCCGCCGGACGCCCGCTCAACGAACCGGTGGCGCGCTACGGGCCGTTCGTCATGAACACCGCCGACGAGATCCGCCAGGCGATCCTCGATTTCCAGCTCGGGCGGTTTTAGGAAACTTGAAAGGGGATTGGGGGATCGTGGGTGATAAGGGGATTGAAGGTAAGGGCGCCTTCGGCGCCCTAAGCTAAATCCCCCTCATCTCCCAAAACATTCCCTTCATCCCCTAGTGATATTGCGGCAGGCTGTAGGGATCGGGGTAGAGGCCGGTAAACGCGGTGACGCGGTTCGGCTCCGCCTCCGTGTAGCAATCGACATTGGCGAGCGTGCGATAGCAATACTGCGCCGGGATCGGCGGCGGCGCATCGTTGATGCCCGCGGGCGAGGGCTGGCTCGCATTCCAGCGGCTTTGCGGCGGCGCGAACTCGGCGCGGGTCTGCCAAGCGTTGCAACCCGCGAGCACGAAGCCGAGGATGGCGAGAAGCCAAGGGATCGAGCGCATGCGCGCAGAGGCCTCCTTGCGTCCCCGGTCCCTAATGTCGCGGGGACGGGGCGGTAATCACCAGTTAATCTGTATAACCGAGGCTGGTTAATCTTCCGTTGCCGCGGCGCGCGGCGAAAGGCATCCGAGCATCATGCGATCGATCCTTGCTCTGGCCCTGCTGCTGTCGCTGGCCGCCTGCAGCGGAAGCGGCGGCTGGCAAAAGGAGGGGGTGAGCCCCGAAACCGCCGCGGCGGATTACGCCGAATGCCGCCACTCCGCCCAGATCGCCGATCGCCGCGACAGCGACATCGACGCCGATATCCTGGCGACGCGCGGCCAGGATTGGCAGCGGATCGGCGTGCTGCAGATGCGGCGCAACCAGTACGCCGACAGCAATGCCGCGCGGCAAGACGACAACATCAGCCGCTGCATGAAGGAGAAGGGCTACACGGAAGGGTGAGCGCCGGCCTTTCCGTCGCCGTCGCGCCGCCCCATGTTCACGCCATGCAGCGGCTGTTCATCGTGCTGGGGCTGGTGTTTCTGCTGGCAGGCCTTGCCTGGCCGTGGCTCGCGCGCTTGGGGTTGGGACGGCTGCCGGGCGACATCGCCGTGCGGCACGGCAATTTCGGTTTCTACTTCCCGATCGTGACGTGCGTCTTGATCAGCGTGGCGCTGTCGTTGCTGCTGTGGTTCATCAATCGGTAGCGTCGAAGCTAGCCCGCGCGGTGCGGCTCTCGCGGTTGCTGCGCAACCGCTGACGCCGCCGAGGACGAAACGCGCATGCGCGTTTCGCCTAGAGCTGACGCCGCCGAGGACGACCGCGCTACGCGCGGTCGCCTAAGTAACGCCGGCGAAGCCGCAGCGCGACGGTGAGCATGAACAAGCCGAAGAGGATGGCGTAAGCGCCGATCCACCAGGCGAGCGCCAAGGCGCCGGCGATCGGCCAGAAGATGACGACGATGCCCCACAGCAGCGAGAGCAGGCCGGCGAAGGTGAGAAAGCCCTCGCCCATCGCGCGCAGCCGGAACGCCGCGGCGAGCAGCGCGACGCCCGACAACATCGCCCAAAAGGCGGCGATGTAGATGAAGGTGAGAAGCGCGATGTTCGGCCAGAGAAAAGCGATCACGCCGACGGCGAGATCGAGCAACCCCTCGATGGCGAGCGGCCACCAGCGCTCCTGCCGCTGCGCGGCGCGGAGCCCGGCAATGAGACCGAAAACGCCGTCGGCGAGCATGTAGGCCGCGAAGATCCAGATCAGCACGGTCAGCGTGATGTGCGGCCAAACGAAAGCGAGGATGCCGAAGAGCAGCGCCGCCGCGCCGCGCAACGCCAGCGCCCACCAGTTCCGCATCAGGCTTTCGAGCATCGCCGCCTCCCCATCGCCGCCGCCCGCCCCGGGGCCCACTATGGGGCGGCGGGAAAGGCGCGGCAAATGCGCGGGTGGATAGCCGTGGCGAAACCGAGCGACTCGGGGGGAAGCGCCTAGAGCTCGCCCGCACGGTGCGGCTCCCGCGGTTGCTGCGCAACCGCTGACGCCGCCACGGACGAAACGCCTGCGCGTTTCGCCTGGAGCTGACGCCGCCACGGACGACCGCGCTGTGCGCGGTCGCCTCAGGGGTGCGGCGGAATGACACGGGGCGCCGCGCGCCGGGCGCGTCCCGCGAAACCGCGAGTCGAGCGCGAACGCACAGATATCACGAGGTTCAGGCCGTACCGACTGGGGATATGGCGCGCCCGGAGAGATTCGAACTCCCAACCCCCAGATCCGTAGTCTGGTGCTCTATCTTAAGGCCATTGAACTCATTTGGCTTTTTCAGCCCGGTGTGGCCGTTTTGGGCTTTCTTGGTCGCCCGATCCCCACACGGAGGCCCACACGGGCGCGGAGGGAGCCGCCCTTTCTCCCCCGCCGGACGCGGGGCGTTCCCCGCTGCGGTCGGCGAGGCTCGGGCGCGCAGGCGCCGGGCGTCAGTGGACGATGTCGCCGGGCCCCGGCGATGGACTGAAGGCCTCGAAAAGGTCGACGGCGGCGTCGGGCCACTCATCGGGCGGCAGAGGGCGGAGCAGCTCGTAGAGACTGCCGGACCACGTGATCGCGAGCCTCAGCCGAGGCACGAAGGCGATGACTGGCGACGTGATCACGCCGCCGTCCCGAAGCCGCGTATGGCGGGAGCACAGTCCGAGCAGGTGGACCGTTCGATCCAGCTCGACCGCGCACCATCGATCGAGAAGGATGCGCTCGACTGGGCCGATGGCGCGGACGAGCTCCTCCGCCTCTCGCGAACCGACGCCGTTCTCGGCGAGCAGCTGGAGCATCTGCCACCGCGACTCCATGAGTTCCGCCGGATCGCCGGCCCCGCGCATCGCCGCCAACAAGCGGACCATCCATTCGATGAACTGGTCCATGAACGTGACCATCTTCTCCTCGAGCGTCGCGAACAATTTGCAGAGGACGGAGCGGCGGAACGGCCGACGATCGGCAAGCCGCAACCGGCAAGCGGCAATCCGCAACGCATCTGCGCTCCCCGTCAATCGACAGGGTCCTTGTCGGGAGCGCCGGTCTGTAGCGGCCGAGGCCGCGTTCCCAACGGCTTTTTCAGAGCCTGCGCGTTGGACCGCCCCTCGCTCCGTCCCCCCAGCGGACCGCGGCGTCGTCCGCCGAAGCGGGCGACGCCTGCCCGCCCCCCTTCTGCGCGGGCCGCGGCCGCCGGTCCCTCCCCGGCGCCCGTCCGGACTTCAAATCGCGCTCATCCGCTTCGCGCCTCACGAGCAGGCAACGTCACGGCATGGCCGTGCGTGCGCGCATCCGAGCACAACCGGTGCCGATCGCCCTTGAGGCATGGCGCTATTGAATCTTCGGTTCGTTCCTCAGTCTCGCCTCGAGCGAGCGCCTCTCGTTCTCGTCCAATTCGAGTTCATCGAACGCCCCGCAATCTGCGTCGATCTCCAGGACTTTTCTCAAATTGTCCTCGAAGACCTCCACACCGGCGTCTAGGTCGGTCATCTCGGCGGCCTGATCGAACGCGCGGATGATCACCATGGCAGCCTTTCGCTCGTTCGGCGTCATGCCGGCGACGTCCTCCATGACCTCCGGATGAACTCTCAACCTCATCCTTCTTTTTTTCCGCCTCATCGCGTCCTCCTGCAGAGGGTCGGCGGTCATGTCGACCGGATTCGGGCGGCGCCCGGATCAGCCAGCTTCAGATCACGCCGCGATCACGGAGATGGGCGAGCGCCTCGTCCTTGATCTCGACCACGACGCCGCTGTTGAGCTCTCGAAGGCGATCACCGACCGCTTCGAGCCGGCGCCTGCAGGCCACCACTCTGGCCCGCAAGCGCTCCGTGTCGGCCTCCTCAAGAAGCGGCACCCATGCGGTCGTTTCGCCCCCTTCCGCCTGCTCGTAGCGCGCCCGCATCGCGCGGATCTCATCCTCCACTTCGCCCGTGCGCCGACAGAACGAGGTGCGACGCGGCGCGCGCCTCCAAGTCTCGATGCCCTCGTCCGATCCGCCCATCTCCTCGGCCGGCAGCAGGCTTGCGACAAGTTTGAGCTCCTCCTCGATCGCCGACTTCTCGGCGAGCAGCTGCGAAATGCCGCTCTGCGCGTTAGCCTTGCCGACAATGGTCCGCACTTCGGCGAGGATCGAAAGCAGGCGCGCTACCGAGTCGAGGTTCTGCCGCAGCCGCGCGGCTTCTTGCTCGAGCTCTGCCGCCGGGTCCGGCACGAAGATGCCGAGCGCCAGATGGCCGCGGATCGGCGTTCCGCGGATGGCCATACGGATGCGATCTTGCAACCTGGCTGCCTTGGTCAAGGACATGGTGGCCATGACATGAGTCCTATCGGTTCGATGGTCGTCGCTCCGCTCGCCCGCTCTGGTGCACCGGGGCGCCGCAGCGCGACGCGATTCTTATGCTAGCCTTAAAAGAGTGTTTGTCAACCTTAAATGAGTCATAATATCTTATTGGAAAGTCATTCGACGCAAGTTTCGCGGACAGCGAGAAAAGCCTCCACGGAGCGGAATGAGGTGCTGCGGTGACGACGAAGTCCCTTCCAAGAGGCGCCAGCGTCCCCCTGCTCGAGTGTTGGTCACCGATCGCAATCGCCGGCGCCCTCCATCTCGTCGGCATTGCTGCCGACCAGAGGCGGCGGCGCCTTATCGGCTGGATCACGACGGGTTCCATCGTCGAACTCGATTTCCTGGGCCGGCGTGCGACGGCGTCTGACGGAGCGCCGTACGAACTCGGAATCCGAGTCGGCGGGGTCCTAACCCCTGCGGCGCGGAGATCCGTCGCCGCCATGGCGGCGCGACACGGCTCGGAGAACGCCGTCCCGGCCAGCGCGCTGACGACAAAAGAGCTTTCCGCCTGGGCTGCTAAGGTTCGCTTCATCGGGGCGGAGCAGTATTTCGCAAGACCGGCCCTGTTCGAGGTGCCGTAGGATCGCTCGCACGAACAGGCCGAGCTGGAGTGAAATGATCCATCACTGATCGGACGGTGATCGATCACCGAAAAGATCCAAACGATTCAAGCAGGGGCAAGTGGGACTGTGCTCCACCTATGGCCGCTCGTGCCGCAACGCGAACGTCCGCACCCCCGCTTTACCGGGTGATGCCACCGCCCCGAGACGGCGCGCTCGCCCCGCTTGCGTGGCTATCGGCTTTTCGCCGGTCGCTTCAGCCTAACCCCAGGACCCTTGCCGTCCGCGGACGGGAGAAACTCGACGCCGCCCCGCTCAAGCGCTTGCACAATCTTGGTCAAAGTCCCCATGCGCGCGTCCCCTTTCTCCTGCTCAAGGCGCGCGACGGCGTTCAACGAAACCTCCGCAGCCTCCGCGAGCTCCTGTTGGGTCCAGCCAAGGAGAACCCGGGCTGCCCGTATTTGGGAAGAGGAGATCAGGTCCACTCAGCCAATATCCAGGATTTGGCGCCATCCGCCAGATGCTCCATGAATCGATCTGAAATTGGACTTTTTTCACGCAAGAAAGGGTCATAATTACTGATTTCGACGGGGTTTCGACCGGAGATGCGCCAAAATTAAGTTGTCGGCGCCGCGACTCCAGCCGTCCAGTCCAAACGTGGGTTAGGACGAATCGACATTTAGCGCATCCAGATCATGGCGCTGGCGAGCTGGAGAGCCGCCAGGAAGTGGATGGCGCGTCGATCGTATCGGGTAGCGATGCGGCGAAAATGCTTGAGCCTGTTGAAGAAGCGCTCAACGGTTGCGCAGCTGGTAAGCGACAGCGTCATGGGGAATGAGGGGCTTGCGGTAGCTGAGAGAAGGGATAATCGCTGCCGCTCCGGTATCGGTGATGAGCTTGCGCAAAGCGTTGTTGTCGTACGCCTTGTCGGCGATGACGGCAGCGGTCGTACGACCGGCGAGGAGAGCGGCCGCGGTTGTGCTGTCATGCGCCTGACCACCCGTCAGGATGAAGCTCAGCGGGCGGCCGAGGGCATCGACGAGGACATGGATTTTGGTCGTCAGTCCTCCTCGGGAACGCCCCACAGCCTGATCTTTGGCCCCCCTTTTCCGGCTGCCGCCTGCTGGTGGACCCGGACGAGCGTGGTGTCGAGCATGAGATACTGGTTGTCAGGATCGCCGGTCAGCGAAGCGAACACTTTCTCCCAGACCCCGGCCTTGGCCCAGCGGGTGAAGCGTTTGTGGGTGGTTTTCCATTTGCCGTACCGCTCGGGCAGATCCTCCCACCGCGCGCCAGATCGCAACACCCACAGGACCCCATTCACAAAGAGCCGATTGTCGCGACCGCTCCGGCCTCGGTCGCCAGGTTTACCCGGCAAGAGCGACGCGATCCGCTGCCATTGCGCATCGGAAAGTTCGTACCGTTTGGCCATGCCCAGAACTCCAGATCGATCTGGAGCTCCATGAATCACACATTCCGCCGAACGGGAATCTGGAGGCTTCTGTGAGGTCGCGCGACGCGATCGAAGACGCGGGCCGCAGCACGCGACCTCATTGAAGCCGGATTGAGCGAAGCCGCGGGAGCGGAACTGATGGCGTCGACAGGCCTACGATGTCACCGCTTGAGGCGAATATGAGTCGGCCGCAACCAGCGAGAGAATGGCATAGATCTTGAGCAGTGGGAAAAGTACCGTTGACGACTTGCGCGATTTCAAAGGCTTGCACCCAACATGGAGCAGCCCGCCACAGCGCGCGGTTGAGCGAGAGGCGGCCAGAGGCGTCGGGAGATGAGTGAGACACAACGGGGTTAAGGCGCCCGCATCAGACGGGGCAGTCATCGATACCTCAAGAGTACAAGCGATGTCGTCATTTCGCGCCCTCTACGGCCAACCGCCGAGGCCATACGCACTGTGCGCAACGTGCGACAGGTGCAAGCCTGACGCCATCGTCGCGCCGCTCTACTCATGCCGCCGGAGGCGGCTTCGTTCAATCCTAAATGTCGATTGGACCTAGTCGGCACCCTAACATGCTCTCAACGATCCGCCTCGCCAAACGTGCTCGCTGACCAGCGTTGACGCGGAGAGCGCCGCAGCCATCTGCGACGTCAGGCCGGCGATGGCAAATCGTCTCTCATGCGTCGCTCTCCGCACTTTCGCGCGGGGAGGCAGCATGCGGATTGGCCTTGCCTTTACCGAATCAGGCCGCGCCGGCGGCATTCTTTAACGAGCTTTCGAACGGCCGCCTTGCGGAAGCGGGGACGCGTCGGGCCGCCTTCCAGTCCGTTTTCGCCGGACGATGAAACCAGGACGCTTCGACTTCGTCAGGATCATCGCCGAGTTGGAGCAGCCGCGGAAACTTGCCATCAAGGCTGCCGCCATCTTGGCCGACGGTGGCGGCGAGCATTCAATGAAAAGTTCCTTAATCAAGCGGTCGCCGCACCTCTTGCGAATCCGTCCGCGGTGAAGCCGAGCGCCCGCAGCACGTCCCTGGCGACAAGATTGGAAAGGATGCAAGCGCCCCAGCTGTACCCAATCTCGCAGGTCTTCTCTTCGATCGTCCACCCCGGCCACCATCCGCGCCGGATCTCGGCGCGCGTGCCGGCGGACATCGGGACGCGGCGGGTCGTTCACGCCGTTTCCATCTATGCAACATCCGACATCAAGCGTGGGTCGAAGGTGGTCGAAGCCAACATCGTCAGAATTGACATCGCCATGAAGGCGTTGCGCCCCAGCCGGCACTCGAGGAGGCAAGCCCGCCAAAATCGATCAGCGGCACGAAAAAGACGATGGCGAACAGGTCGGACCAACGCCCCAACTCCGCAACCAGGCGAGAGATCTTGGTTCTGGAAAGCAGGTGCGCGCTCGAGCCGCGCCAGACGGCGCAACCCACCAGCCGAGCGGCGATGCTGGTACAGAATATCAGCGCGCCGAGTGGCCAAAGCCCGTTCTGGAACAGGTCGCGTACGCCGGTGAAGATGGTATAGCCCAGGTGCGTTCCTAGCTGCTCAGAGACGTTCATCGGCAGGAGATTCGCCGGAATGAAAAAACCAGCGCCGCGGCGAGGAGCGCCGCGGTTCTCGGTAAAGCGTCGCGCTTGCGCGGGCGGAGTGTGGCGCGGCAGCGTGGGCAGCGCTCGCCTGCGCAGGACAGCGGCAAGGCAAGATCACAGCTGGTGCAGGACAACGTCTCGGCATCGGCGGCACGTGAGTCTCGGGACCGAGAACTCGCCAGACCGTGCGCCGGTCGAGAGTGGCGCGGGAGATCATGCTGAGCAAGCCCGCCGCGATGAAGCATAGACCGCTCATCCCGATGGCGACATGTGCGGCATCCAAGTTGATCATCCGGTAATACCCGACGAATGCGGCGAGCAGGAAGACGTCAGGCATCCCCCCACAGGTCGAGATGCACGGCCCAGCGGAATGCCGGCCTTAGCCAATCCGGTCGATAACCAAGCCGCAAGCAGCCCAGCACCACCGAGAACAGACCGAAGATAGTGAAGGGAAAGACGACCACAAACAGCGCGGTGCTGCCCGCAATCAGAACCCAATGTTGATCCCACAGCACAGCAATTACGTGACCGAGCACGTTCTGCGATTGAATGTTGAACATCTGCACCTTGAGCAAGGGCAGGGCGTTTGCGGGAATGAGAAGAAGGAACGTGCCGAGCGAGCAGGCAAGCGCAGCGGTGATGCTCCGACCGCTCGTCTTCTCGAGGTCGCGCCGGGTCGAGGTGCTGGCGATCCCATTCGCGCGCGGGCGCAATCCGGAACGGGACGAGGTGTCCACCTGTTGAGGCTACGCATGGAAGCTGCGGTGCCCCCTCCGCGGCTCTCCTCCCCGCCCGGCGCGCCTCGGTCGCGCCGGGCTTTTCGTGAGGGAAAACGTGCGCCGCTGCGTTCCCTTAAGCGGCCAGCGATAGGGTGTCGCCGCCTACCGCCGTTGCCTCCGAGGAAGCAGCGCCGGATGCACAATATCAATCAGGCCGCGTTCCGGGTCTTCGGCGATATGGTCGGCGCGTACAGCAGACCGTCGTTTTCTCCGCTTCGCCAGCTCCGCGCTAAGCCGCATGGGTAGCGGGCCGGTGCAGGTCGGCATGTGCTGAACTCGTTCTTGAATTGTCCGATGTCCACCAATGTTAAGGGTTCTCGGATGCCTGCCGCTGACAGATGGGTGGCGGCGCGTGCTCGGGCGGCAAGCTTCACGGCAGCCGGCACTTCGCGGTGGATACACGACTTCCGCTACGACCCGACCCGAGCCGCTTGGCGTTGGCGCCTCTATGGCTGCCATCTGCGCCCTCCGCGCATTTCCTGCGTTTCTCTGAGAAGGAGGGCGGAGGAGAACTTCTCCTCCGCCCCATTCAAACTCACACGTTACGATCACGCTTCGCTGATCCAGGCGCCACTGCTCGCTGCACGAGATATCAGCACCGCAGCGTCAACTGCGAGCAGCCCAACCAGTCTCAGCACCGTGTCTCTGCTCCAGCGAAATGAAAACTCGTTTGACACAGCATGAACTGGCGCGGGGAGAGTCGCCGTTGCGCTTCATGGGCGCTCCGGCGACAGCCGATCGAGGAAGGTATCGGCTTTGTCGGGCGTCGATCGCAATGAGGACGGCGCTCCGGTCATCATTCGGGCGCATGATTGAGGAAATGGAAGAGCCGCGCTTGGGCATGCCGCTCAGACCGCGGCACGGGCCTGCATGGCGTCTCTCGCCGCCGGGCGCACCAGCTCGCCCCGCCGCGCCATGTCGCGTATGCGGTCGCCGATGCGGCAGGCGAGCGCCTGGATGGTCAGCGACGGATTGACGCCGGCGCTCGTCGGGAACAGCGAGCCGTCGCAGATCCAGAGATTGGGAATGTCCCAGGTCCTGCCGTCCGCATCCGTCACGCTGCTGGCGGGATCGGCGCCCATGCGACAGCCGCCCAGAAGATGCGCCGTGCCGCTCTCGTGCCAGAGATCCTGCCCGCCGGCGCGCGCCAGCGCTTCGCCCATGAAGGCGAGCGCGTGCTGGTAGAGCTTCTTGTCCTCCTCCCCATAGGAGAAGACCACGCGCGGAATGCGCATTCCGTATTCGTCCTTCTCCTCCGCCAGCTCGATCCGGTTCTCCGCGTGCGGCAGCACCTCGCCGACGATCTTCAACCCCGCCTGGTGGATGTATTTCGCCATCTCCTCGCGCAGCGCCATGCCCCAGAGCCCGCGCTTCCCGGCGAGGCTGTGCGCCCAGTTGATCGGCAGCGGCCCCTGGCTCATGAAGCTGTAGCCGCCGGGAAAGTCCTTGCCGGCGTCGCTGTAGTTCCAATGCTCGCTGATCGCCATGGTGGGCGGACCCTTGTACCAGCGAATCTCCTCCTCCATGACGCCCCATACCGCGTGGTTCGACTGCGGCATGAAATACTTGCCGACGAGCCCGCTGCCGTTGGCGAGACCGTCCGGGAATTGCGGGCAGACGGAGTTGAGCAGCAACCGCGGCGTCTCGATCGCATAGCCTGCGACCACGACGTTGCGCGCGCGCTGAAGGCGCCACTTTCCCTCGCGATGATAGTGAACGCCGCTCGCGCGCCCATCCTTGCCGATCTCGATGCGGCCCACCATGGCGAGATCGCGGATCTCGGCGCCGGCGCGGATGGCGCGGGGAATCCAGGTGACGAGCACGCTCTGCTTGGCATTGGTCGAGCAGCCGATGTGGCAGAAGCCGCGATAGACGCAGGGGTGCGCCGCGCCGCGCGGGGCCGATAAAGTGGCAAGCGGTGTCGGCGCCCAGTCGATCCCCATCGCCTCGCAAGCGCGCGCCAGCACCAGCCCCGCCGCGTTCACCTCATGCGCCCGGTAGGGATAGCGCGGCCGCTTCGGTCCCCACGGGTAATTGACGGGCCCGGCGATCTTCAGCGCGTCCTCGACTTCGGTATAGTAACGCCACATCTCCTCGGGCTCGATCGGCCAGTCAACGGCGTAACCGAGGCGCGAGCGTGCCTTGAACCGGTTCGGCCCGATGCGCAGCGAGACCATGGTGAAATGCACCGTGCTGCCGCCGACGCTCTGGCCGCTGTTGTTGCTGCCGAGCTCGATCGCGTCCGCACCGGCGGAGATGCGCTCGCCCAGCCAATAGAGCTTCTGCTGCGCGTATTCGTCCGAGGCGAAATCCTCGAGCGGACGCCAGAACGGGCCGGCATCGAAGGCGACCACCGAGAAGCCCGCCTCGGCGAGCTTGCAGGCGAGCGTGCCGCCACCCGCGCCGGTGCCGATGATGGCGAAATCCACCTCGTCCTCGTCGCGATGGCAACGCATCGGCAGCCAGCCGCCGGGACGGAAGACGTCGGGAGCGCGCCCGTTCTTGGCGCGAGGCTCACCGGTCATCGGCCTGCTCCGCTTCCCAGGGATCGCGGCGGTCAAAGCCGAGTCGTACATAGCCGCGCGGCGCCGCCGGACCGCCGAACCCGATCTCGTTCCAGGCGGCGGGATGGGCGTAGTAGACGCTGGTCACCTCGTGCAGGAGCAAACTGCTGAAAAACCGCTTCGGCGCGAGGCCCTGCCAGGCGGAGCTCAGCACATCCCCATGCTGAATCGCGCGCAGCACCGCATCCTGCTGATTCGCCGGCAGGGTGCAGAAATCTCCGCCCCAGCGCTGCTCTGCCTCAGCGTCGATGGCGCGGACGCCGCGGCGCCAAGCTTCCCGCATCGGCGGCATGCCGTCATAGCGATAGCCGTTGCCCTGGTTCTCGTGCAGCTTCTTGTCGATGAACGGAACGATCGGCACTGGCGCGTCCTGCCGATCCGGCTGCGGGATCAGGCGGTCTGCCACCGCGGCCAAAATCGCCCACTCGGCTTCGTCGAAAAAGCGCCGTGGCGGCACCTCCTTGAGGCGGCGCGCGACCACGGCCCGCGTCGGCTCGTTCCACGACGGGCTTTGCCATTTCTCGAGCACGTCATAGCCCGGAAATCGCGTGCGCGGCCGCCGGCTCATGCGGGCTCCAACAGCGAGAGCGCGGCCAGCCCGGCAAGCGCGAGACCAGTGAAGGCGGGTGGTGTGGGGATTGGCGGTCCTTGCAGCACATTTTGGCTCCAATTGGCGAAACCGCCCATGTTCCGCTGCACGCCGTGGACATGGAAGGCGACGCCGATCACGCCGAGGCCAGCTGTGGCGATGACGAGTCTGCGGGCGAAGCCTGAGAGTTCCGGCCGGAACGCCGCTGCAATGAGGGCAAGCGCGGCGAGCGGCGGCACGGTGACGGGCAGAAACATGAAAGGGTCGTGAAAGGCGCCGCGGAAGTGGAGGAGCGCCGCTTCGGCAACGGTGCCGAGAAGTCCGCCGGCCGTCCCGAGCGCGAGTACGGGGCCGGCCGCCCGTCCCAGCAGGGTGGCCTCTTCGCCGCTTTCGACGACAAGCCGTTCGGCCGCAAGCCCGGCGAGTCCAGCGAGCGCGACCGCCACAGGCGCCCCCAGCGGCGCGCCATAAAAGAGATTGAGAAGGCCGACGCCGCCTTCGCGCTTGGCGAGGTTGTAGAGGTGAAAGCCGGTTCCCGCGATGCCGGCAAAAACCGCGAAGCCGCAAATCCCGCTGCGTGCTGGGCCCGGACGGTCGGGCTCCGCCAGCATCGCCAGGCTGTTGGCGAGCGAGGCCGCGCCCACGGCAGGAGCGACGTACATGCCGGGATTGATGTAGCCGCCGCGGTAATGCTCGGTCGCGCTGTCCAGCAACACGCTCGTGGACAGAATGGCCGCGCCGCCCGCAAGCCGGCGCGCGGCGCGAAGGTGATGCGGTTTCGCGGCGGCCGCCACTGGTCGCGGCCGCAGACGCGCCACAGCAAACGCGCCCAGTCCGAGCAGGGTGAGGCCGAGCGCGCCCGCACCGAGCTGTCGCGCCCGCCGCGGGCGGCGCGGCGCCGGCTGCGGCGGCCAGCTCAGCGCGGCGCGGCGCACCGGCGGCGCGGATCCAAGGACTTCCGCCTCAGCGGCCATGGGGCAGCAAGTCCTCCACAATCTCCTTGGCCGACTGCTTGATCACCTGGAACTCGCTCGGATCGCCCTGCCAGAGAGTCGATGCGAAAGCCTTCGCCTGCTTCAGCGTGATATGCGGCGGCAGCGGCGGAACCTCCGGATCGGTGTAGGCTTCCAGCACGACCGGGCGATCGGCGGCAAAAGCCGCCTCCCAGGCGCCTTTCACCTGGTCCGGGCGATCGACAAAGATTCCCTTGAGGCCGAGTTGCTCGGCATATTGCGAATAGCGGAAGTCGGGAATCTCCTGCGACGCCTCAAATTTCGGATCGCCCGTCTGAGCACGCAGTTCCCAGGTCACCTGGTTGAGATCGCGGTTGTTGAGCACGAGCACGACGAACCGCGGATCCGCCCAATCGCGCCAGTATTTCGCCACGGTGAGGAGGGCGTTCATGCCGTTCATCTGCATCGCGCCATCGCCGACGAGGGCCAGCACGGTGCGATCGGGATGGGCGAATTTCGCGGCGATCGCATAGGGCATGCCCGGCCCCATGGTCGCGAGCGAGCCCGAGACCGAAGCCATCATGCCGCGACGGATCTTGAGATCGCGAGCGAACCAGTTGGTCCCGGAGCCGGTGTCGCAGGCGATCACGCAGTTCTCCGGCAGCAGCGGCGACAGCTCCCAGAAAACGCGCTGCGGATTGAGCGGCTTCGCTTCGTTCATCGCCCGCGTCTCGAGCACGCGCCACCACTTTTTGACGCTGCCCTCGATCTGCTTGCGCCAGGAGCGGTCCTGCTTGCGCTCGAGCAGCTGCATCAGCGCCCGCAAGGTCGCCGCGCTGTCGCCGATGAGATTGACCTCCATCGGATAGCGGATGCTCACCATGCGCGGATCAAGATCGATCTGAACGCCGCGCGCCTTGCCCTCCTCGGGCAGAAACTCGACATAGGGGAAGCGCGAGCCGATCATGAACAGAGTGTCGCAGCCCATCATCAGCTCATAGCTCGGGCGCGTGCCGAGCAGGCCGATCGAGCCGGTGACGAAAGGCAGATCGTCCGGCACCGCGGCCTTGCCGAGGAGCGCCTTGGCGACCCCGGCGCCGAGCCTGTCGGCCGCCTCGATCACTTCGTCGGTCGCTCTCAGCGCGCCGGCACCGACCAGCATCGCCACTTTCTTGCCCTCGTTCAGCACGCGCGCGGCCCGTTCGAGATCGGCCTTGGCGGGGGTGATTTGCGGCGCGGCGTAGCCGGTTCCGGTGAGCACGGCGCCATGCTTGTGCGGCGGCGTCTCCACCGCGCTCATCTCCTGCAAGTCCTTCGGCATGATGATGCAGGTGACGGTGCGCTCCGCCTTGGCGATGCGGACCGCGCGGTCAATGAGCTGGCGCACCTGCGCCGGACTCGTCGCCATATGCACGAACTCGCCGGCGACATCCTTGTACAGCGACATGAGATCGACTTCCTGCTGATACTGCCCGCCCATCGCGGTGCGCGCCTGCTGGCCGACGATGGCCAGCACCGGCTGATGGTCCATGCGCGCGTCATAGAGCCCGTTCAGCAGGTGGATCGCACCGGGTCCCGAGGTGGCAAGGCAGACGCCGAGCTCGCCGGTGTACTTGGCATGGGCGCACGCCATGAAGGCGGCCATTTCCTCGTGGCGCACCTGCACGAAGTGGAAGCGGTCGCGCGCGCGCTCGAGCGCGCCGATCAGTCCGTTTATGCCGTCGCCGGGATAGCCGAAAATCCGCTTCACGTCCCATTCCGACATGCGCTCCCAGAAATAATCGCCCACCGTCTTGCTCATGACTCACCCATCTAACCTGACCGTCACACTTTGAACCGCGCGGCATCGGCGCGCTTCAGCTCGATGCCGAGACCCGGCCGCGTCCAATCTACGGAGATAACGCCCTTCTCGGGCCGCGGCGCACCATCGAACAGCATTTGCTCGATGCGCACATGGTCGTGAAACCACTCGATGTTCCACAGCCGGGTCGCTGCCATCGCCGGGTGACGGTGCAGGGCTGGGGCGCAATGGGCCGACAGCGGCAGCGAGCGCGCATCGCACAGCGCATCGACCTTCATGAAGCCGGTGATACCGAGACAGCGGGTCGCATCCGCTTGCAGGACATCGACTGCCTCGGCCTCCAGCATGCGATGGAAGTAGAGGGGATCGTAGCCGTACTCACCGGCGGCGATGCGCATTCCGGCGGGAGCGCGCCGCCGCACCCATCGGAGCCCGGCAAGATCGTCGCTCGATACCGGCTCCTCGAAATAGGTGACGCCCTGCGCCGCAAACATCTCGGCCATCCCAAGCGCCTGAGGCACGTCGTAGGCGCCATTGCCGTCGACGAAGAGCGGCGTGTCGCCGATTGCCTCGCGCGCCACCCGGACCCGCTCCGGATCGGCGGCGGGATCGCTGCCCACCTTCATCTTGACCCAGCGCATGCCGTTGGCCGCCCACCCGCCAAGCTGCTCCTGGAGCCGCTTAAGCGAATAACTGGTGAAGCCGCCGCTGCCATAGACCGGCACCTCGTCGCGCGCGGCGCCGAGCAGCGCGGCAACGGGCTGTCCCAAGAGCTTGCCCTTGAGATCCCAGAGCGCGGCGTCGACGGCCGAGATGGCGTTCGCCACCACGCCGGGCCGGCCAAGATTGCGGATGGCCCGCAGCATCGCCTGATGCCCCGCGGGTATCGCAAGCGCATCGCGCTCGCGGATGGTCTCGGCCAGCTTGCCGGCAATCAGCGCGGCCGCGGCCCCAGCGCCATAGGTATATCCGATGCCGCGCTGCCCGCCTGCGGCGACCTCCGCCACCACCAGCGTCGTCTTATCCCAGCTCAGCGTGCCGTCGGCTTCGGGCGCGTCAGTCGGGATGTCATAGGCTGTCGCCGTCACCTGTGCGATGGTGGGGTGAGAATTCACGGGCTTCCTTCCTCGCGCTGCATGGGCCAGCGTCGCCGACGGTTTGGATCGCCGGGCTTCCCTTTCTGCTAACGTCGCCGGAAGCATTCGGGCCCCGAGTCTGTTGACGCGTTTCTAAGCGCCGGGGAGCGCCCGTTGGGCGGCCCCTTCTCCGGACGAAGGCGCGGATCGGAACGCCGCTTCTCGCAATCGAGCTTTGCCGATGCGTGTGCCGGCTCTGCCAGATGCTGTTCCTTCATCGCGAGCCTTGCGCCCGCGGGTTCCGGCTGGAGCCGTGGTCCAAAAAAGTGACGCTTGCGACGGGCGATCATCGATAATCGCCCACCCCGGGAGCGCCGCGCGAGTTTGAAGGGTTTATCAATCACGTCGGCGGCGGCTGCGGTTATTGCTCTGCGAATGCGTCCGCTCCCCATCCCTGACGGATGGAGAGCGGCGAAACTTTTGCCGGCACTCAGCTCGGCATTGCGTTGCGCAACCCGGTGGCGGACGCGTTCGTGATCTGGCCGTTGATGATCTCCTTGGTGGTCACCGAACGGCCGTAGAAGCGCTGGTCCGCCTGCTTACTCTGGCTGATGTCGGTCCCGCTGACGGCGGCGCTGGCGAGCGCGCCTTTGGCACCCGACCAGACAATGACGTCGCCCTTGCCGAAGCCGCCTTCGCCGCGCGCCGCGTAGTTGACGATGGTCAAGCCAGCATTGGCATTGAGCGAGAAGTTGTTGGCGGAGTCGAAGTCGTTGAGCGCCTTGTCGGTCATCAGCAGCATGACCAGCGGGCCCGCCTCGCCGCCCGCCTGAGCGCCGACCGAGATCGAGCCGATGCTGAAGAAGGCCGGATTGCTCCAGGTGCTGCCCTGGCGCGTCAACAGCACTCCCTGCCCACCCTCGCCGCCGACGATCAGCGCGCCCTTCACCATGTTGGGCACAATGAACACGCCCTTAGCCTGCTTCATCAGATCGCGGAAATGGCTGTCGGACTTGGCGCGGTCGACGGCGTTCTTCGCGTGCTGAACCAGCTGATACTCGTTGCTGGCTTGCTGCGTCTGGGCGGTCGGCTGGTCGTTGCTCGCCGCGACAGCCGCCATCGGCGACAGCAGCAACACGGAAACGAAGGCAACGGGAATCACTTTGGCGTTCATCGATCACCTCAAAAATATCAGAGCAGGAAACTACGCTCGTCCTACCTCTAAAACGCCCACCGGCCACCGCGCGCGCCCCAGATGGAGAGATTTTAATAAACCGCGGAAGCTTGGCTGATACCCGGCAATGGTGCTCGGCCCCGGCTGCATTGGCGCGGCGGTCAACTCCGCCGGCAGAAGCGCCGTCGCCGCATCGTCGTGCCTCACTGAGCAGCACAGGGATCGAGAACTCGAATCCAGCACGGCCCTGCAACGCGGGCCCAGCGACGAGCGGCGCCATCGGGCCTAGCGAGGTCGTCGAGAAAGCTAAGGACGTTGCTGGAATCTTCGCGGTGAGCTTGCACTCGGCACCGCTACCGGCGCGACTGTCGGAACGGCTGCCCAACGCGCTAGTACGCGCGGCGGATCGCGGGCATCAGTCTTGGGGAACGCAGCCATACCTACGGTGGTTCTAACGGGAGAGCGCCAGAGTTCACCGGCCCGACGAAGCACATCGAGGTCGCATAGGATGTCGAAAAACGTCGTTGTAATCACCGGCGCCAGCGCCGGCGTGGGTCGCGCCACCGCGCGGGCATTCGCGGCATCCGGCGCGAAAATCGGGTTGATCGCGCGTGGGGTCGAGCGCCTCGAGGCCACGGCTCGGGAGGTCGAGGCTGCGGGTGGGGAAGCGCTCGTGGTGCCGGCCGATGTCGCCGATGCCGAAGCAGTCGAGCGTGCGGCCGAGCGGGTCGAGCGCTCATTTGGCCTCATCGATGTCTGGGTGAACGCCGCCCTGGCGACGGTCTTTGCTCCGTTTCACCTTATCGCCCCCGATGAATATCGGCGCGCTACCGAGGTCACCTATCTCGGCTTCGTCCATGGCACCATGGCCGCGCTGAAACGCATGCGGACGCGTGACAGCGGCACGATCGTGCAAGTCGGCTCGGCGCTCGCTTATCGCTCGGTGCCGCTGCAAGCTGCATATTGCGGCGCCAAGGCAGCCATCCGCGCCTTTACCGACAGCATCCGTTCCGAGCTGATCCACGACCGGAGCAAAGTGCACATCACCATGGTGCAGATGCCGGCACTGAACACGCCCCAATTCGACTGGGCGCGTAACAAACTCAGATGGCGCCCGCAGCCGCTTCCGCCGATTTTCCAGCCTGAGGTCGCAGCGCGCGCGATCGTTTTCGCGGCATCGGCGGGGCGGCGAGAGATCTATGTGGGCGGCCCGACCGTCCAGGCCGTATTCGCCAATATGATCGCTCCCGGCCTGCTCGACCGCCTTCTCGCGAAAAAGGGATATTCGGGCCAGCTCACGGGTGATGCGGAGCCGCCCGGTCGGCCCGATAATCTCTTCGACGCCGTCCCCGGCGATCACGCCGCGCACGGTCGTTTCGATCAGCGGGCAAAATCGCGTAGCCTCGAGCTGCTGCTGACGCGGAACCGCGACGCTGTTGTACTCGCGCTCGGCATATTGGCGCTTATTGCGGCCGGCGGCCTGGTGCCGCGCCGGATGCGCGCAAGACACTGAAACGTTGCCGCCGATGTACCCGACGATAGCCGATCTTGGCTTCATTGGTGATCGCCGCACCAGTGCAGCAGTCGGAAGGGATGGCACGGTTTACTGGTTTGCGCCCCGTCGCTTCGATCGCCCGAGCATCTTCAACGGGCTGCTCGATCCCGCGAAGGGCAGCTGGCGCATCATTTTTCCCGGCGCGTCACCAGCGGCGCGACGCTACATCGGCTCGAGCGCCGTTCTCGAAACCCGTCTCGCCGGCAGCAGCGGCACGCTTGTCATCGAGGACTGGATGACAATGGGCGAGGATGCACACCCCGGCGTCTTCTGCCGGATGCTCTCGCCCGCACCCGTCGCGATCACAATCGCGCTGGACGCCTGGGAGGAGTACGGGGGCCGCCGAGCGCTGCCCGTGCTCAGCGGCGGCGCCGCCGTGTTCGAGGACGGGCTCCACGTCTTCGCCTCACATCCGATGCGGCTGGAAGGCGGATCGCTGCAATGCGTGGTGCCGAAAGGCAACGTAGGCTGGACGATCATTGCCGACGGTCCAACCGCGATGCCCGATGGGGAGGCTATTCGCGGGTGGAAGGCGGCTACGCTCGCGCGCTGGGACGAGCTCGACGAGACGACGACCTATGCCGGCCCTTTTGCGCCGGAGGTCGCAGCGTCGCTGCGCCAGCTGCGTCTTCTCGTCTTCGAGCCAACCGGCGGCGTCGCGGCCGCAGTCACCGCCGGCTTGCCCGAAGTGATCGGTGGCAAACGCAACTACGACTATCGTTATTGCTGGCTGCGCGATACGGCGCTGGTCGTGCGAGCGCTGTTGCGCACCACGCGGCGTACGCGAGAGGGCGATTCATTTCTGCGGCTGTTTGCTCAATCGCGAGAGACCAGGACTCGCAATCCGCTCGACGCCGTCGTCACCGTGGACGGACGTCCCGCTCCAGGCGAGTTCAACCCGCCGCTTGCAGGTTACTGCGGAAGCGGGCCTGTGCGGATTGGCAACCGCGCCGCAAAGCAGTTCCAACTCGGCGCCCTCGGCACCTTCCTCCTCGCCGCCGGGCTGCTGTATTGCGAACGGCGGGCGCGACCCCATTGGGACGTTGTCGCGGCTACCGCGGACTTTGTTGCCGGCCACTGGCACTTGGCCGATTCGGGAATCTGGGAGTCTGAAGAGCAGCGTCAGTACACGACAAGCAAGGTATTTGCCGCGTGCGGCCTCGAGGCAATAGCAGGTTTCGCCGATGCGGCGCGGCAGCGGCATTACCGTAGCGCCGCCCAGGCGATCCGACGTTATGTCATGCGCCATTGCCTCACCCCGAAGGGCGCCTTCGCCGCCTTTGTGGGAAGCACGAATGTCGACGTGTCGTCGGCACTTTTTCCCGTTTGGGGCTTCTGCGAGCCCGATTCGGCAGAGATGGAAGCGACGCTGAGTGCGCTCTACCGTCGCTACGAAACGCGAGGCGTGTTCCGGCGTGCGGACGAAACCCCTCAAAGCAATGAAGAAGGCGCTTTTCTTCCGGGAGGTTTCTGGGTCGCGCAGTACTGGGCGATGCGCGGAGATGAGGCTCGCGCGCGCCATCACATTGAAGCAGGGCTGAGGCACGCGAATGACCTCGGCATCTTGCCCGAGGAGGCGCATTGGCGCACAGGCCAGGCGCTCGGCAACGTGCCCCTCGGCATGGCTCACGCGAGCTTCCTCAGCGCTGTGGCAGAGCTCGCCGGCGGCTAAATCCGCTTGGTGATCGAAGCCATTCGGGTTGGAGGCGAGCCAACGCCACGCGGAATTGACCGCGGGACTGAGCGCGGCACCGCAGAATCAACCGGAGCGCCGTGACGCACGTACCGGTGCCGGGGTCGACGGCGCCGACGGAGTCGTGGGACCCGCCTTTCTTGCATTTGTTGTGATGGGGATAGTGCCGCTGCTGACCCCCGCCAAGCATCTTTGCTCGACCGAGGCCCCGCAGCTCCCGAAAAACGACGTCGAATCACACGATCAGAGACGGACACCGCGGCCAGAGGCATTCCGCCGCACAAAGCCTGGCAATAGGGCAAGGTCATGCCCGCGAGCGTGGTCGCCGCTGGCGTGGTCGCGAGTTAAATCGTGGAAACCACCGAGCGCGAAGCGACGAGCAGCATAAAGAGCGCAAACCCGATTTCGCTGCGGCAGACTATGTGCGAGGCGAGCGCCGATCGGCCCAAACCAGCCGGGACCAGCGCTAGTCAGCGTCAACACGAGGGCCGACTCTGATGCATTGGTGCCCCGAAACGGTTCTTCATTGCGACTCGTGCAAACGGCGATGGGCACCAAAAATGGAGTTATGGTCGCGGGTCGCGTCGACGTTTACGCACCGTGCCGAGAAACCAAGCGCTCGAAGATCCGCAACACCGGGCTCTCCCCCCGGCACTATGTCCTCGTGCTTCCCGCCGCCGCGACAAGGCCTCAGCGCGTGGCTCCTGGGGGCTATTTGTAGGTGCCCAAGCTTTGCTCGCAGGAACTTTTGCCTCACCGGATGGTTGGGCTTTCGGTGGCCCCGTAGCCCTTGGGCAGGCAGTACGGGTGCTGACACAGCCGGGAGAACCCGATGGGTGAATTCACATCCGACATCAAATTGATCCGAGAGCGCGCGCGCCAGCACATCGAGAAAGGAGCAGTCACGGGAGGCTACAAGGCGGATCGTGAACGCGTGATTGCCGTGCTCAATGAAATACTGGCGACCGAAATAGTATGCGTTTTGCGCTACAAGCGTCATTATTACACTGCCACCGGACTCCACGCGGAGTCTGTCAAATCGGAGTTCCTGCAGCACGCAGCCGATGAGCAGCAGCACGCAGATTGGGTGGCCGAACGAATCAACCAGCTGGGGGGAGAGCCGAACTTCAATCCTGAAGGCATCGCCACGCGAGCCCACTCCGAGTATGTCGAGGCGACCGACTTGCCATCCATGATTCGCGAGAATTTGGTGGCCGAGCGGATCGCCATAGAATCCTACTCTGACATCGTTCGCTGGCTCGCGAACGATGATCCCACCACGCGAAAGATGATCGAGAATATTCTCGAAAAGGAGGAAGAGCACGC
>Ga0335081_10003531_pt1 | contig 24616 bp, 17 predicted proteins | sample Lox_Sample_35_FD_206713 | JGI IMG/M metagenome (GOLD analysis project Ga0335081, IMG submission 206713) | Soil microbial communities from Loxahatchee National Wildlife Refuge, Florida, United States - Lox_Sample_3.5 | ecosystem: Environmental > Terrestrial > Soil > Wetlands | place: USA...
CTGGTGTTCTCTCGATTCCGCGCAGCACTTCGTCAATCTTTCGCTCGCGGACGGTGCGATCACTTGTACCTACTCCAATCAGGGCGTCATGCAATCGAAATCCGTCGGGGAACGCATCGCGTTGATTTCCCAATTGCCCAAGGCGCAGAAGCCAGAGCCCGAGGAACAGGAAGAACTGACGGCTGGTTCGCTCACCAAGTTCGATCCACGAGCCGTGCTGGCAGCGGCGCAGGGCAAGGCGGTTCCTGTGCCACGCGGACCGACGGAGGACTATCGCGTGCAGTTTGTGTCGCCTACGGATGGACGGGTTGTTGGCGAAGGTTCGCTCTCCTTCTCCGGCTATCCGGAAGTGCAGTCGTTCGGTAACTCGTTGCTCATCAGCGCCGAGCACGATCTCGCCGTGTTCGGCAACGATGGGGTGCAGAAATGGAAAACGGAACTCCCGGCCAACTCGCGGGGCATCGCGGGTGGCGGCAAGCTGGTGGTCGTAACCAGCGAACAAGGAATCGTGGCCTTCGACGCCGACTCGGGAAAACAGAAATGGACCCGCACTGGTTTCAACGCGGGGAACGTGGTCATCGGCCCCGATGCTGGGGTTTACGTCACCATTTCTCTCGAGAAGAATGAAATCCAGCAGGGCGAGGCCAAGACATATTTCATTGCTGACATCCTCCGCGGGGGGATGGGCCATCCATTGCCGCCGTTCCGCGCGCTGGTGAAACTCGATCCGCAGACCGGCAAGACGCGCTGGGGAGTTCGCAATATCGGCCAGAAATTGTTCTTCGAGGGCGACAAATTGTTCGTGGTCGATAGGCTGGAGCAGACCAGTCTGCTCGCCAATCAAATCATGGTGGGCGGCCACAGCATCCAGTGTCGTTCCGCGCGCAGCGGAAAAGAGTTGTGGAGTTACGTCAAAACCGGCGACCTGTACGGCAGCGATGTTGCGAACGGCAAGGTGTTCATCGTGATGGCGGACGACCCGCCGAGTGGCCGCGAGCGCGTCTCCTGCAACTATCAACTTCAGGTGGTCGAAGCCAAATAAGGCTGCGCTGTCGGAGTCGGCATCGGATCAATCATTTCCGCGTCAGGATTGAAAAAGACGCCCCGCCACCGTACTCATCCCGCTAACCTTGGTGATCGTAATGTGCCGAGCAGGGTAGTGATACAATCTGGCCATAGCGGCGCTCCGCGAGCGTGGGATCATAGGTGTCAGCGGTCACACTCGATGCTAGGAAAGGCCGAGGGCTCTAGGCGGCAGACCGCCGCTACAACTTTCAAACTGCACCAGTATCCAAGCCGGGCGAGACTTGCCTCGGAGCGGTAAGTGCCTCATAATGCGAACGTGAGGCGCATGATGCGTAAACGCAGGGACGCATATCAACACTGTTGGCAGCAGAAGGGAAGCAATGATTCGCATAGCTGAAGACTCAGACATCCCGAAGATCGAACAACTCATGCGGTCAGAGCCGGGATTCTGGAATGACAGATGGCCGGAAGATGCTCTCCGCACAGCCATCAAGATCGCCGATGGCCTAGCGCTGGTTTGGGAAGAGCAAGGGAAGATCCTGGGATTTGTCTGTGCGCACAATCTTGGATTTCGAGGATATCTCAACGAACTGATCGTGAGCAAAGAAGCCAGAGGAAAAAACATCGGATCGGAACTCCTCAAACCAGTTGAGAAGGAGCTCCGATCTCAAGGCTGTCCGGTTGTGATATCTGACGTTTGGAAAACGGCAGAACCTTTCTATCGCAAGATGGGATGGTCCTCCCCGGATGTGATTCTCCTGGCAAAACGGACAAGCAAATGAAATCTGCCAACCAGCGGATGGAGCCTACTCGAAACCCGCGGGGCGGATTTCGAGCGGCCCATCCGTAACGTTGGGCAACAGGTCTTTACCACTATGAAAACGTTAGTTTTCGCGTCGCTCGCAGTGATTTGTTTCGCGATGAGTGGCTGCACCATCTATAAAGACGCCATCCGCACAACCGACGATTCATCTGCGTATGTCACGTTAATTCGTATTTCCGCCACCGTCGATGGCAGTGAGCGGTTTGTTTTCACACCTCACAGTGTGTGTTATGAGCACAAATTCTGGTCCCGCCCGACGAATGTGACATTTAACGGCGAACCCTGGACTGATCTTGACCACACGCCGCTGAGCTGGCCTAATTTGAGCCGCCACTTGGATTTGTCCAGAGCTTGGATTGTCAAACGACAAGGGCGTGACGTTATCGCACTCGAACACACGGCAAATGGATTTGACCTCTACCTTTGCGATTCGCCGAACGGGTCAGCATATTATGAAGTCATCATCGCTGTTCCACGGAGGGTTGCGCCGTCGCCTGACACCGCGCCGGAGCCAGGCACCGCGTCCTCTCGAGTTTTGGATTGAGCGACGAGATTTGGCGGTTCAGATGGCAAGCGAGAGCCCGCCGCCGTCCGCTTTCCGGTTAGTGGATTTGAACGATAGGTGATGCACTGGTGAAACGGACCGATCCATTTCGGTTGTTGGTACTGGCAGTTGCGACTCTCGCAGCCAGTATGCTCTGGATGCCGGCGGTCGCCGCGGTCTTGTCGCCGCAACCGTTGAACTTTGACCCATTTTTGGTTGTGGGCAGGGTTTGGTGGTCCGTTCAGCTTTTCTGTAGTGTCCTCACCGTGGCGCTCACGGTTGTTGCGGTCATGCGTGGGGATTTCATTTCGATTTTCGGATTTGCTTCCGCTCTCAGTGTATTCTTCGGTGCGCCAGTTTTGTTCATCGTGCTTCCGCGCGTTTTGTGATTCCGTACCTGTCAATTCGGTTCAGCCAACCACTTGGCCGCCCGCCCCAACTGCGTTGGGTCGAGACGGTGCAGAAAACTTTCCAGCACACAGTTCGCCATCCCATTCAAATTTGTCTGGGGGGCGACTCTTGGAACTGCTTTGCCGCGACCGGAGACGGCAAATGGACGAGGCTATATTTGCGCCCCAAACGCCGAAGGTAATTCGATTCAGGCGACGAAAGTTTGAACGATGTTCCGTTTCCCTTGTCTGAGGATACAGTTACTTTGTCTTGAGGTTGTGGCGGGTGGGTTAGAGGAACTGGGGTTCCAGTGGTCGAGCCCGAAAACCGTTAACCCCGCGGCTCTCGAGACACAGGACTGCAAATCTGAGGGCGGCGCATTCACAGGAGTGCGCCGCTTTCGTATGGTCAAATCTCGTTTGTCTTTCCCACGCCGAGTTCGTATACTGGGGAGCACTTTCAACAAGGGAGGCCACTGAAATGAAACGTTTATTCCTTGCCTTTGGGATTCTGTCATTAGGTCTGGCTCTTATTACCGGCTGTGCCTCATCGTCGCCAAGCCAGGCTCGCAAGTCGTCAACCAACGTTGCCCCGGCAGCGCCCCCAGAGACGCCACAGGCGGCTCCGCCACCGCCCGCGGCTTCGGTGTACACGCCGCCGGTCGCCGTATCGCCGTCCGAACCCGCCGCCACGTCGGAACAGAATCGGGTCGTCGAGTTCAAGATCAAGGCGCCCGATGCGAGCAAGGCGTACCTGGCCGGCGAATTCAACGACTGGAGCGAGACGGCCCTGCCGATGACCAAACAGACCGATGGCGTGTGGATGGCATCCGTCGCTTTGAAGCCGGGTCGTTATCAATACAAGTTTATCGTGGACGACAAATGGACGCCGGATCCGGACAACCCGGATCAAACGGACGACGGCTACGGCGGATCCAATTCTGTCGTGAACGTTCCCGAGCCCGGCAATTCTCACTAACTCTGGGGCTGTACTGCGGCTGCTGAATCGAGCTCATCTCGATGACGCCTTCAGTCCGCGATAATTGAGTGTTGCATTGGACAAATCGAGCGGCCGGCTTCGGTCGTCAACATCCCTTACAATTTCCCTGAATCGGATCGTGCAAACGCTATTGAGACGTTTCTTTATTGTCGGGAGAGGCCGATCGCTTTCCATCCTCTGTACCGAACAGGAAGAGCCCTAGTGTTGCGCGCCTTGAGCCGGCCCCACTTTCAGTTGTTGCGCCAGACGAAGATGCTCCTCCAGCACCGGCAACGTCTGCTTGGCGAATTGCCTCAAGTCCGGATCCTGTAAGGTTTGAGATGCCTCTTGAAACATCTGAATGGCCTCGCGGTGATCGCGAATGGCGTCTTCCTTTGCGGTCTCGGCGAAGTCCGTGGCCGAAAGACTCTGGAGCGCATCCAGTTCTTTGCGCTCCTTCGCATTCGGCTCGGTGGCGACGGTCACACCCTTTTCCAACGCGATCCGTGCCAGCTTTTCGTTGGCCAGCGTGTGATCCCTAATCAACCGATTCCCATAATCCTTCAACGCCTGGCTCTGAGCCTTTTGTGTCAGCAGTTGCCCGAATTCGACCTCAGCTTGTCCCGAACTGGACGCCTCGTGCACAAACGACACGTCGCCCGAGGAGAGTTTTGTTCCAACGGCGGGCAGCGCGTTCCCGGTGACCGCGTGTGCTGGGAAGCCCGTGGTCGCCAAAATCGCTGCCGTCGCCAAGGCGGTGACGATGAGTTCTCGTTTCATATTCGCGACTCCTTTACGCGACTACCGTAGTAGCAGGCCGCAAACGGCTCAATCAGCGGAAGTGCCCAAACTTGACTAGGACAAATTCTTTGAGGGAACCGGCGATTAAGAGAACGGCTCTGATTATTTCGCTCGTTCGTCGCCGTAAATGACGCCGCGTCCGCTGGTGGCAAAATAAACGCGGCCGAAGATGCGCGGGTCGCCCGTCACGCGGCTGATCATCCCATACTGGTGCTGATCGTCGTTGATACGAATCCAGTTCTTCCCGGCGTCGTCGGAACGGAAAAGACCTTGTTGGGATCCAATTGTCCCGTCCAGATAAAGCGCGGGGAATGTTTCTCCGGCGGCGGCTTTGCCAAAACCGAGGGAATCCGCCGCCTTCACGTTTTCCAACCTCGTGAAGCTGGTGCCGCCATTGGTAGAATGATAAAGCCCGTTGTCGCGCCAAGCCAGCCACAGATCGCCTTCCTTGCCGGGCGTGACCGACAAGGCATGAAAGCGGGCCATTCCAAAGCCGACTTCCTCTTGCGACGGCAGTGATGCGCTGGTTTCCTCAAAACTAACTGCGCCGTTGGTGCTTGTGAGAAGTTTTCCCACGGCCGGATCGAACGCGTAAAAGCGCAACGGATTCACGGCATCGGCCAGTACGCGAAAACCACGGGAGAGCCCTGCGCAAGCCGTCCAATTCGTTCCACAGTTGACCGAGAAACTGGGGACGCTGCGCCGGGGCGTCCACACAATCGTTTTCGCATCAGAAGAGATGGCAATCGTGCCGGCGCCGTAGCTATCGGGCGGATCTTGGCCGAGAGCGGTCCAGTTCTTTCCCCCATCGAAAGAAATCGCTGCATGCGTCTCGCTGTTTCCACTGGTACCCGTGCGCACGATTGTAGATGGCATGTTCGCGGCGAATGCCAAATCTTCCGTGTTGCCGAAATGTGCACCCGCAAAGGTTCCTTGGGGCGGGGACTGATCGAAATTGTCGTGTCGAAAACCGTCGATGTCGCCCAGACCGCTCAACAAATGCGCGCCCTCCGGCGGACTGATCAGCGCCAGCGGAACAGTTTCCTCCAAACCATCATCGCAAAAAGTCCACGCGGTTGGTTTTCCCGCATCGGCCTCGGTCAGATTCTGGCATCCCCAGATTCCGTAGCCGGTTGTGAACAAGATGTGGTTGGAGGCAAACGGATCAACCTGCACGCTGCCCATCCAATGCGGAACGCGACTCTTGGTGTACGGCGCGCTCGAATAATCCCACGTCGCGTTTTGCAGCAGCGCCGTCCAACTCGCGCCACCATTGGTGCTGCGGAAGATTTCGTCGTGTGGATGCCAGCGCCCGAACGTGGTCACGACCACAGTCGCCGGATGTTTCGTGTCTACCGTAACGGCGCCATAACCGAATGGTTGATTGTCGTCCGGCGACTTGAGCGGCGTGATGTTCGTCCACGTGTTGCGATGCGTGTTGAATTTCCAAACCGCGCCATCGGTCATGGCGGTGGGCCCGGCTTCCTTGCCGTAAGTTAAATACATGATTCCGTCGGAGGAAAGCACGGCGTGATTCGGCCGTAATCCGAGCGGCTGCTGGGGAACCGGCTGCCAATTCATTCCCCCGTCATTACTGCGGAAGAAATTCGTCTGCGTCGTGGAGACGCCGGCATAAATCGTCGGTGTCGGCTTGCCGGCAACGCCGCTGTGTGGATCGAATTGGACAAATACGATTCCAATCTCCGGGGGCGTCCAACGGAAACGAAATCGCCGCGCGTTGGCCATCAGTTCCGGTGGCGGCAATTCCGTCGTGTCGATCTTCGGGAATTTGTACAGCGGACTCCACGTGGCGCCGCGGTCCGCGCTTTTCCACAAACCGTCGTGGCGCGAACCGAAGAAAAGAATCCGGCCGTCGTGGGGATCAACCGCAAGGCGTTCGCCGTTGAACCGGCCGGGTTCGTTGCCGCCCATTTTGAACGGGACCTCCGTCACCTGCCAGGTTCGTCCGCGGTCGTCAGAACGTAGAATCGCCGCGCGCGTACGACGGTAAATGCCGGCGGCGAGGTACAGGCGCTGACTGTCCGACGGGTCAACAGCAAAGCTTTCGATGCCGGTGAAGTCGATTCCCTCCACCCAATCGGTGAGCGGGATCCATTGTTGCGTCGAAGCATCCCAGCGATAGGCCCCGCCCACGTCGGTGCGGGCGTAGACCAAATTCTTCTCTTGCGGGTGGAAAAGAACACCGGTCACAAACCCGCCGCCGCGGATGACCACGTTTCTCCAGACGTAGGGCGGATGGTTGGTTTGCGTGCAAAGCGCCGCTGGAGTGGCCAGAAGCAAGCCAATCAGCAGGACGGCTCTTGAACCCGAACCGCAACTGCGCATCAATTCTTGCCGTCCTTTGCCGTCCGCTGGATTTTCCAGGTCACCTTGCCGGCCAGCGGATCGTGGACCATTTCGAACTGGCTGCCGCGCTTCTTCAGTGAGATTTCCCGCAGCACGTTGTCCGAAGGCAGGCAAATCAAACCTTTGGCGGTCGGGGAATTGTGGGCGAAAGCGACCAGTTCCAATTTCGACCAATCCATTTGCGCGGTGGACTGCGCCAGTGCGATTTCCGGAAGGGCGGTGCCGTCGCGAACGAGAAGAACGGCGGGAATGTTGCCGGCTTTCATTTTTTCCCAGCCGCTCGCATAACTCTGACTGGTTTGAAAATCGATCCAGTTACCCGGCGGTAGATAAACGTTTCGCTCGGTTTCGTTTTCGTGCAGGAGCGGGGCGACGAGCAGGCTCGAACCGAGGAGATATTCATCGTCCACCTGCCATGAACCGGGGTCTTCGGGAAACTCGATAAACAGCGCGCGCACCATTGGCAGGCCGTGCTCGGAGGAATCTTTGGCCTGGGCATACACGTAAGGCATGAGCCGGTATTTCAGTTCATCGATCTCGCGAAATTGATCTTCGAACTCTTTGCCGTAAAGCCACGGTTCCTTTGGTGCGATGCCGTGGCAGCGCGAATGCGAGCTCAACATGCCGAATGCCAGCCAACGCAGAAACAGATCCTTGTCCATGTTCGCCACCGATGTCGCCGTGAACCCACCGATGTCGTGACTCCAGAAGGAAAAACCGGAAAGGCCGAACGAAAGTCCCCCGCGCAATTCCGCCGCCATGCCGGAATCGGTGCTTTCGGCGTCTCCGCCCCAATGGATGGGATAGCGTTGGCTGCCGGCCCAGGCGCTGCGCGCCCAGACGATATTATCGCCCGTGACCTGTTTCGTGATATCGGCGACGGCCTTGTTGTAGCGGAGCGGATACAAATTGTGCTCGTAGAATCCGCTGCGGCGGTCGGCGTAAATGCCGTTGGCGGGCGCGGCTTCGCCAAAGTCCACCTTGATGGCGCTGACACCGATTTTCAACAGGCCGGCCAGCTTGTCCTGATACCATTCGACGGTTTTCGGATTGGACAAATCCAGCACGGCGTCTTCGTAGGGCAGGTTTCCCTTGCCGTCGCGCACGACGAGATTTTTCTCCACGAGCTCAGAGAACAGCTTGTTCTTCGGCACGAAATATGGGAGTTGCCAGCAGGAGACGCGAAAGCCGTCGGCTTTCAGATCGGCGAGCATTTTCTTCGGGTCTTTGAATCGCGTGGTGGAAAACTCGTAATCGCACTGCCAATCGGTTTCGAACCAGCCGGTATCGAGGTGCAGCACGTCGCAAGGGATTTTGTCCTCGCGCAGTTTCGCGGCGATGTCACGGATCTGTTTTTCGGCGTTGTACGTGCAACGGCTCATCCACAGTCCGAACGACCACAGGGGCGGCAGCGGAGATTTACCGGTCAGCTTGGTGTATTCGTCCAAAATGTCTTTCGGTGAGCCGAGAAAAACGAAAAGATCCAATTCGTCATCGCCCACCATCAGCGAATTGACGCCGCTGAAGGCGCGGCCAAAGTCGCAGGTGATGGGCGAACTGGTGTGCAGGAACATGCCGTAGCCGCGGCTGCTCATGAAAAACGGAATCGGCTTGTACATGCCGGGGTTTTGAATGCCGTTGGCGTCATCGGTCCAGAGCACGACCTTTTGTCCGCGTTTATCGAGCCGGGTGAACGACTCGCCGCAACCGAAAATCTTTTCGCCGGGGGCGAGAGTGAACGCCGCGTCGAAACTGCGCGAATAATCCGCGCGCCGCACGAACGAAAACGGCAGAATGGGCGTGAACGAGGTCTGATTGTCATCCGCATGATCGGTGGCGGTCAGCAATTGGCCGTTGGCGTCGCGGAGTTCAATGTGCCACGGATTTTCGCGGATGGTGATGGAACCGAACGGGCTGGTGTAGCAATGGCCGCCCTCCACTTTTTTGTATTGCCATGAGTCATCACGCGGCACCGGACCGGCCAGCATGAGTTCCTCAACAGGCGGATGCACCTGTGGCCCACTGATAAAGCGCAGCCGAATGGTTTTCGGCGAAACAAATTCGATGGAAAACGGCAGCGTGGGATTGGCGGCGTATTGATTGTCGGGAAACTCGTTGGGTAGCGCCGGCTTGATGATGGCCAGATCGTTATCGAACGCATGGCGCACGGCATACTGGGAGCGTTGGTAGACGATTTCGCCCTGGTGCGTTCCGGGATCAAAATTCGCCAGATGGTCGGCGAGATAATAGAAGTTTTCCAGACTGCGAAAGTCGCTGCTCACGTCCACGGGATCGTTGAGCAATGGCGGGATGGCGGCTTGGGCGTTGAACAACCAAAGAGTTGCGCCGAGACAAACTCCGATGCGGAAGCTGCTGCTTTTCATTGATCGTCCTTTCCCCTTGCTGCGGAACAACGGCCCAAGTCTTGTCATAGGGGGCCTTGCCGGTTCAAGGATGAAATATAGAAGCCGACTCGTTTTTCCTGTCACCTTTTCGTAGACTCATCGTCATGTCCGGTGAGATGAGAGCGATTCACGCAATCGATACACTGGATGACGCGCGGCTGGTCGAGCTTTCGCGCGGGGGCGACCGCGAGGCGTTTGGACGCATTGTCGAGCGGTACCAATCGCTAATTTGCGCGTTGACCTATACGGCGTGCGGGAACCTGCCAGCCAGCGAAGACCTGGCGCAAGTGACGTTCATCACCGCGTGGTGTCAGTTGAAGACCCTGCGCGAGCCGAACAAACTCAAATCGTGGCTGTGCCGCATCGCCCGCAATGTTACCACGGATTCCTATCGACAACGCCAGCGCACACCGACTGCGAATGCCGAAGCCCTGGAGGAATCTGCTAACGTTCCCGCGGACGCGATTACGCCGCGCGACAAGGTGATCAGCCGGGAGGAACAAGCCATCCTGTGGCGCGTGTTGGAGGGATTACCGGCGACGTATCGCGAACCGCTGGTTCTGTTTTACCGGCAAGAACAGTCGGTGGCCGAAGTGGCCGACGCCTTGGAACTTTCCGAGGACGCGGTGAAGCAACGGCTCGCGCGCGGACGCGCGATGTTGACCGAACAGGTTGCGCAGTTTGTGGAAACCACGTTGAGCAGGACCGGGCCGACGCAGGCGTTCACCATGGGCGTGCTGGCGGTGTTGCCAGCCGGTCCAGCGACCATGCTGGGCGTCGGCATGTCGGGGAAGAGCTCGGCCGCGGCCAAGTCGGGTTTTCTGGCGGCATGGGTGGCGCCCTTTATTGGAATTGCTGCCGGCGTCGTGGCCCAATGTCTGATCATCCGCGCCATCACGCCCGACCGCAAACTGCGGGTCAAACGGACCGTACAACTCATCGTTGGTTGGATTGTTCTGATGGGAGTTGCCATCGCCGGACCGAATGCCATGCTTTCCTTGGGACATCACTTTGAGTGGAGTAACCGGACTCGTTTTGTTGCGATGGCGGGCTTTTGGTGGTGCTACTGCATGGGCCTACAGACTTTGGCCATTGTCGGGTTTGCCCATATCCTCGGCATTAGTCAACAGAACGGGAAGGCCCGCGAAACTCCCCGGCCGGCCATGACGGCGATGAGGCCGGGCACACTCGCGGTGGTGGTAGCAGGCGCTCATCTGGCACTCTTTTCGTGGCTGGTTCGTCTGGCATGGCGTGCTGATGACTTGATGGCGGCCGCAACGATCGCGGGAATGATGGTGGTGCTGGGCATTTCGGCCTTCTTCAATACTCGCGGCAAAACCGGAGCTGCCCTCGCGCGAGCCGCCAGCGCTCATATGGCTGTTTGTGGCACAGTGATGCTGGTGACATTGAATCTGCGATTGGATGTATGGGTGGCGTCGGCGTACGGAGTTACCGTTGCCGAAGCACACCGTCTGCAACCCGTGTGGATTGTTCCTCTGCTCACGTTGGCCTTCCTCATCTGGAGCGGAGCGGTCGTGGCCTTGACCAAATCCGAAAACGTTGCTCGATTTCTTCGAAAATCAGCCCTCTAAACAAGGCTGCCCTGGAATTTGGGTAGCTGCGCTCGTGGCAATCACAAGATCTGGAAAATGTCGTTCGCCAACCTCTCGGAGAGTCTGCGTAGTTTGCGTTTTGCCCATGGCGTCTATGTCACCTCTTCTGTCTTTCCCGGTACTTATGCGGTGCTATGATAACAGCCAAGAAAATGCCTGCGGCAGGGGACAACGACGCACAACTGGTCGAATGGAGCCTGACAGGTGATCGCGACGCATTCGCTCGGATTGTTGAACGCTATCAATCGCTGGTCTGCTCGATCACCTATGGCGCGACCGGCAGTTTGACCCTGAGCGAGGATCTCGCCCAGGAAACCTTCGTCACCGCCTGGAAACAGCTTTCGGAATTGCGTGAGCCGACGAAGCTGCGGGCCTGGTTGTGCGGCATCACCCGTTTTTTGATCGGCAAAGAACTCCGGCGACAAGGCCACGAACCGGTTCACGCTGCCGAGCCACTGGAGGCGGTTCAGGAACCGCAGGCGCCGGAACCGTCTCCATCGGCACGGGCCATCAGCCGCGAAGAAGAAGCGATTCTCTGGCGCGCGCTGGAACAGATACCCGACACCTACCGCGAACCGCTGATTCTGTTTTACCGTGAACAACAATCGGTGGAGCGCGTCGCGCAGGAGTTGGAGTTGAGCGAGGATGCAGTGAAACAGCGGTTATCGCGCGGGCGCAAGCTGTTGACAGAAGAAGTGGCTGCGTTTGTGGAAGGAACTTTGAAGCGTTCTGGACCAAACAAGACGTTCACGCTCGGCGTGCTAGCGGCGTTGCCAGTGCTGTCAGTTTCGGCCAAGGCGGCGGTGGTGGGCTCGACAGCGGCAAAGGGGAGTGCCTTGGCGAAGTCAGCCGCCTCTATTGGCGTGGCCGGGGCGATTCTCGGCCCCATCATCGGGGTTCTGGGAGGCTGGTTTGGCACGAAAGTTAGCATCGAGAATGCGCAGTCGCCACGCGAGCGCCAGTTCGTAGTCAAGATGGCAAAGATCACCTGGACGCTGGCCGGGTTGCTGTGCCTGGCAGTGTTCGCATTCGTCTTGTTTTCAGACCGCTGGTGGAAGACGCATCCGGTTCTGGTCACCACGGCGTTTATCGGCGCGGGATTCGCGTACACGGCGGCTCTTGGAGGTCTGATCTTCTGGGGCAATCGCACACAGCAACGCATCCGCCGGGAAGAGGCGGCGAAATTGCCGCCTGGCACGTTGCCTCGCGCGCAAAGGATTGTTTTTCAGCCGGTGGAATATCGCAGTCGTTGGACACTGTTGGGATTGCCGCTGATCCACATCCTGATGGAATGCAAACAAGATGGCCGGCTGGTTCCAGCCAAAGGGTGGATCGCTGTCGGCAATGTTGCGTATGGCGCATTATTCGCCTGTGGCGGTGTCGCGGTGGGCGCGGTGAGCGTGGGCGGCGCGGCAGTAGGACTGGTGGCCCTTGGCGGGATAGGGCTTGGATTGGCAAGCTTCGCAGGTTTGGCTCTGGGCATCTGGGCGCTAGGAGGCGCGGCGGTCGGATACGTCGCCTTCGGAGGTTGCTCAATGGCCAGGCTGGCCGCGAGCGGGGGAACGGCGGTCGCCCGCGAGTTTGCGGTCGGCGGAGCGGCGTTCGCGCAGCACGCCAACGACTCAGTCGCCCGGGCGTTCATGCAGAGCAATTCATTCTTCACTCATGCCAAGATGCTAATGAACAATGCCATGTTCTTAATCTGGCTGCCGATCGGATTGGTGCTGGTGCAAATCTCCCGGGCGAGACGGCAGCGTGGCTCGTAAGATAATTGGTTTCTTGCTTTTCTGTTAGAACCGAGAGATAAGGCGCTTTGCAAAGGAGAACAAACTCCATGAAGAAGAACATTTGGGTCGTCGTATTGGTTATCGCAGTGGCGGCGCTGGCAGTCGTAGTGACGAAGCAGCACCGGCAAATGGCGCAGATGAAGGAACAACTGGTGTCCGCCACCACGGAGAAACCGAAGGCGTCGCCAGTTCCCGCGCCCGTCGTGGAAGTAAAGGAGCCCGTGTCGGAAGCGAAACCGGCGGAACCAGCGGCCTCACCGGCACCACCGGAGACTGCCACGAATACCAGCGCGGGGACGTCGAGCAACTACTTCGCCGGGCTGGCCAAGATGATGAAGAATCCGCAGATGAAAGAGATGGTGCGAGCCCAGCAGAAGGTGATGCTGGATCGTCAGTACGGTTCGCTGTCCAAATATCTGAATCTGCCGGCGGAGCGGATGGACGCGCTCAAAGAATTGCTTGCGAACCGGCAAATGGCGCTGGTCGATTCCGGCATGACGATGATGACTGGTTCCGATTCGGAAAAGAAACAGGCCCTGGAAGACAGCAAGGCCATCAAGGCCGATTACGACAAGCAGATTCAGGATCTTCTCGGCCCACAGGATTATCCGGTGTTCCAAGATTACGAAAAGACGCTCAACGAACGTATGTCGGTGCAGATGTTCAAGGACGCCCTGCCGGCCTCAGATGCGTTGACCGATCAACAGGAGGACAACCTGATTGCCGCGATGTATCAAGAGCGCCAGGCCATGCCGTCTTCTTCGCTGATGAACAACCAGAATCAGGACCCGTCGCAATTTTCGGAGGAACACATCGCGGAACTCGAAAAGCAGTTGCAGGAATTGCAGAAGAAATATACGGACCGGGCGGCAGGAATTCTGACGCCGTCACAACTGGAACAATTCACCAAGTGGCAGGAGCAGTTCAGCAACATGCAATTGGCCGGGCTGAAAATGACCGCCGCCATGTTCGGTAACAAGAGCCCGTCACAAACGCCGCCTGCCACGCAAAACACGACTCCGTGAAAGGCTTCGCGGTTCTGTGAGATGTGATTTGCCCTTGCCGCCGGAAAAGCTCCGCCTGATTCAGCCGAATTACACATTGCGCGAAGCATTTCTCGCCTTCCGGGCCGAATTCCCAGCGGGTGAAGAAGTTCCCGGTTTGGCGAGCATGAAGACCGGAGATTTCGACACAGATGTTCACGATGCTTTGAACCACGCCCAGGGAATCGGTCTCGCCGACGGTTGGGTACCTGCGCACACTTTCTGGCTGGTGCGAAACGAGACGGCCATCATCGGCGTACTTCAGATTCGCCACTCGTTGACGCAGTTTCTGGAAGCCGAAGGCGGGCACATTGGTTATTCGGTTCGCCCGTCGGAGCGCGGCAAAGGCTACGCGACTCGGATGTTGGCAATGGCTTTGGACGAAGCGCGACGCTTGGGACTGAAGCGTGTGTTGATTACTTGCGATCAGAGAAACGTCGCCTCGGCCAGGGTCATCCAGAAAAACGGTGGACGGCTGGAAAATGAAGTCGTCTCCCGAGTGCCGGGCCGCATATATACCCAGCGGTATTGGATTGAATTGTGAATTGCCATCTCGACCGGCCTGGCATAATGCGAACCGGCCGTGAGCGTGCCAGTTTGACTTGTAACAATTCCTGCCCTGTGGTGTCTTCCTTGTGAGGGATGCAAATCGAAGCCACCACGATTGCCCATCAAGACGAGCAGGCGGTCGAAGCCGTGCGGCGCGGCGACGCGGAGCGGTACCGCGAACTCGTCGAACGTTACGAGCGCCGCGTGTTCGCCGTAGCGTGGAGCCGATTGGGCGATGCCGCGCTCGCCGAAGAAGCCACTCAAGAAGCGTTCATCCGGGGCTATCGTCATCTGGCATTGTTATCCGACGGCACAAAGTTTTCCGGATGGATCAGCAGTATTGCGCGCCATGCAGCCATCGGACTTGGATTGCGGCATCGGCGCGAACTGAACAAGCGCGAGCGTTGGGCCCTGGAGCAGCCCACGATGGCCGAGCCGGCGGGTGAACAATCCGAAGCTTGTCCTCCAGAGACATTGCGCCAGATGTTGGCCGAGCTTCCCGCAGTCCACCGCGAGTGTTTGGTCCTGTTCTACCTCGAAGGCAAAAGCGGGATCGAGGCGGCGGCGTCCTTGGGGATTTCGGAAGCGGCCTTGCGCGTGCGGTTGCACCGGGCCCGAGCCGAGATGCGTGAAAGATTGGAGGAACATTTGGGCAAATCGCTCGAACGACTCCGGCCGACGCGGTCAGTCGTGCCGGCCGTCATGGCCGTGGTGCTGTCGCCCTCGGTGAAGGCAGCCGGCGGAAGCGCGACCATTTTGTCGGTATTGGCGAAGGTGTTGCCGCTGAAGTTTGTCGGGGTGTTGTTCGGCTTCCTGACTGCGGTACCGACGCTGGTGTTTGCGTGGTGGATGGAACGGCTCGAAGAACGCAATTACGTCGACGCCGGCGGATTTCGCGCGCAGTTGCATCGGAAACACAGTCGCCGCCAGATGTGGGGCCTTGGTCTCGGCATGATGGTCGCGACAATCGTCGCCGTGTGCGTGGTGTTTATGGTTGTCCGGCACCAGTCGGCTGGGTTGAGATTCTTCTATCTTGTGATGGGCGTGGTTTACCTGTTATGGATCTTGGCCTCGGGGCGCGCGCATCGCTTCGACCGCAGCCGCCTCCAGGTGACCAATTTTCTGTTCGGACTCGGAGTCGGGGTTGGAGCGTTGTTGGCCGGATTGGGCGTGATTTCCCCCACTGGATTCGCCCTTATCTTTGCCTTGTGCATGTTCCCAGCCGCATTTGGGTTAACCGACCGGCCGTTGCGAATGGACTACAACCTGTTTCTGCGGGCGACGCAAGGAATGTTGGGCAAGCCGGCTGAGTTGGCGGAGCAACAACCTTCAGTGCAGCTTGATACTTCCCGGCTGCGTGAGTTTGCCGGCTTCCTCTGCGCGCGCCGGTTGGCGATGATGTTCAGCCGGTGCCCTGCGAATATTCCGATGCCGCTGCCGGGTACCGATGCGGTCGGCGTCGCGGTGACGCAATCGCGCGGGGAAGGACTCATCGTGCCCATGGTGCCGGTCAACGCGAATTGGCGCGGCGGCCTCAAAGCGGTGCGTCGGCCCGGCTCGTTCTTGACGCTATCACCTGACGCAACCGTCTCCGCGCACCTCAGCGCCAAAGACGAACAGGAATTGAAAGGATTACTGGCGTCCTCAACGCAGTCCCACTCCGAATTGGAAGCGCGCGTGGCTGGCGCCGTCGAAAATGCTTGGCGATGTTTTCGCGAAGGCAATGTCACGGCTGCCGAACAGGTGTTGGGACAGGGAACGGAATCCAAAATCTTCATCAAGCCGACATCACGCACTTGGGCGACGCGCGGGTGGATGATTTTCACGCTGGCGGTGGCCACGTGGATGTTGGCGATGGCCTTGCGGTCGCTCCTCAAATAGCGGAAGATGCCGCCCGTTGAAACCAACGCAGCATCTGAACAAACCCTCCGGCGCGATGGACAATGCGTTCGCCGCGACGCGTTGGACGGTGGTGCTCACTGCTGGTCAGCGATCGTCGCCGCAGGCGGGACGGGCGCTGGAGGAATTATGTCGGACATACTGGTATCCGCTGTACGCCTACGTGCGCCGGCGCGGCTATGAATCACACGAAGCGGAAGATCTGACTCAGGAATTCTTCGCCCGTCTCTTGGCGAAGAATTACCTGGCCAACGCAGCGCGCGAGAAAGGCAAGTTCCGTTCGTTTCTCCTGGCGTCTCTCAAACATTTCCTCGCCAACGAATGGGACCGGGCACATGCCCAAAAACGTGGTGGTGGCCAGACACTCGTCTCGCTGGACGCTGAGACGCGTTACCAGCATGAATCAGTTGATGAAGCCAGCGCCGACAAATTGCTCGACCGGGCGTGGGCGGTCGCTTTGCTCGATCAAGTGCTTGCACGCTTGGAGGCGGAGAGCGACCCGAAACAATTTACCGCATTGAAACCGTTTCTCACGGTGGACAAGGAGACGATTCCGTATGCCGAAGTGGCCGGCGCGCTGGGCACGACCGAAGGCGCTGTGAAAGTGGTCGTCCACCGCTTGCGCAAGCGTTACCGGGTGCTATTGCGCGAAGAAATCGCCCATACCGTTGCTAGCCCCGCAGAAATCGACGAGGAAATCCGCCATCTTTTTGCGGCATTTGGTCCGTAACCTTCCGGCGGTTTTGCTTCTGTAACTGGTGGAAGCAATAAGGTAGAAAGGACTTCTTGACCATGCCTGAAGAGAAGCGATGCCCGGAATGTGGAGCGGTCCTGCCGATGGATACCCCTCAAGGATTGTGTCCGGCTTGCCTGTTGAAGCGCGGCTTAGCGACTGGTAGTTCGGTTTCCGCGTCGGATCAGGGAAAACGCACGGAGTATGTGCCTCCAACGCCAGACGAACTTGCCCGGTATTTCCCGGAGTTGGAGATTGTCGAGCTAATTGGCCGCGGTGGCATGGGTGCGGTTTACAAGGCTCGGCAGAAGCGGCTCGACCGGCTTGTTGCGCTGAAAGTGCTACCGTTCTCGGTCAGCCGCGACCCGGCATTCGCTGAGCGGTTCATTCGCGAGGCCAAGGCGTTGGCCCGGCTCACGCATCCCCACATTGTCACCGTCCACGACTTCGGCCAGAAGGATGGACTCTTCTATTTTGTGATGGAATTCGTGGACGGCTTGAATCTTCGCCAATTGCTCGACGCGGCGAAGATCTCACCGAGAGAAGCGCTGGCGATTGTGCCGCAGATTTGCGACGCGCTGCAGTACGCCCACGACAAGGGCATCGTCCACCGCGACATCAAGCCCGAGAACATCCTGTTGGCGAAAGACGGCACGGTGAAGATCGCCGATTTCGGCTTGGCGAAACTGGTTGGCCTCGAAGCGAAGGACCTCACGATTACCGGCAAAGGCGATGTGATGGGCACGCCGCATTACATGGCGCCGGAACAAGTCGAACATCCGCAAGACGTCGATCACCGCGCCGACATCTATTCGCTCGGTGTCGTGTTCTACCAAATGCTGACCGGCGAATTGCCTCTGGGTAAATTCGCGCCGCCTTCCCGGAAAGTTCAAATTGATGTGCGGCTCGACGAAGTCGTCCTCCGCGCGTTGGAAAAGGAACCGGAGCACCGGTACCAGCACGCGAGCGACGTGAAAACGCAGGTGGAAACGATCGCGCAAACTGAAGGACAAAAGATCGAAAGTCGAAGATCGAGAATTGAGGCGCACCTTTGCGGAACGGCCATCGCGGGCGCTTGTTTGATACCGTTGTTTCTTGGTTCCGCATTTTTCTGGGACTTCGGCCATCTCGGCGGATTGCGGGCGCTTGTGGGCGTAGTGGTGTCTAGCCTGGGATTTGTTGCCATTCTCGGCACTACCATCCTTGGCTGGGTTGCCGTCTCGCAAATCCGCCGCTCGGAAGGCCGTCTTTATGGAATGTGGCTGGCGCTGACCGATGGCTTGCTGGGTCCCATCTTGCTTCTGGATATTCTGATTCTGCTCGGTCTGCTTCTGACGAACAAACTCATTAACGTTGGGATTTTGGCCAAATGGTATCCCGACCTTCAGGAACACGCATTTCTTAATGTTCCGCATTCCTTGATCTGGCTCTTGATCGCAACCGCTGCCGTAACAGCGGTTGATTACGCGCTCATCCGCCGTGTCTGGCGCGTAGTGAACAAGCCGATTGCCGCTCCCGTGCCCCCAGTTCAGAAACCCGACCGTTTCTGGCGTTGGCTTGCCGTCACCGTCGTGGCTTTGATTGCCAGCCCATTCGTCATCGGTGCGTTGCTAGTGATTCTGACCCCTCTGTTTTTAATGTTTTTTGAAGGGCGTGAACGGGCGCAACGAGTGAACCAGCAAAACGCGCAACACGCTGCAGCAATGCCTCAGCAGCAGGTACTCGCAGAATTTAATTGGTCCAAACTAGCGGCGGAGGGGCGCATCCTCGGTGGCGTGCCGGTCACGGTCGATGGCCGTACCGCGCTGAAGATCGAAAACACCAACAACGCGCCGCTGCAACTGACGCTGTTCAAGATCGAGAACCCGCCAATCACTTGCCGGACGTACGCCGTGTCAGGCGAGATCAAATACGAAAACGTCGAAGGAGACGGCTATCTGGAGATGTGGAATGATTTCGCAGCGGCTGGCAGATTCTTCTCCCGCACACTGGGGCCTGCCGTCTCCGATCCAACGGGCAAAATTACCGGCACGTCCGGTTGGCGGACGCTCCTTTTGCCATTCAATCGCACCGGCACGACGAACGCCCCGACGCGTCTGGAGATAAACATCTTCCTGCCGGGCCGCGGTGTGGTGTTCTTAGGACCAATGAAGCTGGTGCAACCTGTAGAACCGACGGACGCCGGCGTTAGGCCAACTGCGAGTGTGCCAGCCTTCGGCCCGGTGACCGAGCGGGTGCTGGATAACGCGTTAGCCTTGGATTCGGGCAGGACAGGAATCTCGCCGCTGCCCGTGTTTGGTGTGGCAAACGGTGGGAAGGATCGGCTTTTGGAAAACATCGTGACCATCGAGCAGGCGGGCTGGGATGTGATTCAAGATACTCCTGACACCGTCCTGGTTTTAGGCATGAAAGTCTTGCCCCTCACCGCCGCTCAGTGGGACACTTGGAGTCCGCAACAAACTGTTAAGGAGATCGGGCGCACCGCCGTTCAGGTATTTGTTCAATTCAGGCCGGAGGCGATTGGTTTGGCCGGTATCCCCGCGACTTATGCCGTTCAAACCCGGGAAGGCGTGATCGGCCTTGTGCAAATCACCGGCTTCACTGCCAACCCGCGCCACGCGAGGATTCGCTACAAGCTGGTGCGCAATTCCACCGACTCATCTACATCGACCACGGTGTCGCCGGTGGCGCGGCAAACTGCCGAACTTGAATTCCGCCTTGTTGCGGCAGAGGGTGACACCCATACGCCTGCCGACGAATTGGCCGATCCCAATGACCGCACCGGGCAGACAAAGTTGCGTGTCTTGAAGGAAGTTTTGCTAGACAGTTCTGCTATCGCCGGTGCCAACCTCGGAGTGAATCAGTATCCGTCCGACGCGAAAGTGATGAGCATTACGCTCAATAACGACGCCGTGGCGAAATTCGCCGACATCACCGCGGTCAATATTGGTCACAAAATGGCCATTGTCTGGCGCGGGCGGGTCCTGAGCGCCCCGGTGATTCGCGCGAAGATCGCCGGCCCGGCGGTCGAGGTGACGGGAAAGCTGAGCGACGCTGAATGGCAAGTGTTGCTCGATTTGCTAAACTTCAAACCCGCGCCATCGACAACGAATCAGACAACCAAGCGCGCGGAAGTGTCCCCAGCCGCGCTCGCCGAACCGCCGGTGCTCCGATTTCTTGCCTGGCAGGACGAATGGAAAACCGATCAGCCCGGCGCAGCGCGGCATCCCGATGGTTCGCCGGTGACGGACGCAACGGAACTGAGCTGGCTGCGACAAGTTCATCCGTGTGGCATGGACGTGAGCCAACGTCATCTCAGTCCGGAACCGCGTTTCCTGCACCTGTGGTTTTCGCATCCGTTGTTTGGTCAGACGAGTTTGAATGAAGTCACGCTGCTGGATGACACGGCCAAACCGATTCCACTCGGCGCAGATGGCTCAATGGCCCGTATGGCGCGAGGCGCGTCCGAGCCAAACGGAGATCTCGGCTGGCTCACCGACACATTGAGCCCTGGCGAAGGCACGAACATTCTTGCGCGCGTGACGGTGCGGCTGCGCTACACCATTGGCCCATTGGAAAGAACGCGGGAAGTCGCGGTGTCGCCGAACACTCGCGTTTTGATGTCACTGGAAGGCGACAGCGGACTCAACGGCGTTGGCCAGAACGCGGATGGCAAGGCATTTGTCTCCATTGCCGTGGCTGCTGGCAACATGACCTCGCGCAAGTTTGGTGCGGTGGCAGTCACGAAAGATGGACGCGAACTGACCGCTAGCGGCGGGGAGAGCGGACGAAGTGATGGATTGGGAGTGCGCGTGGAGAGTTTTGAGTTCGACGAGCCGCTGGCCAACGTAGCGAAGTTCATCATCGGCACGCGCCCCATCCGCACGATGGAATGGAAAGACGTCGTGTTGTCGGAAAATTGAATGTTTATACCGTCATGGAAGCGCACTTTATTCTAGGCCTAATTCACCACCCTAATGTCACCTGCATAAATATGAAATCGGTCGTCGCCAGCCTTCTCGTCCTAGCAGCCACAACGTTCGTGGCCGACGCTCGCGAACTTGTAGGCTCACTCAGCTTTCGGGAGCTCGACAAAAGAGCGGACATTATCGTCGTCGCCAAGCCTGTTTCGACCAAAGACACTGCTGAACAAACAGATCTTCCTCACATCAGTCCGGCCGTTCATGTCGTCGGGCTGTCATCGGAGTTTGAGGTCAGTATCGTTTTGAAGGGGGACAACAGTCTGAAGAAGTTGGTTGTGCATCACTATCGGCTCAAGAACCCGAAAGAATTGATGATTAACGGCCCTAACCTTGCCTCATTCAATCCGAAGGAGTCCACGCGCTATTTGCTTTTCTTGCAGCGTGAGCCTGACGGTCGCTATGCCCCGTTCGACCAAGTTGACCCGCTGGCGACGTCGATACTGAAGCTGAACGGACCCGAATGGGACAAAATGAAATTGGACGATTTCAAGAAATGGCTGGACGCCATGAAATGGCTCGACGAGGAGTCCGGCGCGGGTGCGCCCCGTCCTTGGTCGAACTTGTCGCCGGAGATTCCACCGGGTGGGGCAGGCGAGGGCAGTCTTCACGAGGCGGCCTTTAACGGCAAGTTGGAGAAGGCCAAGGCGCTCATTAAAGAGAATCCTGAGTTGGTCAACAGTCAAAGCAGCTACGCCACCGAGACGCCATTGCACCTTGCGGTGGAGTATGGCCACAAGGACGTGGCTGAATTACTCCTGGCTAACAAGGCTGATGTCGAAGCCAAGGCCTATGGTGGATGGACACCTTTGCTTAACGCGGTATTTGGAGGCCACAAGGACTTGGTGGAATTGCTCTTGGGGCACAAGGCCGATGTCAACGTCAAAGACACGGCCGGCCGGACGCCGTTGCACGTGGCGGCAGAAAATGGTTACACGCAGATCGCCGCTTTGCTGCTGGCGCACAAGGCTGATGTGAACGCCAAGAACCGCGACGGCCTTACGCCTCTACACATTGCGGTGGCTTTGGGTTACAAAGACCTGGTGGAGTTGCTGGTTACCAACAATGCTGACATCAACGCGAAAGACGACGCTGGCAGAACGCCTCTAAGCTTTGCGGTGCTACACAACTACAAGGACTTGGCGGAATTACTACGGCAGCACGGCGGTCTCGATTAAATCACAGGAAAAATAAACAATGTCGCCTCCCCTGAGGGTTGAAGAGTCAAGCGTTTATGCCGTCATGAAAACGCGCGTTATTTTTGTCCTGACAATCGCTTTTGCCGTCAACACCTTCGCCGAGCCAATCTTGCGATACTCTGGCACGGTGTACTATCCGTCCGGGGAACCGGCAGCAGGCGTGCATGTGGCGTTTTATCCGGGTTTTTATCTGGGGTCGGGTAATTACGCGGAGGTCAGGACTGATACAAACGGGCGCTATGAGATAATCCAACAACCAAAGACATCCAACATAATGATTGGCCCGATCAATCCAACAAATTCCATCATGGCTAGCGATGTTGAAAAGAATTTCGCGGCGATTCAGTTCTTCGGTGCCGGAGTCTCCAACGTTGACCTGACCCTGCGACCAGCAATCACCTTGTCCGGTTCCGTGAAAAACACCGACGGGAAACCTGTCCCTGGAGCTGAGTTGGACGTCCGGTTTCTTTCCGGCAACTCGATTACCCCGTTAAGGTCTCAGTCAACGACTGTGAGCGAATTGGGCCTATTCTTCTCTCCCGTTCTGCCGCAAGGACGTGAGTATTGGATTTACGGAATCAAGGCCAAAGGTTACGGCTCCACCTTCGCGCATCTTGAAGCGAAAGACACCAAAACCGGCACTTACAATTTTCCGCCTTTTGTGCTCAAGCCCACCAATTACAAACTTGCCGGCCGAGTGCTGGACAACAACGGAAAACCGTTGATCGGAGCACGGGTGAGTTTTAGTGGTCCGGGCCAGCCGCAGGATTCCTCCACGAATACGGACAGTGAGGGAAAATTCTTTTTTGATGCGGTTTGTGAAGGGCCAATCAAGATTTATGCCAATTACCAAGACCCACACGACAGCAGCATTTACATGAATCTTAACGGCGGCAGCGGCATGGAAGTCAAAGCCGGAGATACGAACATTCTCATCACGCTGCGTGACGCAACCATTAGTGCCTGGGACGTGCCAACGTTTAGAATGGCCGGCACCGTCTACGATTCTTCTAACGAACCTGCCCCCGGAGTGACTTTTCACGTGTGGCGTTCAGCCAATCCGTTCACAAGTTTCTTCAGCGGCGGCAGCGGAGACTATAAGGTTCGCTGGCAGCATATGCTGGGGAAACCCACAGCGTCAACCAACACGTCGGTGCTGCTTGGACGCGATCCGTCGCGCAATCTGGTCGTTACCCGTGAGCTTGATGAAACGACCACAAACCTTGACCTTCACCTTCAAAGCGGTCTTGCCATTGCCGGTGTTGTGCTGGATGCAAGTGGCGTGGCTATAGCCAACGCCAAGATGTCGCTACATCTGTCGATTCTCGGGGCCGATGCTGAACTAACGCAAACCACCACCGATGAAAAAGGGAGGTTTTTATTTGAAGCGCTTCCCAGCGAAGCCCGATACGTTGTGAATGTGGAGGCTTTCAACAATGGGCAACTATTGACTGGTGCCTTTCAGGTTTCGGGGGGTAATAAGAATCTTATCCTCAAACCCACAATCCACCGGCCTTATGAAATTATTCATCCAATTTCTCCTGCATGTGCTCGTTAACATATCAACACCGGGCCGAATGATTCGCCATTGGCCTCGTTTCCATAACATCACGAGCAAGGCTGCCATTGGAAGGAACGATGCGCTGCAACCGGGAGACCGGCAGGGCATTTTGGAAACCGCGCCTGTGACTATCAAAGTCAAAGATACTGGCTGCAGGCCCTTGATTTCGGAGCCAAAGTAACGGGCCAAGAAAACTGCTCTGGAGCAGATGTTTACAGAGCATCCTGCGCCAGAGCCATCCAAAGCTGAACAACTGTCTTTCTGTCCGGTGGTCCAGAAAGTCTTGAGAGCGCTGGAGCCGCGCGTTGCGGAATTGCTCGATCTCGTCGTTACCACGCTGCTGCGAGAGCAGGATGGTCCCGCTCCGAGGGCATAACCATTGCAGCCATTAGAGGCAGAGGCTGCAGCTATTCGCTGACCAGTGTGCCGATGGTTTCGCCAAGGATGGCGCGTTTGATGTTGCCGCGCGTGGAGAGATTGAAAACGATAATCGGGATTTTGTTGTCCATGCACAACGAGAACGCCGTGGAATCCATCACGTTGAGACGGCCTTTTAGCGCGTCCATGTAATTCAGCTTGTCGTACTTGGTCGCAGCGGCGTCGAGCTTGGGGTCCGCAGTGTAGATGCCGTCGACCTTCGTTGCTTTGAGGAAAACTTCCGCGCCGATTTCGCTGGCGCGTAAGGCCGCCGTGGTGTCGGTCGAAAAATAGGGGTTGCCGGTTCCTGCAGCAAAAATGACAACGCGGCCCTTTTCGAGATGGCGCATCGCGCGGCGGCGGATGAATGGCTCGGCCACCGAACGCATCTCGATGGCGGATTGCACGCGGGTCTGGACGCCGTTCTTCTCCAACGCATCCTGTAGCGCCAGAGCATTGATCACGGTCGCCAGCATGCCCATGTAGTCGCCCGTCGTCCGA
>Ga0335081_10003532_pt1 | contig 24614 bp, 18 predicted proteins | sample Lox_Sample_35_FD_206713 | JGI IMG/M metagenome (GOLD analysis project Ga0335081, IMG submission 206713) | Soil microbial communities from Loxahatchee National Wildlife Refuge, Florida, United States - Lox_Sample_3.5 | ecosystem: Environmental > Terrestrial > Soil > Wetlands | place: USA...
GCTGATGTTGGACAGCATCCAGCCACAACGACAGACAACCTCATCCTGAGGCAGGCCTCAGACCAATGAAAACAGGCCGAAATACAGCCGCTATCTGTCCAAAATCAGATTATTTTGGACAGCAGTGTCCCCAACAGGCCCCGGGGTCAGCTCAGTACTCTGGACTAGTTGGCGTTGACTGTCGCAGTCGGGTGGTTCATGCACTGCGCTGATTCCGGCTACAACCACGGACGCGATACAACGCGTCCCCGACGGCATTATCAGGACGTCGAGCGGTGGCCGTTCCCTTGACAAGGCCCGCCAATCCTGTTACGTAAATTGTGAAAGTTGTACGGATGATGTATCCACCTTGGTCGGCGAACGATTCATTCAGCGCGGGTCGCAGCGTGAAGGTCTGAAGTCGGTATTTGTGTGAAGGATTTATACACATCTCAATATCTGTTCGTGGTTGTGTTTCTGGCGGTCGCGGTCGCGTTTCCGCTGGCACCGCTGTTGATCGCGCGTCTTCTGGCGCCACGGAAACCGACCCTGACCAAGCAAGACACCTATGAATGCGGCCTGACTTCCAAAGGCGACGCGTGGGTGCAGTTCCGTGTCGGCTACTACATTTACGCGCTTATGTATGTGATTTTCGCAGTCGAAACGGTCTTCTTGTATCCGTGGGCGGTGGCGTTCGGGGGTCTGAGCTTCGGCGCGTTCGTCGCGATGATGATCTTTGTGTTGTTGCTGGTCGAGGGACTGGTGTACGCCTGGGCCAAAGGCGCGCTGGATTGGAAATGATGAAAAGGGGGGGAATGGAGTATGGGAGTGGTGGAGTGATGCAACGACGGAGGAACGGATTACCGGGCCGATTTTGTGGTGTTCCAGTACTCCAAGTTTCCAAGACTCCAACACCCCAATGGCTTTTCCGGTTATGCCATACGACGAAGGACTGAAAAGCGAACTGCAGAAGCACGGCATCTTCGTGCTGCCGATCGAGCAGCTCTATAATTGGGGACGGAAATCCTCGATCTGGCCGCTGCAATTCGGTCTCGCTTGTTGTGCGATCGAGATGATTGCCACGGCGGCGTCGCGCTACGATCTGGCCCGGTTCGGCGCTGAAGTGTTCCGGGCCACGCCGCGTCAGGCCGACCTGATGATCGTCGCGGGCACCGTGACCAAGAAGATGGCCCCACAGGTCGTGCGGCTCTACAACCAAATGCCGGAGCCGAAGTATTGCATCGCGATGGGCGCGTGCGCAATTTCCGGTGGGCCGTTCAAGGACGGCTACAACGTGTTGAAAGGCATCGATCGTTACATTCCTGTGGATGTCCACATTCCCGGCTGTCCGCCGCGTCCCGAAGCATTGATTCACGCGATCATGACCCTGCAACGAAAGATTGCCGGACAGGACTTGGAGAAGGGGCGGCGTCCGCGGTGGTACGACGATCAGGCGACGTCTGAGTTCACCATTCCGTCGTACGGCGAACGCGATCTGGTGCCGGCGGCGAACCGTGAGGTCTGGCGGCCGCCCCGCAACTACCGCGACGTGACGTTGGAGGAAGTCAAGCCGGCATGAACTGCCACCAATTTGTCATTTTGAGCACTTCGGCTTGGCTCAGTGTAAACTCCGCGAAGAATCTCTCGCGTGGAGGATGCGTATTGCCAACGAGGGAGACCCCTCGACGAGCTCGGGGTGACAACGACTAGCCATGGAAGCGATCGAAAAAATCAAAGAGATCGTGTTGCAGGCCGTGGCGGGCGCGCAGATCGAGATCGTGAACTCGACGCCGGCGGCCCAGCAACCGGCGCTGTTGGTGGATCGCGAGCATATTTCTGCGGTGGCAAAGTTTCTCAAAGAGGACCCGCGGTTCGAGATGGATTTCTGTTCGTGCGTGACGGCCGTCGATTACCTGCCGAAGGGAGACAAGCCGGGCTGCATCGAGGTGGTTTACCATTTGTACTCCGTGGCCCAGAAACAGGGGCCGGTCGTGTTGAAGATCCGGGCGCCACGCGAACTCGAGCAGTGCCGCGTCCCGTCGCTCACCCCCGTGTGGCGCGGCTGCGAGTTTCAGGAACGCGAGGCGTACGATTTGTATGGCGTGAAGTTCGACGGTCATCCCGATTTGCGGCGGATCCTGATGTGGGACGAGTTTACCGATCACCCGATGCGCAAGGATTACGTGCCGCCGGCGGATTACGAATGGGAGCCGACACCGCACGACAACACGTTGCAGCGCGCCGGGCAGGCCCACGGCATCATGCCGCCGAGCGCGGCGGCGGAGTTGGAGAAAACCAAGAAGAAATGATCCAGCCGCTGACAGACGAAAAGCGATACTCGCTGACGCCGGGGGCGGAAGGCTTGATCGAGACGCAGACGTTGGAGGTCTCGATCGGGCCGCAGCACCCGAGTACGCATGGCGTGTTTCGGATGGACTGCGTATTGGACGGCGAGACGGTGGTGGCGCTCAAGCCGGTGATGGGCTATCTCCATCGCAATCACGAGCAACTGGCGGAGCGGATGGCGTGGCTCGGTTCGATGCCGTACACGGACCGCCTGGATTATTTCAACTCGATGACCAACAACTGGGCGTACGCTCTGGCGGTGGAGAAGCTGGCGGGGATCAAGGTGCCGGAGCGCGCCGAGTACATCCGCGTAATCGTCGGCGAGTTGTCGCGGCTCCAGAACCACGCCTCGGTGATCGGGTTCATGTTGCAGGACCTGGGCGCTTGGGGCACGCCGTTGTTGTACGCGTTCCGCGAGCGCGAGAAGATTCTCGATGTGTTCGAAGCCGTGAGCGGTTCGCGGATGATGTGCAATTATTTCCGGTTCGGCGGCGTCCGCGTGGATTTCAACGAGCCGATGTTGGCCATGGCGCGCGACATCACGGCGCGGTTTCCGAAGTTCCTCGATGAGTTCGAAAAACTGCTGACGACCAACGAGGTGTTGCTCGGCCGGTGCCAGAAGGTCGGCATCCTGCCGAAGGAACTTGCCATCAACGCCAGCATCAGCGGCCCGATGGCGCGCGCCAGCGGGGTCGAGTACGACATCCGCAAGGTGGACAGCTACGGCGTATACGGCCACTTCGATTTCCAGGTGCCGGTGGGCGAGCTCGGTGACGTCTATGATCGCTACTACGTCCGCGTACTGGAGATGCGGCAGAGCGTGAAGATCCTGGAGCAGGCGTTGCGCGATATTCCACAGGGCCCACACGTTGCGCCCGAAGTGAAGCTGCGCAATTTCAAGATTCCGCCGGGCGATGGTTACGGAAGGGTCGAAGCCCCGAAGGGTGAACTCGGGTTTTATCTCGTGTCGGACGAAGGCGGGAAGATGCCGTATCGGTACCACGTGCGCCCGCCGAGTTTCATCAACCTCACAATCCTCGAAGACATGTGCCTCGGTCACAAGGTCGCCGATGTCGTGATCATTCTGGGCAGCGTGGATATTGTATTGGGGGAAGTGGATCGGTGAACAACTGCACAGCGACAATTCCAAACGCTGTAGCCGCGGCGCTCTGTCGCCGCGTCTGGACACGCCGGCAGAGCGGCGTGGCTACAGGGATAGAGGCAGAAGGCGAATGAGTTTCTTCGGCAAAGGGTTGCTCGAAGGCATGGCGGTCACGGCCCGCAACTTCGTCGGCAGCTATTTCGACAAGGAGCGGCTGGTGACGGTGCAGTATCCCGAAGAACGCGTTCAAGTCCCCGAGAACTCGCGCACGTTCCCGTTCCTCGTGTACGACGACGACAAGGACCGCGTCGGCACGATGCGGTGTGTGGCGTGCAAGATTTGCGAGGTCGAATGTCCGCCCCAATGCATTTACATCGTGATGGATCGCGACGAGAAAGGCAAACCGCAGCAACGTCCGAAGGTGTTCGATATCGACATCAGCGTCTGCATGCAGTGCCAGATCTGCGTCGAGGTGTGCCCGTTCGAAGCGATCAAGATGGACAACGACTACGAGAAATCCCAATACGGCCGGTTCAACGAACTCGTCGAACATTTGCCCGATTTGCTGAAATCGAACGCGTATTACCACAAGATCAAGCCGACCGAGGCCACCGCGGTGGACGCGAAGCTGAAGGCCGACGCAGAAAAGAAGGCCAAGAAGGCTGCGCCGGCAAAACCGGCAGCTCCGGCGACCAAGGCTGTAGCCGAAACGTCAGCTTCGGTGGCCGCGGCGCAGCGCGGCCCTACCACTGCCTCGCCAGCAAAGATCAAGATTCCCGACGATGCGCCGTTCACGCCGGAGCAGCGGGAGTGGTTGAGCAGGTTTCTGGCGACGATTTCGGTGGGAACTCGACCGGCCGTGGCAACCCCGGAGGCATTGGCAACAATCGTTGCTCCAACGGCGGTACCGACGGCTGATTGGCCCTGGCATGATCCCGGGCTGGGGTTGCCGCAGCGGCTGGACATGGCCAAGAGCAAGCCGCTGGCCGACAAGCTGATGGCCGCGATGGCGCAAACGGATTGCCATGCCTGCGGCTACGATTGCCGCGGTTATGCCGACGCGATTGCGGCCGGCACGGAGAAAGATTTGTCACTGTGCCTGCCCGGTGAGGCGGAGACACAGACTGCGCTCGAGAAACTGCTGAAGGAGGCGGGCTAAAGCCTGAAGGATCAATTGTCGCCGCGAGCCTGCTCGCGGTTGGGAACTGTTGGCTCCGCGGGCAGGCTCGCGGCGACAAAACTCCGCGCTTCACAGAAGCACCGCTACACCCTATAAGAAGCGGGTTGTACCAAGTCGGTTCGACGATGGAGTTCATGTATCAACAGCTGCGCAGTGCCTTCGCGAACGCGCCCGACGGCGTGCTCGTGGCGATTTCCATTGCCGGGCCCATCGTGTTCGTGCTGGCGGTTTACCCGCTGATTTTTGCGTACACCACGCTGGTGGAACGCAAAGCGCTCGGGCGCGTCCAGAACCGTTACGGGCCGAATCGGGTGGGCCGCTGGGGCATCCTGCAACCGATTGCCGACGGCGTGAAGTTGCTCATCAAGGAGGACATCGTCCCGCGCAACGCCGACAAGGCCGTGCATTTCCTCGCGCCGGTGGTCGCGGTGATCCCGGCGCTGCTGTTGTTTGCAGTGGTACCGATCGGCCCGGAGTTGGTGCCCGTCGATCTCAACATTGGCATCCTGTTCGCGTTTGCGATCAGCACGGCGAGCGTGCTGGCGTTGTTCATGGGCGGTTGGGCGTCGCGCAACAAGTTCTCGCTGCTGGGCGCGATGCGTGCCGTGGCGCAGGTCGTTTCGTATGAAGTGCCGATGGTGCTGGCGGCGGTGGCGGTGGTGATGGCCGTCGGGTCGCTATCGACCGTGGCGATCGCGCGGGCGCAAAGCGGGGGATTGCTCAACGTCACCAACTGGTTGGTGTTCCGACCGTGGGGATTTGTGGGGTTCATCCTGTTCACCATTGGCGCGATGGCGGAGTCGGCGCGCACGCCGTTTGACATTCCCGAAGCCGAATCGGAAATCATTGCCGGCTATCACACCGAGTACAGTGGCTTCAAGTTCGCGCTGTTCCAGATGGGGGAGTATCTCGCATCGATTGCCATGGCGGGGATCACCGTGACCATGTTTCTGGGCGGGTACAACGGTCCGGGGAGCGGGCCGGGACTGTTGGGCGGCCTGCTCGGAGCGTTGTGGTTCTTCGTCAAGCTGGCCAGCATGATTGCGCTCAACATTTGGATTCGCGGGACCTGGCCCCGCGTGCGGGTGGACCAGTTGATGGCGTTCGCGTGGAAGGTATTGTTGCCGATGTCGTTGATCAACATCGTGGCGGTGGCGCTCTGGCATTATATGGCGTCGAAGCCGCTGGCGTGGGTCGTCACGGCGGTATGGCTGGTGGGATGGTTCATCCTGCTGTCGAAGCTGACGGCCTCGGAACGAATTGAGAAGCGCAAGTACCGGTACGTCACCTGACCCATGGACACGGCCTTCTGGATCATTTCAGCGGTGACGGTCATTGGCGCGGTGCTGGCGATGACGCTGCGCAACCTGGTGCACTGCGTGTTGGCCCTGGTTCTGTTTTTCTTTGGGATCGCCGCGCATTACTTCCTCCTGCATGCGGATTTCCTGGGCGCCGTGCAGATCCTGCTTTACGTGGGCGCGGTGGCGGTGCTGATTCTGTTTGCGATCATGCTGACGCGACACGTTACGGGAACGGAGGGACAACGCGAGGTGTTGGGGGGCAAATGGTGGGCCGGCATGGGCACGGCCGTCATCATTGCGGGTCTCTTGTGGGCGGTGATTCGGCGCGATCAACTGGCCGCGCTGTTGCCTACCGGCGCCGCCAAAACGTCGGTGGCGGAGATCGGGCAAGTCCTGGTGACAAGATGGGTGGTGCCGTTTGAGGCCATGGGGGTGCTCCTGACGGCGGCGTTGATTGGAGCAGTGGTCATCGCCCTGGAGGAATTCATTCGCCGCCGATGAACGTCCCCCTGAGTTATTACCTGATGTTGTCGGCCTTTCTGTTTGCGATTGGCCTGTGCGGCGCGCTGTCGCGCAAGAACGCCATCCTCGTGCTGATGGGCATCGAGATCATGTTCAACGCGGGCATCCTGAACCTGGTCGCCTTTTGGCGCTACAAGCTGTTTGCCACGCCGAGCGCGCAACTATTTGCGATTTTCGCGATCGCCATCGCCGCGGCCGAGTCGGCGATTGGATTGGCGCTCGTGATTGCGATTTATCGGCAGTACAAGTCCGTGGACGTGGATGAGATCACAAGTTTGAAGGGCTAGGGGAACGTGGTGAAGGTCGAACAGCCAACTTCCGGGGCCACGATTGAAGAGAGATGAACGAATTGGTTAAACAACAATGGTTGATCCCGTTGTTTCCGCTGGTGGCGGCGGCGATCCAGTCGTTGCTGCCGCGGGGCCAGCGGAAACTGTCGGCGGGGCTCTCGATCACCGCGATGACGGCGTCGTGTGTCCTGGCGTTGCGGGCGTTGTTCGCGACGTTCGGGACGGGTAGCGAGCACGAGGTGGCCCGGGCGGTTTGGAATTTCACGTGGTTCAGGTTCGGCAGCACCGGCCTCGACTTGGGGTTCGTGCTCGACCCGCTGACGGCGGGCATGGCGGTGATGGTGACGTTCGTCGGGCTGTGGATTTTCGTGAACGCGACCGGCTACATGGCCGAGGACGAGAATTTCACGCGGTTCTTCTGTTTCATGTCGTTGTTTGCGGCGGCGATGCTGGGGGTCGTGGTGGCGAACAATCTCCTGTTGTTTTTCATCTGTTGGGAACTGGTGGGGTTGTGCAGTTATCTGCTCATCGGTTTCTGGTACTTCAAGCCGTCGGCCGCCGCGGCCATGAAAAAGGCGTTCATCACCACGCGGATCGGCGACGTCGGGTTTTTTCTGGGCATCCTCCTGTTGTATTGGCAGACGGGCACGCTGAACCTGTACGACCATGGGCATGGCGCGCTGGAGCAGGCGGACGCCCTGAGCAAACTGGCGGGATGGTGGGTGTTCTCGATGGCGGGGTTGATTGCGCTGCTGCTGTTTTTCGGCGCGATGGGCAAGAGCGCGCAGTTTCCGCTGCACGTGTGGCTGCCCGACGCGATGGAAGGCCCGACGCCGGTGAGTGCGTTGATTCACGCGGCGACGATGGTGGCGGCAGGCGTGTTCATGGTGGGGCGGATGTTCCCGCTGTTTACCGCGGGGGCGGCGGAGGGTGGCAGCACGCCGGTGTTGGATTTCGTCATGTGGATTGGCTGTATCACGGCGGTGTTGTCGGCCACCATTGCGGTGGCGCAGTTCGACATCAAACGGGTGCTGGCGTATTCGACCTGTTCGCAGCTGGGCTACATGGTGATGGGGCTGGGTGCCGGCGGGTTGGTGGCGGGACAATTTCATTTGCTGACGCATGCGTTTTTCAAGGCGCTGCTGTTTCTCGGTGCCGGCTGTGTGATTATCGGGACGCACCACGAACAAGACATGCGGCGCATGGGCGGCTTGCGTCAGGTCATGCCGATTACGTTCGTCTGTTATGTGATCGGCTCGCTGGCCCTGGCGGGGTTTCCGCTGACGGCGGGGTTTTTCAGCAAGGACGAGGTCTTGCTGGTGACCTATCATCGCAGCCAGTGGGCGTGGGGATTGGGGACGTTTGCCGCGTTCCTGACGGCGTTCTACATGGCCCGGCAAATCTTCATGGTGTTTTTCGGGCGTTGGCGTGGGGGCGACGACCAGAAGGAACAAGAGCAGGCGCATGAGGGCGGTCATGCTCACGAACATCATGAGCCTCACGAAGTATCTTGGAACATGTGGCTGCCGCTGGTGGTGTTGAGCGTCTTTGCGTTGTTCATGGGGTGGCTCGGCACGCCGTGGGTGGGCGGCAATCTGTTCCAGCGTTACCTCGCTCCTGAGGAAATCGCGCCAGGGGCCAGCAGTCTGGTCCTGTGGTTGTCGATTGGGGTGGGTCTGTTGGGAATCGTGCTCGGCTGGGTGATTTACGGACGCAAGACGATGGAGCACGCGACGGAGCCGGACCCGCTCGCGACGATGCTCGGTGGGCTGTTCACGTTGTTGAACCGCAAATGGTATATCGACGAGTTGTACGAAGCGACGATCATCCGGTTCACCGCAACCTGCGGCGTGTTTTTCCGGCTGGTAGACAAGCTGGTGGTGGACGGCATCCTGCACGCGATTGCCTGGACGGCGTGGGCACTCTCCCAAATTGCCCGCTGGGCGGGTGACGAATTCCTGATCAATGGCGGCTTCGAAACAAGTTGTGAGAGCGTGCGGATCGGGGGGAAAGCGTTCGCGAAACTCCAAAGCGGCCGGGTGCAGAATTATTTCCGCGTATTAACTCTGGGGGCGGCAATTTTGTTGCTGGTGTACTTCTTCGCATGAGCCAGTCCTCCCTTCCAATGTTATCGCTGATCACGTTCGTGCCGCTGGTGGGCGCGGCATTGGTGCTACTGCTGCCGAAGACCAACCACCTGGGCATCAAACTCGTGTCGCTGGGAGCCAGCCTCGTTTCGTTGCTGTTGACGCTGTGCGTGTGGAGCCGGTTTGATCCCAATGCGGGGCTGATGTTCGAGGAGCGCGTGCCGTGGATTGCCGCGTTGAACGTGGATTACCGCCTTGCGGTGGACGGACTGAGCGTCACGATGGTGCTGCTGACCGCCATCATCACGCCGTTGGCGCTGTTGACGCACTGGAAAGAAGACCGCGACGTGAAGCTGTTCTTCTTCTTGTTCCTGCTGCTGCAGACGGGCATGTTCGGCGTGTTCACCGCGCTGAACTTTTTCCATTGGTTCATCTTCTGGGAACTCGGATTGATTCCGATGTATTTCCTCATCAAGATCTGGGGACACGAAGATCGCACGTATGCCTCGTTCAAGTTCTTCATTTACACGTTGGCGGGCAGCGTGACGATGCTGCTGGCGTTCGCGTTTCTCTATCTCGCGACGAACTCCTTCGATTTCCTCGATCTGCGGCAACAGGCGGCCTCGGGCGAACTGGCCGCGGCGATCGGGCGGCTGGTCACCAACATCAACCAGCATACGGGCCTCCATCTGAGTGCCACGGGGTTCGGCTCGTTGTTGTTCTGGGGCGCCTTTCTCGGGTTTGCGATCAAGGTGCCGATCTGGCCGTTCCACACCTGGCTGCCGGACGCCCACACCCAGGCGCCGACGGGCGGCTCGATGGTGCTGGCGGCGATTCTCCTGAAGATGGGCGTGTATGGCTTCTTGCGAATCATCCTGCCGATTTTTCCCGACCAGGTACAGGCGCACGTGAACGTGCTGCTGTTCCTGGCCCTGGCCAGCATCGTGTTTGGCGCGTATGCGGCCCTGGCCCAGACCGATTTCAAGCGGCTGGTGGCGTATTCATCGGTCAACCACATGGGCTACGCGATGCTCGGGATTTGTGCGGTGGTGGCTTCCGCCCCGAACGTCCGGGACGTCGTCAATGAAAAGGCGGCGGCCCTCAACGGCACCGTGTTGCAGATGTTCAATCACGGCATCAGCTCGGCGGCGTTGTTCTTTCTCGTGGGGGTGCTCTACGAGCGCACGCACACGCGCAAGCTGGAGGACTACGGCGGGCTGCGCAAAATCATGCCGATCTACGCCGGCGTCCTCGGCATCTCGATGTTCTCGTCGCTCGGTTTGCCGGGATTGAACGGGTTCGTCGGGGAGTTTCTGATTTTCAAGGGGGCGTTCCCGATCGTCACGCTGGTGACGTCGCTGGCCACGATCGGGCTGGTTATCACGGCGGTGTTCCTGCTCGGCATGATGCAGAAGGTGGGGTTCGGCCCGTTAAACCAGAAGTGGGCCGGCCTGCCCGACATGACGGGACGCGAGATTGTCATCGGCGCGGTGCTGATGTTCTTCATGTTTTGGATCGGCATTTATCCGGCGCCGATGATTCACGCGTCGAACGCGGCGGTGGTGCAACTGGTGCACCTCTTTGAGAAGGCACCGTCGACCATGATGGCTTGGGGACATTGACGAGATCATGTGTGTTGACTGGACAATTTACCTGTCGTTTCTGGGGGCCGGGTTGATCCTGCTGCTGCCCCGGGAATCGAAGAACCTGATTCGCTGGGTGGCACTGTTGACGGGCGTGGCGGGGTTGGTTGTCGCGCTGCAAGGGTATTTCGCATACGACGCTTGGGTACGAGAAATGGCCCGGAGCAGCGGCGGCCTGCAGACCGGGCTCCGCGACGTCGTCAACGTTTCTTGGATTCTGGCGCTGGGGATCAATTACCATCTCGCGGTCGATGGCATCAACTATCCGCTGGTCGTCCTGAATGGCTTCGTGTGTGTGACGGGCATCCTGTTTAGTTGGAACATCGAGAACCGGGTCAAAGAGTTTTTCGCGTTCTTTCTGACGCTGATCGCGGGCGTGTACGGCGTGTTCCTGGCCATGGATTTGTTCCTGTTGTTCGTCTTTTACGAACTGGCGATCATTCCCAAGTACTTCATCATCGCCATCTGGGGGTCGACCCGCAAAGAATTCGGCGCGATGAAGCTGGTGTTGTACTCGTTCGTCGGCAGCGCCGCGGTGTTCATCGGCATTCTGGCGATGTTCTTCAGCGCCGGTGGCCGGACGTTCGACATTCTGGAACTGGCCCGGCACCCGATTGCCCGCGACGTGCAAGTGTGGGTGTTCCCGTTGATCTTCTTCGGTTTCGCGGTCCTGGCGGGCATCTGGCCGCTGCACACGTGGGCCCCGACGGGACACGTGGCCGCGCCGACGGCGGCGTCGATGTTGTTGGCGGGTGTGGTGATGAAGCTGGGCGCGTATGGTTGCCTGCGCGGCGCGATGTTGTTATTCCCGCAAGGGCTGGAGTACTGGAGATGGTGCATTGCCTGGCTGGCGGTGGTGGGGATCGTGTATGGGGCGGCGGTGGCATTGGTGCAGGACGATTTCAAGTTCATCATCGGCTACTCGAGTGTGAGCCATATGGGGTTTGTGTTGCTGGGTCTGGCCACGCTCAACGTGATCGGGATGTCGGGCGCCGTGCTGCAGATGTTTTCGCATGGCGTGGTGGCCAGTCTGTTGTTCGCCGTCGTCGGCCGGATGGTGTACGACCGCACGCACACCCGGCAGTTGGACGAGCTCGGTGGATTGGCGAAGGTGATTCCATTTGCGTGCGTCACGTTTGTCATTGCGGGAGCGGCTTCGATGGGGATGCCGGGGTTTAGCGGGTTTGTCGCCGAAATCCAGGTATTGATCGGTGCGTTTCGCATGAGTCCGTGGCTGACGGCGGGGGCGGCCATTGGCATCTTGCTGACCGTTGCCTACATCCTGAATGCCATTCACAAGGTGTTCTACGCCGAAGACGAACATCCGGCGACGAGCAATCCGGGTAGCCATGGAGGGAACGCGTCCCCTGCAGCCGGCTCCGAGGGAACAGGGGAACCGCGCTGGAATGTGCCGCCGATCACGCTGCCGGAGCGGGTCGGAGCGGTGATTCTGATGGCCTTGCTGGTGATCATCGGCCTGTACCCGTCGATCATGCTCGACATGATCAAAGCCAACGTCGAACTGTTCCTGCGAGGGATGCGATGACGCCGGTATCCTATTTCGCCGTATTCCGGGCGCTCGGTGCCGAGACTGTTCTGGTGGTGACGGCGCTTGTGGTGTTGACGCTTGATCTGGCGGCGCTGCGGCGCGCGGCGCTGCCGGTGCGGATGCGCCGGCTCGGGGCGGTGACCGTGTTGGGGCTGTTGGCGGCCCTGATCCCGCTCTGGGCACAGATGAACCACCCGCGCCAGGTGCTGTTGGGCGGCACGCTCGCAGTCGACGGTCTCAACCTGTTCTTCAAGCTGGTGATTGTTGTGCTGGCGCTGGTGACCGTAGCGATTTCGATGGATTACGACGTCGGCCGGCATGTTGGCGAATATTTTGCGGTCCTGTTGTTCGGCGCGATCGGGATGATGCTGTTGATCAGTGCGGAAGAATTGATCACCATCTTTGTGGCGCTGGAGTTGACGAGCATCTCGCTGTACATCCTCACGGCCTTTCACAAGGGCGAGTTGCGGTCGCAAGAAGCCGCGGTGAAATACTTCATGTTCGGTGCGATTTCGTCGGCGTTCCTGCTGTTCGGCTTGAGTTACGTGTTCGGCGCGACGGGCGCAACGAGCCTCCAGGGAATTCGCGAATTCGGCAAGACCAGTACCGTCGGTGGAATGGGCCCGCTGCTGGGGGTGGGGTTATTGTTTGTCCTTGTCGGGTTTGGCTTCAAGGTCGCCATCGCTCCGTTCCACCTGTGGGCGCCGGACGCGTACGAGGGGGCCCCGACGCCGGTGACTGCGTACATTGCGACCGGCTCGAAGGTTGCCAGCTTCTTTGTGCTGCTGAAGGTGTTGTTCGTTGGGTTTGCCGGCTTGGAAGGCTCGGCATTTTGGGGTCGGTTCTCTTCGGGCTGGACGATGCTGGTGGCGCTGACGGGGGCATTGAGCATGGTGTTGGGCAATTGTGCGGCGATCGTCCAACACAACGTCAAGCGTCTGTTGGCGTACTCCAGCATTGCCCACGCGGGCTACATCTTTATCGGGCTCACGGCAGCGACGAGAATGGGCGCCACGGCGGTGCTGTTCTACGTGATCGTGTATGCCCTGACGAATCTCGGGGCGTTCGGCGTGGTTGCGGCGTTGTCGAGCCGGGCCGGGGGCGACGAGATGCGGGACTTTGATGGAATGGCCCGGCGCGCGCCGTTCCTGTCGCTGTTGATGCTGATTTTTGTTCTGTCGCTGGCGGGCATTCCGCCGTTGGGAGGGTTCTTCGGCAAGTTCTACCTGTTCGCCGCGGCGATCGGGTGCGACGTGGAGAACTTCGGTCTGTTGTGGCTCGTGGTCCTCGGCATCGCGATGAGCGCCGTGTCGTTGTATTACTATCTGGTTCTGCTCAAACACATTTACGTGGTCGAGGGCGCCGATCAGGGTCGCGTGCGCACGCCGACCTATCTCAACGTCGTCCTCGCCTTCCTCGCGGTGGCGGTGGTCGCGCTGGGCATATTCCCCGACCCAATACTTGCGCTTCTCAACGGCCTGTTGGCTGCCCTATAATCGGTGCCGCAGGGAGGCGTCGCCCGGGGGGCGGCTTGCTTCGGGTTCCATGAACATTAACGGGTCAACAACGATTGTCGGCGTGTTCGGCGCGCCCATCGCCCACACGGCGTCGCCGGCGCTGCACAATGCCGCGTTCGACGCGCTGAAGATGAACTGGAAGTACCTCGCGTTCCTCGTCGAACCGCAGAACCTGTGCACGGCGTTGCAGGGCGCCCGCGACATGGGGATCGTGGGCATCAACCTCACGGTCCCCCACAAGATTCTTGCCCTGGATTGCCTCGATGCCGTCGACGCTGAAGCGCGCCGGCTCGGAGCGGTGAATACCGTGAGCATCGAAAAGCGGCGCCTGCGGGGGTTCAACACGGACGGCTACGGATTTGTCAAGGCCGTGAAGGAGGATTTCAATTTATCGATTCGGGGCAAGCGCGTGCTGGTGTTGGGGGCGGGCGGGGCCGGCCGGGCGATCGCGGTGAAGTGCGCGCTCGAAGGTGCCGCGAAGGTCATCGTCGCCAATCGCACGCTCGCCCGGATCGAACCGGTCGCCCGCGAGATTCGTCTGGCAAAGGTGGAATTCCAGCCGTTGCCGCTGGAGGCAGGTGAGATCGCGAAGGTCATGCGCGACGTCGATCTCGTCGTCAACGCTACGTCCGTGGGGTTGAAGGAGGAGGAATCGCTCGGGCTGGGTCTGGAATTGTTCTCGCCGCGGCTCCACGTGTACGACGCAATTTACCGGCCGGCGCAAACGGAATTGTTGCGGGTGGCCGAGAGCGCCGGAGCCAAAGTGGCGAACGGCTTGGGGATGTTGCTGCATCAGGGGGCCAGAGCCTTTGAAATTTGGACGAAGCGGAAAGCTCCGCTCGCGGTCATGCGCCGGGCGCTTCGGGCGGCAATCTATGGTGAGAAGCCTTGACCTGGCTCCGGCTCTACGTCGATTTCATCGTGTTCGTGTTTGGCGCCGTCGTGGGCAGCTTCCTCAACGTCTGCGTGCACCGGATGCCGCGTAACGAATCGGTTGTTTCACCGCCGTCGCATTGCCCCCACTGCAGCCAGCGCATCCGTTGGACCGACAACATCCCGCTGGTCAGCTACGTGGCGCTTCGCGGGAAATGCCGCCATTGCGGCGGACGGATCAGTCCCCGGTATTTTCTGGTCGAACTGCTGACGGCGGTTGTTTTTCTGTTGGTTTGGAACCAGTTCAAAGATTCGCAGCCGTGGCTGTGTCCGATCTACTGGTTGCTGGTCGGCGGGCTGATCGCCGGGTCGTTCATTGATTTCGAGCACTACATTATCCCAAACGAACTCACGATGGGGGGCGTTGTCGTCGGGTTTCTCAGTTCGGTGGCGTTGCCCTCTCTCCAGCACGCGCCGTCGCGCGGGCTGGCGGCACTGAGATCCGTCGGCGGAATCATGGCGGGCGGACTTGTGTTGTTTGCGATTGCCGAACTCGGCAAGCTGTTGTTCGGCAGGCTCCGGGTGTTGTTGCCGCAGGACACGGTGGTCGTGATCGCGAATGGGAAGCTCAAGTTGCCCGACGAGGAGATCGCGTGGGCCGACCTGTTTTCTCGCCGGTCCGACCGGATCCGGTTTGACGCGACGAAGCTGAAGTTTGCGGACAAGCAGTTCGATGCGGCCACGGTGGTTGTGGAAGAAGACCTGATTACGGTGAATGGCGAGTCCCGTTCGCTGGCGGATGCCGGCCCCATCGAAGCGACGACCGACAGGATCGTAATCCCGCGGGAGGCCATGGGATTGGGCGACGTGAAGCTATTGGCGGCCATCGGCGCGTTTTTGGGATGGCAGTCGACCGTGTTCGCGATCGTCGTGTCGTCGACCGTAGGCTCGTTGGTGAGCCTGGCGTTGATCGCCGTGGGCAAAAAGGGGTTTCAAAGCCGCATCCCGTACGGGCCGTACATTGCGTTGGCGGCGGTCATCTGGATCTTTGCACAGGGCCAACTTCTTGCTATGTTCGCTGCGTACTTGGGAGATGTGAAGGACTTCCTGACCATCATGTTGGGGAGAGGTTGACGATGCCACAACTACGCTATTTCACTGCCGGCGAATCGCACGGCCAATGCCTCGTGGGCGTGCTCGAAGGGTTGCCGGCCGGCCTGAAGATCGACCCCGATGCCGTCAACCGTGATCTGGCACGCCGACAGAAGGGCTATGGCCGGGGCGGGCGCATGAAGATCGAGGCCGACCAGGCGGAGATTCTTTCGGGCGTCAGGCTCGGTGAAACGATCGGCTCGCCGGTTGCCGTGATGGTCAAGAACCGGGATTTCAAGATTAACGAACTGCCGCCGGTCACGAAACCGCGACCCGGCCATGCCGATCTTGCGGGGGTCATCAAGTACGGCCGGCAGGATGCGCGCGACATTCTCGAACGCTCCAGCGCGCGGGAAACCACGGTGCGCGTGGCCATCGGGGCCATCTGCAAACAGTTGCTCGTGCAGATAGGGATCGACGTTGTCGGCCACATCGTCAGCCTCGGCGTGGTGCCGGCGAAGACCGATGGACTGACGTTTCAGGAGATTCGGCAGCGGAGCGAAGCCAGCGAAGTGCGCTGTGCCGATCCCGAAGCAGAGAAGAAGATGATCGAGGCCGTCGACGACGCGAAATCGCGCGGCGACACGTTGGGAGGCGTGTTTGAAATCATCGCCATCGGCTGTCCTGTTGGTTTGGGCAGCCACGTGCAGTGGGACCGGAAACTCGATGCGAACCTCGCCCGGGCCCTGATGAGCGTCCAGGCGATCAAAGGCGTGGAAGTCGGGCTGGGCTTCGAGGCGGCCCGACGTTTTGGATCGCAGGTGCATGATGAAATCCTGCCCGGCCAGGAGGGCGTGCTCAGCCGCGCCAGCAACAACGCGGGCGGGTTCGAAGGCGGCATGACCAACGGGCAGCCCGTCGTGGTACGTGCCGCGATGAAACCGCTGTCCACCTTGATGAAACCGATGCGTTCCGTCGACATTCAAACGGGGGAAGAAGTCAAAGCAACGGTCGAGCGGTCCGACGTCTGTGCCACCCCTGCGGCGGCGGTCATTGGCGAGGCCGTCGTGGCGTTCGAACTCGCCAAAGCGCTTCTCGATAAGTTCGGAGGCGACAGTGTCCGCGAGTTGAAACGGAACGTCGACAGCTACCGCAAAGCCTGTCAGCGTTGGTGAGCGTCAGGGATTAGACGAACTTCTCGCATCGACAGATGGGCGGTAAGCGAGTCCAGCGCGATACAGTTGCCGCCGGGTCTCGATCTCCCTGGCCAACCCCGGTTGTCCCGCACCACGCGCCAGATCAATGGCCGTCCGGGCCGTGGCGGTCGCCTCGGCGAACCGCCCCGCGGCGGCGTAGGCAACGGCCAACGTGTCGAGATACGCAGGCACCCGGTACTCGGTGAGGGTGCATGCCCCTCGAGCCAGACTGACTGCCCGAGTCGGGTCGCCGCCGTCCGTCGGTGCGAGCGTGGCCAACAGCCAGGCCAGATTATTTTGCGCTTCGACATAGCTGGGATCGAATCGCAGGGCCAGCTCATAATGCCGGACCGCCTCCGGCAACTTGCCGGTGTGCTGCAGGGCGAGCGCCCAATCGAAGTGCGCCGCGGCATAATGCGGGACGATTTGCAATGCCCGTTCGAAATGGTGTACCGCTTCCTCGATTCTACCTTCGTGAGCCAAGGCCGCTCCCAGGTTAATGTGTGCCTTGGCGAAATCGGGACAGAGTCGCACCGTCTGCTCGAAATGCCCGATTGCCTCTCGCATCCGGCCCATTCCCTTCAAATCAACTCCCAAATTGTAGTGGGCCACCCAGGCATTCGGATTCTTGGTCACGTTGTCCTGCCAGAGGGTCGCCTCCTTCGCATAAACGGAGCTCCGGTTCCAGGTCGCCACCCCCAGCACCGCCACCAACACCACGCTGGCCAGACCTGCTCCGAGCGGAACCAGCACTTGAGCAGACCGGCCCCATTCGCTCATCCGATGGACCGCCTTCTGCCCAGCGGCAACCACCAAGGCGATCACCCCGATAATCGAGTGATACTGCCAGTGATCCGCCACCAGCGTGTGCCAGTAGAACGCTTGGTCGAAGAACCCGAGCACCGGGAACAGCGTCACCACAAAGTACCCCAGCCCGAATAACACGGGCCGCCCCCAGGTGTTGCGCTTCCACCAGAAAACAATCAGCCCACCGATCAGGATGATCCCCGGCACGTACGAGACCCAGTGCGAGGCATCAATCTGCCACTTCGGATAAACCACCATCAGATCCACCGGCAACAACGCTTTGGACAGGTAAAACCACGGGACCTGACCGGCCATCGCCAACCGCTCCGCAAAGCTTCCCGGGCGCACGAACGCCGTCGGCAAGGTCCGCACGTGTTGAATGATGGTCACCAGCGCCAGAACCAACGAGCCCACAAAATACGGCCCGCTGCACAGCCAGTCCTTCGTTCGCACCCGTCCGTGCCGCCACCACGCACATCCCAGCAACGCCACCGGCAACATGACCACCGCCGTCTTGCTCAGCAGGGCCAGAAAAAAGGCCCCCACCGACAAACCGTACCAACGCCACCGACCCTCGTCATCGAACTTCAAGTACAACAGAATCGCCAGGGCGTAGAACAACATCGACAGCGTGTTCTTCTGCTCGCTGATCCACGCCCCCGTGGCCACGTTCACCGGGTGGATCGCAAATATCACCGCCGCCAGCCACGCCCCCGCAACCTTCAGCCGCCGCAAGATCAGCCACACCATCACCGTGTCGACGGCAAACAGCAACACGTTGACCACGTGATAACCCGGCGCCCGGCCGTCCCAGAGCCGCCACTCCAGCCACCACAAGCTCCAAACCAACGGACGATAATCCGGGGACTCCGCCGTAAACCAGAACCGATACGGCCCATCACTGGCTTTGACCATCCAGTTGTCGGTGATCAGTTCGTGATCGTCAAAGACGAATCCGCCGCGCAGGATCGGGAGATACGCCACCACCGTCAGCAACACGATGAGCGCTCCGGCGCCGACCAGTGATGCGCAGGTGTTCTTCATCGTCTTGCCCACGATTTACTGAACGGCCCGAAATCGCGCCAGCCAAGAGTTGCCGTCATTTCGGGGACGTATCGGGTACTGGTTGACTTTTTATGCTCGAGGCCTGGCGCCCGGAAGCAGTTCGGGACAGGTGATAGGCCCGGCCGGTGCGATACAATTCCAACCGCGCTTCGATAGCCCTGGCTAGTTGCGGTTGGCCGTCGGAGCGGGTCAACTCGATACCCCTGAGGGCGCAGGCGACGGCATCGTTGAATCGGCCCGCAGCGGCGTAGGCGGCTGCGAGTGTGTCGAGATATGCTGCCATCCGATCGTTTGTCAGCTCACAAGCGCGCCGGGCCAGCGCTACCGCACGAACCGGGTCGCCGCCGTCCGTCGGTGCGAGCGTGGCCAACAGCCAGGCCAGATTGTTCTGGGCGTCGACGAAATTAGGTTCGAGGAGCAACGACCGTTCATACTGCGCGATTGCATCCTTGAAATAGCCCGCTTGGAGGAAAGTGTTCCCCAAGTTATTGTACGTCTCAGCTGAATCGGGTTTCATCCGCAGGGCCAACGCGAACTGCGCGGTCGCCTCCTGTGGTTTGCCCGCTTGCCGCAGCGCCAGTCCCAGCCGGCGATGCGCTTCGGCGGAATCGGGCTTGATCCGCACGACCTGCTCGAATTGTTGGACGGCGTCTTGGAGCCTGCCGGCCGCCGACAGGGCCAAGCCGAGGTTGTGGTGCGCCTCGGCGTAGTCAGGCTTTATGCGCAGCGCCTGCTCATAATGTTCGATGGCCTCTGGCACTTTGGCTGACCGCCACAGAAACAATCCGAGGTTGTTTTGAACAACCCAATTGTTCTTTGTAACCTGCAAGGCGTGACGGAGCAGCGTCTCAGTGTTCTTCCAGTAGCCGACTTGGACCCGGCACAGCACAGCATAGAACCCGAGCAATGCAACGGCGGCCACGGTTGCCGCCGTCCTGTACATCCGCCGTTCAAGTATTTCATCAGGCACGCTCCACGCAAGCATCAGGAACAGTCCCACCACGGGAAGGTACGTGTAGCGATCGGCCATCGCCAGCTGCGTGCCCACCTGTACCAACCCGATGACCGGGACGAGTGTTCCCAAGTACCAGAGCCAGCCTGTGGCCAGCCACGGTTCACGCCGCGCCCCCCAAAGCACCAGCGTCGTTATGCCAATCAAAGCCAAGCCTGCCATCGTGGCCGGGCCCAGCGACAGATTCGTGTCCAAGGGATACAAGAAAGCCAATCGCGTTGGCCACAGCGTGTGGCCGAGGTAGCCCACGTAGGCAAACAAGGCGTTGGCAACGCGAATCCGCAGCGGCGTGTTTTCCAGCGAGACGATCGCCCCCGACCTCTGCCGGGCCCAGTAAGTCACCACGCACGATGCAACCGCCAACCCAAACAAGGGGAGCTTCTCTTTCAGCAACTGGCTGGGAGGAACTTCGAGGCCGCCGGCGGTCGCCGGCCCCGACACGCGTGTCGGGGCCGACTTCACCCACCGTGTCCGGCCTAAAGGCCAGTAATCGAGCAGCAACAACACAAACGGCAACGTCACCATCATCGGCTTGGCCATCAACGCCAGCGCAAATAGCACGAGCATCAGAGCGTAGTAATACACGTGGACCGGCAAGCGGGAAGCGGGAAGCGTCGCGTGTTTAACAGTGAACTGAGAACGGTAAACGGTGAACTTTTCCACGTATTGTGCGTATGCTGCGATGGTGAGAAGCCCGAAGAACGTACTCAGCACGTCTTTGAGCCCCGTTATCCACGCCACCGATTCCACGTGGAGTGGATGGACCGCAAACAGCGCGGCCGCCAGAGCGCTTCGCCACGGGGCTCGCGTCATCCGATGCAGCACGCCGAACAACAGCAGTGTATTGGCGATGTGCAACAGCAGGTTGACCAGATGATGCGTGCCGGCGTCAACGCCGAACAGTTGGCGAACAAGGATCCGGGCAATCCACGTTACGGGCATCCACTGGTCGAGCGGGGTGGTCAAGGCCCAACCCACGGCGCGCAGGGTCATTCCCTCTTGCAGACGGGGGTTTTCAGCCACGTACTGAGGGTCGTCGTAATAAACAAAGTAGAAGTGGCGCACCGGCCAGTATGCGGCGGCGGTCACCAACGTCAGACACAGGCAGATCAGAAAGCGGCGTTGCCCCTGAGACAGTTCGGTCATTCTGGTTCGAAGAGTAACACGGCGACTGAACGCTGGACACTGGATACTGGACGCGCGATGCTGGACGCTGGTTGGCCATGACTCGTTCCCAAGGCCCCGTCCTTCCCGCGCTTTAGTCGCACGTCATGGATTGTGCGGAGTCGCCGCCGGGATCCGCGGGGGACTGTAGGGACGTCCGCTGCGATACAGTTGCAGTCGCTCCTCGATCCCCCCGGCCAACTCCTGCTGCCCGGCTGAACGAGCCAGAGCGAGGGCTTGCTGGGCGGCGGTGACAGCGTTGTCAAACCGACCCGCGCCGGCGTACGCGGCAGCCAGCGTGTCGAGATACGCCGACACCCGGTTGCCAGTCAGTGCACAGGCGCGTCGGGCCAGCGCCACGGCCCGAACCGGGTCGCCGCCTTCCGCCCGGCCCAGTGTTGCCAACAACCACGCCAGATTGTTCAGGGCGTCGGCGAAATCGGGCTCGAGGCGCAGCGCCTGTTCATATTGGTCGATCGCCTCCTCGATTTTGCCCGCTCGGAGCGAGTCGTTTCCGAGGTCGTTGTAGGTCTCGGCTGAATCGGGCGGCAGCCGGACCGCGAGATTGAACTGGGCGGCCGCTTCCTGTGATTTGCCCGCCTGGCGTAGTGCCAATCCCAGCCTGCGATGCGCTTCCGCCGAGCGAGGCTTGATTTGTACCACTTGTCCGAATTGTTCGATTGCTTCCTGCAGCCGGCCCATCTGTAACAGGGCCAGTCCAAGGTTGTGGTGCGCCTCCGCGTAGTGCGGATTCATTTGTAGTGCCTGTTGGTAATGCTGGATTGCCTCCGGCACGCGGCCCGATTGCCACAGTGCCAACCCGAGGTTGTTCTGCGCTTGGGCCTCGGCGGGTTCGAGCCGTAGCGCCTCCTCGTACTGTTGGATCGCCTCCGACGCCCGGCCCGTACCGAGCAACACGGTTCCCAGACTGCCGTGTGCCAGCCAATTGTTGGGAGTCACATTCAGCGCGTGACGGTAGAGACTCTCGCTGTTCCTCCAGTAGCCGGCCTGGATTCTGGACAACACCGCGCAGGCGGCAAGCATGGCTGCCGTGGCCACACAAGTAATCCCGTCCAGCATCCGCCGCTCCCGTACGCGGCGAGGAACGCTCCAGCACAACATCATGAACAACCCGATCAGGGGAATATAGGTGTAGCGATCCGCCATCGCTTGTTCGTACCCGACCTGGACCAGGCCGATAACCGGCACCAGCGTTCCCAGATACCAGAACCATCCCGTAACCAGCCACGGGGCGCGCCGGCTCATCCAAATCACCGCCGCGGTCAACCCCGCCAGCCCCGCACCTGCGCCCGTTACTGCGGCCAATGACAAGCTCGTGTTCAGTGGATAGAAAAAGGCCAACCGCGAGGGCCAAATCGCCTTACCCAAATAGCCCACATAAGAGAGCAAGGCGTTGGCAATGCGCACCCTGAGTGGCAATCCCGCCAGTGTGACAACCGCCCCCAATCCACGCTGGGCCCAGTAGGTCGCCGCAGCCGCTGCTGCCGCCAGCAAGAAGAAGGGAAGTTTTTCCTTGAGTAATTGGCTTGGCGCGACTGCAACATCGTTGCCGGTCGCCGGTTCCGACACAGGTGTGGCGGCAGACTTTGCCCACGGTGTCCGACCCAACGGCCAGTAATCGAGCAGCACCAACACGAACGGCAACGTCACCATCATCGGCTTGGCCATCAACGCCAGCGCGAACAGCGCCAGGGCCAGGACATAGAAACCGGAAGACGAAAAGCGGCAAGGGGAGGGCGGTGACCGGTGAGCATTGGGCCATGGGTCTTCGGAGCCCAACTGCGAACCGTGAAGTGGACCCCGTGAACCACGAAGCTTGAGGACTTCCACGTATCGTGTGTACGCCGCGATTGTCAGCAACCCGAAAAACGTACTGAGCAGGTCTTTCAGTCCCGTGACCCAAGCCACGGGTTCCACGTGCAACGGGTGCAGCGCAAACAGCGCTGCCACTACCGCGCTCCGCCAAGGGGCAGCCGTCATCCGTCGGAGAACGCTGAAAAGAAGCAGGGCATTGAGGATGTGAAACAGCAGGTTGACCAAGTGCTGCGCCCCGGCGTTCAACCCAAAGAATTGATGCTCGAGGATACGAGTCAGCCACGTCACGGGCATCCACTGATCCAGTGAGGTGGTGAACGCCCAGGCCAGTCCTCGCAATGTCAGCCCCTCCTGCACGTGACGGTTTTGGGCGATGTACTGGGGATCGTCGTACGTGATAAAATCGAAGTGGCGGACCGGCCAGTACACAACCGCAGTGACCGACGCCAGACAGAGACAGATAACGAGGTTACGCGCCCGTTGAGATCGTTCGCTCATCTCGAATAAACGGTTGAGAGAAAACACTGCTCAGTCGGGCCGGGCGGAGGCTTGTCAAAGCCAGCCGCGCTGGCGCGTTCGTACTGAACCCTTCCATCCGTCATGGCCCGCTGCATCATACCAAAATTCCGAGCCGGCGGTTCAGGTTAAGGGGGCCGCGGAGCAGTTGCGTCAGGGGCCCCGTTCGGCGCAGCGGTTCGAAGCATGCGGTAAGCGCGACCGTGGCGATACAACTCTAAACGGGCGGCAATCGCCTTCGCCAACTCCGCTTTGCCTTCGGACTCCGCCAAATCTCCAGCCTTCTGGGCACAGGCAATCGCATCGTCGAACCGGCCTGCAGCAGCGTACGCTGCGGCTAATGTGTCGACGTACGCGGGCACCCGATGGTCGGTAAGTTCGCAAGCGCGTCGGGCCAGAGTCACGGCCCGGTCCGGGTCGCCGCCTTCCGCCGGGGCGAGTGTCGCCAGCAGCCACGCCAGATTATTCTGGGCCTCGAAGAAGTCGGGCTCGAGGTGCAACGCTTGTTTATACTGGTCGATCGCATCCTTGAGTTTGCCCGCTTGGAGCGAGCTGTTTCCCAAGTCGTTGTAGGTCTCAGCCGAGTCAGGCTTCATCCGGAGCGCCAACTCGATTTGCGCAGCCGCTTCCTGCGGTTGGCCCGCCTGTCGTAGCGCCAGCCCGAGCCGGCGATGCGCTTCGGCCGAGCCGGGATTCAATCGCACGACTTGCCCGAATTGTTCGATTGCTTCCTGCACCCTGCCAACCGCCGATAGAGCCAGGCCGAGATTGTGGTGCGCCTCGGCGTAACGGGGGTTTATCCGCAGTGCCTGTTCGTAATAAGGAATCGCCTCTTGCGGTTTGCCCGCTCGCCATAGGGCCAGCCCCAGGTTATTCTGCGCCGTCCAGGCGTTCGGGTTTTTCGCCACGTTATCCCGCCAGATGGTTTCCTCGCTGGCATAAACACCTGCCCGGGTCCACGTCGCCACGCCCAATGCCGCCACCACCACCGCCGCCGCCATCGTTCCCCACGGACGCCACCGCGGCCCCATCCGCCGCCAGACGCTCTCCCCCACCGCCGCCACCACCGCAATCAACCCGATGCTCGATAGATACTGCCAATGATCCGCTACGTACGAGTACCGCATGAAAGCAATGTTGATAAACGCCGGCACCGGTACCAGCGAACCCGCAAAAAATGCCACCCCGACCAATGGCGCTTTTCCCAGCCGGTCACGCCACCTCCACAGCGCCACCACCACCGCAGCCGCCCCGCAGGGAAACAGGTATTGCCACCAAACGCCACTGTCGATATGCCAGCGCGGATAAATCACCATCAGCGGATACGGCCAGAGAAGTTTGCCGGCGTAGAACCACACCACCCGACCAGCCACCAGACAACGTTCCAACAACGACATCTCCCATTCCGGGCCCTGCGCGGCGGAGTAGTGGATTTCCACCCACGCCGTCACCAGCCCCAAGGCTGCACCCGCCGCCACAAAGGGGATCAGAGCAACCACATCGCGCCGGCGGACCCGACCCTGCTTCCACCACAGCA
>Ga0335081_10003534_pt1 | contig 24606 bp, 20 predicted proteins | sample Lox_Sample_35_FD_206713 | JGI IMG/M metagenome (GOLD analysis project Ga0335081, IMG submission 206713) | Soil microbial communities from Loxahatchee National Wildlife Refuge, Florida, United States - Lox_Sample_3.5 | ecosystem: Environmental > Terrestrial > Soil > Wetlands | place: USA...
GACTCCATCGGCACCGGGAACATATACAATTCAAGTGCGCGCTCAAAGCAGCAATGGTCAATGGAGCGATTACGCGGTAATCAATGTTACCGTTGAGGGAATGCCAACAAATACATTTACTCCGGTGGCAACTTTCACACCAACTCTAGTATCAACCTCAACGTCTACTCCAACGCCAACTGCTACTCCAACCTCAGCCGGGCCTACCTTCACGCTGATCGAGAACGCTTTCTGCCGCAAAGGGGCCGACATATCATTCCCCGATGTCACTGCGATCCCTAAAGGAGAGACCGTTGACATACAAGGTGTAAGCGAGGACGGATTCTGGTATTTCGTCCTGTGGCAAAAATTCAACGCGAAATGCTGGGTCGCGGTGCACGCGGGCCAGGTCAATGGAAATGTGCAAGGCGTGCCTGTGTTGGTTTCACCACCTACCGCTACACCCAGGCCAACACTGACACCGACGCATCCCCCCAGCATAAAACCTTGATGAGAAAAAATCTGCAGTCCTGTCAGCTTGACTGCAGATTTTTTATTTGCAATTGAAAAGCCTTTGTCGTAGAATCCTTATTACCAACCCTGTAAGAACACAGGGCAAAGCTAAAGGAGAGAGCTATGACAAAAACCGCGTCAAAATCAGCGCCTGTTTCTGATTCACGTCCCATGACCGAGGAAGCTGACTTCCTCCAAATCAAATCCATTGACCATGTTCACTTTTATGTGGGCAATGCCAAACACGCCATGTATTACTGGTGGAAAGCTTACGGATTCAAGCCGGTAGCGTATTCGGGATTAGAAACCGGCAACCGCGACTTCGCCTCGTACGTTTTACAGTCGGGGCAGGCGCGCTTTGTTATTTCTGCGGCTTATTCGCCGACCAGTGAAATCGCCGCACACCACATGGTTCACGGCGATGGCGTCAAAGTCATCGCATTGGAAGTGGATGATGTCGAAAAGGCTTGGAAGGAAACCACTTCACGGGGCGGCAAGTCCGCTTGGAGTCCGCGTGAGCAGAAGGATGATTTCGGCATCTATCGCACATCCGCAATTTACACGTATGGCGAGACGCTGCATGTCTTTGTGGATCGCGATGACTACAAAGGAGTCTTTGCACCCACCTATCGCCCCATTCAAAACAAAGAAGCCCAATCGGTCGGTCTCGCCGCGATTGATCACATCGTTGGCAATGTGCAATTGGGCAAGATGAATGAATGGGTCAACTTCTATCACAAAGTGATGGGCTTCCGCCAACTGATGCACTTCGATGACAAAGATATTTCAACGGAATACTCCGCGTTGATGTCGAAGGTCATGCAAAATGGAAATGGCCGCGTCAAGTTCCCGATCAACGAACCGGCGGAAGGCAAGAAGAAGAGTCAAATCGAAGAATATCTCGATTATTATCTGACGCCCGGTGCGCAGCACATTGCGCTGATCACCGGCGATATCATCAAAACCGTTTCGCAATTACAGAACAACGGCGTTGAATTCCTGCGTGTGCCTGAAACCTATTACGAACTTTTGCCCGACCGCGTTGGCAAGATCGATGAAGATATGAAAACCATCCACGATCTCGGCATTCTGGTGGACCGAGATGATGAAGGTTATTTGCTTCAAATTTTCTCCGCGCCGATTCAAGATCGTCCCACTATGTTCATCGAGGTCATCGAGCGCCACGGTTCGCAAAGCTTCGGCAAGGGCAACTTCAAAGCGCTCTTCGAGGCGCTCGAACTCGAACAAGAAAAACGAGGCAATCTTTAATGAAGTTCGTGACCTTCTCAATTTCCAATTCTGCATTAAGCCCCGGTTTGTTGAAAGATGATGGAATTCAAACGATTCCATTTGCTTCATTGATGGATTTGATTCAAGCCGGTGAAGATGGACTCGAACACGTTCGCAACATTCAGGATAAAAGCCGGATTCCGTTAAATGAAGTCCGGCTTCACTCGCCAATCTCGCGCCCGACAACTCTACGCGATGGCTACGCCTTCGAGAATCATGTCAAAACTGCCAACGCCAACCGCGGACGCGAAGTGCCAGCCGAATGGTACAAGTTCCCGATCTTCTATTTCACGAATCCGAATAATATTTATGGACCGGAAGATGAGATTCCGTATCCATCCTACACAAGGGAAATGGATTATGAACTCGAGATTGCCGCCGTCATTGGCAAGCCTGGCATTAACATCAAACCCGAAGACGCACCCAAACATATTTTCGGATACACCATCTTCAACGATTGGTCGGCGCGCGACGTGCAACGCGAAGAGTTGAAAGTCGGGCTCGGTCCGGCAAAGGGAAAGGATTTCGCTTCCGCATTGGGACCGTATATTGTCACAGCGGGTGAATTGGCTGATAAATTGGTCAACCGCCCCGGAGTCTATGATTTGGAGATGCGAGGGCGCATCAACGGAGTCGAAAGATCGCACGGCAATTTCAAGGATATGTATTGGTCATTTGGCGATTTGCTGGCGCGCGCCTCTGAAAACGTGACCTTGTTGCCCGGCGATGTGATCGGTTCCGGCACTGTGGGCACAGGATGCTTACTAGAATTGACCAAAGCCCAAGGTCCGTGGTTGAACGAGGGCGACGTGGTCGAATTGGAAATTGAACGGCTTGGCATATTGCGAAATAAAGTTGGAAAAAGATTATGATCCTCGAAGATAAACCCGTTATTACAGTGCGGCCCAAGGGCACACATCTCACCAAACAAAGCTTGCCGAACTTCGAGGGCATTTCTGCAAGTACGGCTGGCTCAACTCATTTGTGCATGCATCTCGTCATCATCCCACCAGGCGGAAAGGCGACACCGCATTATCATAACGGATACGAAACAGCAATTTACATTATTCAAGGCCGCGCCGAAACGAAATATGGCCCAAGCCTTGAACATTCCAGCCTCAACCAAGCCGGCGATTTTTTGTTCATCCCGCCCAATGTTCCGCACCAGCCGGTAAACTTAAGTGACAAAGAACAAGTTATTGCAGTCGTAGCGCGCAACGATCCGAATGAACAGGAAAGCGTGGTTGTCATCCAAGAGCCGGCATCTAAATCAACAAAATAGAATGAACTCAAAGGTAATATTCAGACTTGTAGTTGCTGTAGTTTCTGTCCCGATAATCCTGGCGTGCAGTTTGGTTAGTGCGCCCACGCTTCAACCATCGTCAACGCTGTCAGCCACCGCGCAGAGCGGAATTCCTTTTTTTGCTTCGCCCATCAAGCTGATAATTCCGAATGGCTTGGCGATGAGCGCAAGCACCGAAACGATTGATGTGGTGACCGATCAAACCGGCATGTCTTGGGATGTGGCACCGGCGCATTGGCAGATCACCCTGCACAGTTATTCGCTGGTTAGCAGTTTCCAGGTTCCACAGATTTTCTTTTATCCGGCTCCGGATTATGCAGCAGCGAATCAAAAAGCTGCCGAGAGCATGAAACGATTGCAGATTATCCTGGCAAGCCCAAATGCACAATATGCAAATGACGTTTTACCCTATATTCCTTTCATCAACTCCGGACAAGTGTTCGCCGCGCAGGAAAAAGTTATTTCATTCAATGGTGGTTCAGGTCTCCGCATCGTGACGCAATATGCGTCGGATGTCGAGCCGATCAACAACGGCGGATTGTTCTATCACTTTGAAGGCTTGACCAGCGACGGCAAATATTATATTGTTGCCACTCTGCCCGTCAACCTCTCGTTCTTACCTGTCGACAATAATCCGGAGTCGCCAGTGCCATCCGGCGGAATTGCTTTTCCGCAAAATAATGCATCCGGCACGGATTTTGAAAATTATTTCAAGCAAGTCACGAATCAGATCAACGCAACCGCGCCTGATCAGTTCAACCCATCGCTAAATACGCTGGATGCGCTCATCCAATCCTTTTCGATTGAAACTCAGTAGAAAATGAATGAACACAAAAAGATCATTTTGATAATTAGCCTAGCTGGTTTGATCCTTGCTTGCAGTATTGCCGCGCCTGCCGAAAGTACCCCGAATCCGCAAAGCGTTGCCACGATTGTCGCCGGGACGATCCAAGCAATCACTGCCGCCGCGCCGACCCATAACGCTGCCCCGCAAGGTCTGCCGGTTTCTTTTGCGAACACCCATCTTGTAATTCCGAACGGACTGGCAGACGGCGTCTCTGGCACAAACACCACTGAAGTCGAACTGCCATATATTAATCCATCCCTGGGCGACATGCCTCAGCACGTTGTTCTTGAATTGCATGGATATCCTTTATCCAACGCGGCGAAGTTGATGATATTCCATGCATCCGATTATGCACAATATTCAGACCTGACTCAAAAACTGATCGGCGCCCTGAAAAGTTTGGGTTACTCGCCGGGCCAGTCCCTCCCTCAGGATTTTCCGGTGGGAGACATGTTTTATGCACAGGCTAATACAGTTTCATTCCAGGGCGGTCAAGGCCTCCGCTACCTAACGCAATTTGATCTAGCGGTCACATCCATCAATAACAACGAGTTGTTTTATTATTTTCATGGGCTGACTAAAGATGGCAAGTATTATGTCTCTGCCATCCTGCCGCTCAACGTGTCCTTCCTGCCAGCCAACGGCAATTCCGATGAACCCACGCCGCCTAACGGCGTGCCTTTTGATGGAACCAACTCCGCCGTGTACCTTCAGTATATGACCGCCATCACACAAAAATTAAATTCAGCGCGGCCCGAGGATTTCAATCCACCTCTGACGACGTTAGATGCTTTGATTCAATCTATTACTGTTAACCCTTAGCAATTATTTGTTTGGCAAAAGGAGCTAGAATGCCCTTCTATCATAAGCTCGGTCAAATCCCGCACAAGCGACATACGCAATACAAAAAGCCCGATGGAAAACTTTATCGTGAAGAACTCATGGGATTAGAAGGATTCTCTTCCATTCAATCCATTCTTTATCATCACTTTCTACCGCCGCGCGTGACAAAGACGGAAGACCTTGGTTCACTCAAGCCCGAATATTGCGACTTCGGTCCGATCCGTCACCGCGCGTTCAGAACAGCTCACGCCCCGCTCGGAGCGGATCCTGTTTCGGCGCGGATTCCACTGCTTGGCAACAACGATGCGATCCTCGGCGTGTGCCGCGCATCCAAGAGCATGGATTATTTTTATCGCAATGCGCAAGCTTACGAAACGTGGTTCGTGCACGAAGGCAACGGCGTACTGAAATCGCAATTTGGAAATCTACCGTTTCATTCCGGCGATTACATCGTTATTCCTTTCGGAACCACCTGGCAGATACAATTGGATTCAAAAGAAGCGCGCTTCTTTACGATTGAGAATCCATCACAAATCGAATCGCCCAAACGTTATCGAAACGATTATGGTCAACTGCTGGAACACGCGCCGTATTCCGAGCGCGACTTCCGCGTGCCGTCAGAGTTGGAAACGCACACGGAGCGCGGCACATTTGAGGTCCGCATAAAGGTGCGGGACAGACTCACACGTCACGTGCTCGATCATCATCCGTTCGATGTGGTCGGCTGGGACGGTTATCTCTATCCATGGATCTTCAATATCGGAGATTTTGAACCTATCACAGGACGCGTGCATCAGCCGCCGCCCGCGCATCAAACCTTCCAGGGACACAACTTCGTGGTTTGTTCGTTCGTGCCGCGTTTATTTGACTATCATCCCGAATCGATCCCCGCACCCTACAATCATTCGAACATCAATTCCGATGAAGTCATTTATTATGCGGAGGGCAGCTTCATGTCGCGCAAGGGCATTGACCAATACGACATCAGCCTACATCCGTATGGCTTGCCGCATGGACCTCAGCCCGGCATGACCGAAGCCTCGATCGGCAAAAAAGAAACAGACGAGCTGGCTGTGATGGTGGATACTTTTTATCCATTGCAACTCACGAAGCAAGCCGTTGAACTGGAAAAGCAGGAATACATGGCAAGCTGGCTTGAGGGAAACGGAGAATAAGAAACAGAATAGAATCACATGAAGTCACGTAATCTGATTTTGATTCTTGCGAGCGCGCTAACTTTGTTTGTTTCCGCTTGCGGGACGGCCGCCCAAACTCCCGAAGCGTTGACCGTCAATGAAGCCGCCTCCACACTCGTCGCACTGACCGATCGAGCGGCTACACAATCTGCAAACCTCCGCACACCGACGCCTTCATTGCCTGCCTCCACACCGACGTTCGCCCAGCCGCTTTTATACATCAACGATGATACTCGATGTCGGACAGGCACCAGTTCAAACTTCAAAGCTGTTGCCGTCTTGAGCCGAGGCATTACCGTAAAATTGATCGGTAAAGATACATCGCAAAGCGCTTGGCTAATCCAAGCGCCAAACAGCGCAGATGAATGTTGGGTCATAGCAGGCGATGGTTCTCCAAGCGGAGATTATGAAAGTCTGCCGGAAGTCACACCTCCACCAAGTACTCAAAGCGCACCAGTGCCGCTCAACAAGAGCGATATAATTGCTAATTTCTCATGTTCATATCCTGGAAGTAGTGGCGAAAGTGTTACAACCAACCTTAGCTGGCTCGCCCCAAAAGACGCAAATGGTTATCGCATTTTCCGTGGCGATACTCAAATTGCAGACTTACCTGCTGACACAATAACTTATCAAGATACCGCAATCATTGTTCCAGCTGGCAGCGTGACTTATGGTATATCAGTCTATAACGATGTAGGAGAGTCTACACAGACAAAAATCACCATCGTTTGCAGTAAATGAGCTATCCAACGCGAAGGAGAGCTATGAAATCGAAAATAATGCTTTTGGCAGCCATTGGTTCTCTAATCCTCGCTATATTAGCTTGCAACATCAATGTGAGCTTGACGCCCTCATCGCAATCCCAATCCGCCATCGCCACCATCGTCGCACAGACGATGCGGGCTTATGAAAGCGCTTCAAGCACACGGATAGCGGTTCTCAACACACCGACGAGTTTCATAACTCCTTCGCCCTCCGCAACGCCGATGGCGGTCATCAAAGCCATCACATACTGCCGAACGGGACCGGGTGAAAATTATGAAAGCATCGCCGATGTGAAGCCAAATCAAGAGGCGGCCGTAATCGGAAAAGATTCAGCGGAAGACTATTGGTTGATCGTAAGCCCATCGGGGGACTGCTGGGTCGCGGCACAATACATCGCGATTACCGGCAACATCCAAAACATTCCAGAAGTAACACCGCCGCCCTCTACACCGTCAGGCTTACCTGCGAGACCTGGAAGCTTATATTATCAATATTCTTGCAATAACTCCGGTAACGTGAGCACACAACTCACTTGGGTTGATGCCTCGAGCGATGAGGCTGGTTTTCATGTTTACCGCAATGGCGTGCTAGTCGCAACATTACCGGCAAACTCCACCAGCTATACGGATACAACATCATTTACAATCGGCAGTACAATTATCTATAGTGTGACAGCCTATAACATTATCGGAGAGTCAGCACCGCGCACCCAAAGCTTCAAGTGCCAATAGAAGTACAAGGAGACATCATGGACGACCTAGATAAACAAATCGAAGAAGCCGAAAAGGAATGGCTGGCATCCTGGGTGAAAGGTCCGACACGTTTGCGCTGGACAAAACCTCCACTGCAAGTGGGCGATCCCGCACCGGATTTCGAATTGCTCGACTCCACCGGCAAGAGCGTTCATCTTTCTGATTTTTGGAAGTTGGGTCCCGCGCTGATTATGTTTTGGCGCCATTACGGATGCAGCTGCGGAATTGACCGCGCCAAACGCCTGCAAGCCGAATATGCGGAATATGTAAAAGCCGGCGGGCATGTGGTCGTGATTGGTCAGGGAGAACCGGAGCGCGCCGCGCTTTATGCGCAGAATCAAAATATCCCATGCCCGGTTCTTTGTGATCCTACATATCAAGTTTATCAAGCTTATGATTTATTAGAAGGCAAACCCTCCCAAGTAGTGTTTGATCTGGGAGATGAATATTTGCGGTGTGATGTGGAGGCCGGCAAGAAAATGTTGGCAACGCGTCATGGCACATCGCGTGCAGTAGTGGATAGTCCCTGGCAATTACCCGGTGAGTTCGTGGTGGATAAGCATGGAATCATCCAGCTTGCCTACCGTTATCAATACTGCGAAGATTGGCCAAACCATCTGGTTTTGTCTTCGGCTATAAAAGAAGCTGTCCGGGATATGTCTAAAGCATGATCGTTAGAAAGCTTCGCGGACTCAAATTCGCGAGGCTGATCAGTTTAGTGTAATCTTGTTAAAACATTTTAAGCACCCGTACAAATAGTCCCTTTGGTGAAGTAGTTTTGCGTCAAGATCATGGATAAAATACAGAACATCACAAGAGGTTAAAAAATGAAATTCAACCTGCGTTTGTTATTTCTATGTCTCGCCCTAGCCGTTCTATTTCTGGCTGGTTGCGGCCCGAATCCAGCATCAAATCCTTTGACGCTGGATCTGGTTTCGCCTCAGACATCCATTGTCATATGGCCTCAGTCGCTCTACGTTCTAGCAGCGCAAGCGCATACTCAAAGTGCCGGTAACCAGCTGGTTCATATTACATTCTACGCAAATCAACAAATGATTGGAGCTGTGGATTCACCTACGGACACTCAAGCCGTTCTGAAGTGGACCCCTCCCGCATTGGGAGAATACACCATCCAAGCCGAAGCGCAGGCTAACAACGATAGTGCGTCATCAGTAGCAGTCCAGATGTGCATTCTTAAAATAGATACCAGTCATGGATTCCCGCTTTGGGGTTATGGGTATAACGGTCCTTGTGCTCTCCCCCCTGCAAGCGCTTCCCAAGATTCGGTTACGATCAGCGCCATAGCCAAGCCTGCCAGTCTGAGCTACAGTTATAATTGTCCTTCCAGCATCGGCCCGGCCATCATTTATTTTCAAGCAAAAGTGAGCGACCCTGGAAATCGAGTCGCATTCGTAAGTGTAAAGTATATGGGCTTAAACTATGTCTTCAAAAGCTCGACCGTATTTGATGGAGCGATTTCAAGCAACCTGTACGATTCGGTAATGCTCAATGAAACCTCGGTTGCATCTGATGGAACTAAGATTTACACCGGCTCCACTGAAGATTTGGGCCCGATCTCAGCTTCTATATTATCAGGCGGTACCGGGGGAATCCAATGGTGGGCGCGCGCGTTGAACAGCAATGGGGCGGGCGCGGGCCAAGTACTCGTCCAAGATGGCCCGCAAACAGTTCCGATTGGAGCCTGCACTCCTCCTGCTTCATTGACATTATCGCCGACGCCTTAATTCACTCTGTAATTTTATCTCCACACCAGAGAGTGGCTAATATTGAGGGCTTTCTCGTTAATTCATCAAGAACTGATAAAGAAAGCCTTGCTTTTAGCCATTTTTTACTTTCCAGTGATCATTCAGGCCGCCTTAAAAAATAGTGCCTTTGTAGGGATTGAATTCCTTACTAAAAGTGCGATAATCAAAGTGAGTTTTTTAATTTTAAGGAGAATGCCATGAGACTCATCAGAAGACTTTTCGCCACAATAATTATCTTGGCGCTTGGTATGCTCGCCTGCAATCTGCCGTCCAATGCGCCGAATCAATCTGCTAGCTCGCCGCCGCAACCCGTTGATCTGAGTGTTGCGTTGACACTAGCCGTGCAGACGATTCAGGCGGTGACACAACAGGCGCAATCCGGTATACCGACGAGTACCGTGCCGCCACCGGCGACTCCACCGACGGTCACAGTCAGTTCTACGACGAATTGCCGTACAGGTCCAAATGTCAATTACGATCTTGTAACGAGCCTTCAACCTGGAATCAGCGCGCAGGTAATCGGCAAATATACACCAGCAGATTATTGGATCATCAATTATCCGGGTGGAGGCGGAAACAGTTGTTGGCTTTGGGGGCAATACGCCACAGTGACCGGAGATACGGACGGTCTGCCTGAAATGACTCCACCGGCTATGCCGCCAACAGCGACGCCCTTACCCACTTCACCGAATCCGCCTAAGGGATTGAGTCTGAGTTGCGTTAGCGTGAACAACTCACACAAAGTCGGAAACTTCTGGATTCTGAGTTGGAAGTGGACAGTGACTTTCTCTTGGAAAGACAATTCCAACAACGAAAGTGGTTTCTATATATATAAGAACGGGTCGTTGTTAACCACGCTGCCAGTTAACACCACTTCTTTCACCGATCAATTTACCGTTGGCTTATTAGTCAATGGAACAACCTGGGATTACGGCGTCGCGTCCTTTAACAACTACGGCAGTTCCGTAATCAAAGATATAACTCTCACCCATTGCCCATAATATAAAAGAGGGCGGTCACTTGGAAGTGACCGCCCTCTTTTATCGCTCTGCAAAATATTCTTCTTTGCTATTCATCCGGTTCAAATAATCCGATAAAATCTACACACAAAATACATCATGTGTTCATATAATTGGAGTATAGTTAGGCAAGAGAGGAAAAAACAAGGTGTGAAAAAGGAAGAGAAACAATGACTGTAAAAAAACTTCTCACTCTGTTTTGTATTCTTGCACTGGTGACACTGGCATGTAGCTTTACTGTTGACTTGGGGGCATCGCCTTCCAGCACACCAACGAATCAGCTCACGGGCATGGATCAAGTCTCAACGATGGTCGCGCAGACCTTACAAGCTTTTACACAAGAGGCGCTCTTAGCTACCCCAGCCAATACAGCTACACCCACAATTACTCCAACGCCGACTCAAACCAATACGCCTATTCCATCTACGTTAAGCGTCAGTGTCGCCACAGATTGCTATGCGGGACCGAGCACTCACTATGGCTTTGTAATTACCATTTATCCCGGAATGACCGTAACCGTTATTGGAAAAGATTCAACAGATAATTATTGGATCATCGATGTTCCCAATTACCCAGGCACACTTTGTTGGCTTTCGGGACAATATGCAAGTGTTACGGGTGATACGAACGCTCTCCCCGCGCCTGCCACACCAGTCATCTCAATTTATACCTTAGATGAACCGACCAATCTGCGCGTTTCTTGCACCAGACATAACTGGCCCACACCTACTGGCACGCCCACATGGCACAATGGACATGGATGGCAAGGCGGTGATGCAACGGTTGTCTTGCACTGGAGAAACACCGATTCCAGCCAGACCGGCGTGCGCATTTATAAAGATGGCTATCGAGTCACTACCTTAGGCGGAGGCGCAACCTCTTTCACCGACAACTTCAGCGGCTGGGGTTGGGGCTGGAATTGGGGAGACGGCACAACCTATGGTGTACAAGCAGTCAACAGTTACGCGGTTTCCAGCATCGTAACTATTGATACCAGCAACTGCCACTAACAAAAAACATAAACCGGATTTCAAAATGAAATCCGGTTCTTATTTTCATTCTTCAAACTGCTCCTTGGCTTTCTTGGTTTGCTTGCCGCGTTCATCAGTCTTGAGGATGCGCTTGCGAATGCGGTACGAAAGCGGAGTCACTTCCAGTAGTTCATCATCCAACAGATATTCGATAGCTTCATCCAAACTCATTTGGCGCGGCGGCGTCAAGCGGATTTCCATATCACCATGCGAAGAACGCACGTTGGTCAAGTGTTTCTTGCGGCAAACGTTGATTGGAATATCCTGCCCGCGGCTGTTCTCGCCGACCACCATACCCTCATAAACGGCAACGCCGGGATTCACAAACAACGTACCGCGATCTTCCGCAGACTTCAAGGCGTACGCGGTGGTATCGCCCGCTTCCATCGCGACAATCGAACCGGTGGTGCGCGTCGACATCGGGCCAGCCATTTCATCATAACCATGCAAGATGGTATGCATGACACCCGCGCCGCGCGTCGATGTTAAGAACTGATAGCGGAATCCAAGCAAACCGCGCGTCGGCGCGATGTAAATCATACGCGTCGTGCCTTGACCTGTATCGTGCATCTCCATCATTCGAGCGCGTCGTGATCCGAGCATTTCCACCACCGCTCCGACGGTTTCACTGCTGGTCTCGATGTGGACTTCTTCGTACGGTTCGAGCAATGAGCCATCATCGGCTTTGTGGAAAATCACTTCCGGACGCGAGACTTGGAATTCATAACCTTCGCGCCGCATCGTTTCAATTAAGATTCCCAAATGCAGTTCGCCGCGTCCGCTGACAAGAAAGTTTTCAGCAGTTTCTGTTTCTTCAACTCGCAATGAAACGTTGGTACGCAGTTCATCGAACAAACGCTCGCGCAATTTGCGAGATGTGCCCCACTTGCCTTCTTTGCCGGAGAACGGTGATGTATTGACTCCGAACGTCATGCGGACAGTGGGCTCTTCGACTCTAATGGTTGGCAATGCAACCGGATTGACAGGATCAGCTAATGTTTCGCCAATTGCAATGCCTTCCAAGCCAGCCAGCGAAACAATATCGCCTGCGCTGACTTCATCCACTTCAACTTTATTTAAGCCTTGGAAGGTATAAAGATAACGCGCGGTTTCAGGCAGGTTTTCGCCATCGAGTTTTAGACGCGCGAGTTTTTGTCCAGCTTTGATTTTGCCCGCGAAGACGCGTCCCACGGCGGTGACGCCGCGATAATCATCATAGCCAAGAGTTGTGACCAGCATTTGCAGTGGCGCTTCGGGGTCAACTTTTGGCGCGGGAATTTCTCGGAGGATGACATCGAATAAAGGTTGCAGATCCGGTCCGAGGTCCGGAGTGAGACCCGCTTTGCCGGCCGTCGCTTGAGCATAGATCACAGGGAAATCTGCTTGACGATCAGTTGCACCAAGTTCAATAAAAAGATCAAATGTTTCATTGAGCACGCGTGATGGCTCAGCATCTTTGCGATCCACTTTGTTGATAACGACGATGGCTTTATGACCCATCTCAAGCGCTTTCTTCAACACGAAACGCGTTTGCGGCATGGGACCTTCGGCGGCGTCCACGAGAAGCAAGACGCCATCCACCATGTTCATGACGCGTTCGACCTCGCCGCCGAAATCGGCATGACCGGGCGTATCCACAATATTTATTTTGATGGGTTGTTCCGTTTGCGGATCAACGATATTGATGGCGGTGTTTTTGGCAAGGATGGTGATGCCGCGCTCGCGTTCGAGATCATTTGAATCCATGACGCGCTCGGCAACTTGTTGATTCTCGCGAAAGGTATGCGCCTGGCGCAATAGAAAATCCACCAGCGTGGTCTTGCCGTGATCCACGTGGGCGATGATGGCGATGTTGCGGAGGTCAGTTCGTTCGATAAGCATTTTATTCTTTCAAACCCTCACCCCATCCCCTCTCCCATTGGGAGAGGGACAAAGAGTAAAGGAAAATTACACACAAAAACCCCCGACGGGAAAGCCGAGGGTTTCATGATGTTCGGAAGTGTCGGCGTACAAATTGTATTTTATCAGAGAGATAGAGTTTGGGATAGAGGCGCAATTATCGCGCTACCCAGACTCTTTACGATGATCTGCCAGAATCAAGCATATAGAAATATGTATGACAATTGTTATGAAAACTACAGTTTCGTTCCGATATAATCCCCATAAGATTAAAATTGAGATTTCGCCGCTATTTTGGATTCTACCTATCAGCCTCTTCACATTTCTTAAGGAAATTCTGTAATTCAGTTGTTAGACGAATGAGTAGCAGACTTGAGAAGATTAGGAAGCTAAACCAGCAGGCCTGGGATCTTTGCAAAAAAGATGGTCCTCAGGCATTCCGTCTTGCCCAAAAGGCTGAGGCTCTGCTCTCCAAGTGCGTCGATGCTCAGCCCATTGATGAATATGAATGTCTGAAGACCCAGACCTATTGCCTGGATATGCTCAGCAAACCGGAGGAAGCTCTTCCCATTGGGTTAAGAGCCAATCAACTGGCTGAACAAATCGGCGATAAATATCGGATCGGCTTGATTCAAAGTTTATTGGGGAGAATCTACTGGCACATCGATGATTATCCCACCTCAATGGATTATTATCTCAATGCCCTAAAATTAGTTCAAATGGAACACCATCCCGATTTGGAAATATCGTTGATTAACGGCCTGGGGATGGTTCAATATGGGCTGGAAAATTATACTGAATCGTTAGGGTACTTCAAAGCCTGCCTAGAGAAGGCGAGTGAAGATGATCTCACGGGCCGGGCGGATGCAAATAACAATATCGCTTATGTTCTGCACATGCTCGGACGCGACCGGGAGGCTGTGGACTACGCCGCGGCGGCTCTCGCCCTGTTTAACCAGATGGGAGCTTACGTTGGGAAACTGCATACCTTGCATTCGATAGGAGCCATCCATTTCGCCCTTAGAAATTATGAACAGGCTATGACTTTTTTACAGGAAGGCCTCGAATTATCTCGTCAGAACAATAGCCAGCTTCTCGAGCTGACTTATGTCTCAGAGATCAGCCGCATTCACCGGGTCTGGGGCAAGTTTGACGAGGCCGAAACAGAACTCCTCCAGGCTCTGCAAATCGCCGAAAAAATAAATTCACTGACCAATATCTCCCTGATCCATGAACGCCTGATCGAGATCTATAAAGAAAAACAGGACTATAAATCAGCGCTCGAGCATTTCGAAGCTTTCCATGCCGCTTATAAAAAGATTTTTAACGATAAATCCGATCGTCGGATCAAGAACCTTGAAATCATTAATCAGGTCGAGAGTACCCGAAAGCAAGCAGAACTTTACCGCGAGCTGGCTGGAACCGATTCATTGACCGATCTCGTGAACCGACGGCATTTTCTAGAAATCGCAGAGGCTGCCATTCAACATTTAAAAATCAACCGGGAACAGTTGGCGATCATCATGCTGGATATTGACCATTTTAAAAATGTGAATGACCAGTATGGTCATAAAGCCGGAGACGAGGTCCTCGCCGCCGTCGCGGCAAGCATCAAGAGATCCCTGCGCGGAGGCGATGTTGCCGGACGCTATGGCGGCGAAGAGTTTGTCGTTCTAGTAAGCGGAGCGTCTTCAGATCAATGTTTCAAGATCGCAGAGCGAATACGTCAGGCAGTTGCTCATCAGTCAATTCAGGTTGACCATGTAACCGTGCCGATTACGATCAGTCTGGGTGTGGTGTCTATCAATCCGGATCGAGCCCTGCCAGTGGATGAGTGGATCAATTGTGCGGATCAAGCCATGTATAGGGCTAAAGAGCAAGGCAGGAATCGTGTGGTGATGTGGGAGCAGTCAACAACTCCGCAAGCAACTCAATCATAAGCTCCGGAAATATCAGTATAAAAAGCCTCGCTCGTTCTTACAACCAGATATAATTATGCCAGTGCTTTTTGAAGTCATTTTTTAAAGCCGATGGCATCCATCAAATTCCATTACCGAAATAATAAAGCGATTCTGTTTCTTTGGGATTGCCGTATTTATTGGCTTACCGCGCTGAGCGCGATTGCGGTTGTTGCGATCTATATTTTTTTCGTCAGCGTTGGCACATGGACGAAGTGGCCCGCCACAACGGACTTCTACGCCCAACTCGCAAGAGCCTTCGATCACGGGCAAGTCTCGCTCCTCACCAAGCCCGATCCGTCCGTTCTCGCACTGCAAAACCCGTATCAATACGATGCGCTTCGCAAGAAGGCTTCCTATCCGTGGGATGTATCGCTCTTCAATGGCAAGTATTACATTTATTGGGGACCCGCGCCTGCTGTTGTGATGGCAATCGCCGGATTATTCCATCCCATCAAAGCGGGCGACCAATATGTCGTCTTCGCCTCCGCCTGCGGATTATTGTTCGTCAATATCCTGCTTCTCTTCGGACTTTGGAAACGCTTCTTCACCGATCTGCCGGTGTGGGCATTTGAAATCATCGTCGTGCTTGTGGGACTCGTCTCGCCTCTGCTTTGGAGCCTGAACGATCCCGAGATCTATGAAGCTTCGATTCTCTTCGGTCAATTTCTGCTTGTCAGCGGATTCTATTTTGCTTTCATATCATTTGATAAGCCAGAATCATCTGCATGGAAATTGACGCTGGCTGGTGTGTGCTGGGCTGTGGCAATTGCCTCGCGCATCACGTTGATTCTGCCCATCGCATTTTGGATTGCGCTATTCACCTTCTCCACGATCAAGGCGAACAAACCCGAAATCTGGAAATCTCTGCTTGTGATGACAGTACCGTTATTGATCAGCCTGGCGGCGATGGGCTGGTACAACTGGGTTCGCTTCGATTCCCCGCTCGAATTCGGACTCCATTATCAATTGACTTCCAGCGACCTGAGAAAGACACAGTTATTTTCCCTAACCTATCTGCCATCCAATTTATATGGATACATCTTTTACGGATTCGATTTGCAGAAAACTTTTCCATTTTTAATTGCAGATAATCCAATGCACCCGATACTTTTTCCCAATCTTATGCCCAACGTTCTCTTTGAGCAAACGACAGGAATATTATGGACCAGTCCGTTCCTGCTCTTTGCGCTGATTCCGTTGATATCATTCGTAAAAAAATCACCCAATCAAAACAACTTGCTTCAATGGGTCAGCATAAGTTTAATCGGCTCCACATTTCTATTATTTTCAACCATCTTATTATATTTTTATCAAACGATGCGTTTTCTGGATGATGTTACGCCACAGCTTGCCGTGCTTTCAGGGATTGGATTTTGGCAGGGCTTGCAATACTTCAAGGTGAGACAAAATAAATTCCACTCTATCTATCGCTACGGAGCGATTCTGCTTGTCATTGTATCGTGTACCATCAGTTTTCTCTTGGCAATATTAAGTTATCGCTACGCCGATCGTTTCGACAAATTCAATCCCGCTTTGCTAAGCGCCCTTATACATTTTTTCAGCCGATAAACATACTCAGAACTTACCGTATTGCTGTAAGTCGGATTGATAATCCGACCTACAAAACAAAAAAGCCTCGCGGAAAATTCGCCAGGCTTTTTCAGTCAACTAAGCTATTTTTCTTTGATATCGTAATTCGTCCCGCCTTTGGGGTCAGGAGTGAACGTCACTTCAAAAACCGCATCATTACCGCAAACATTTGCAGACCAATCCTCGACCCAAACGCCATTCGAGTCGGGTCGTTGCGCCAGGTCAATCGCGGTGCTGATCACATCATCGCAACCGCGTCCGCTTTCGGCGGTTAGGATCGAATTCCACACATCGCCTTTGAGCGTTGGATCGCCTAAGCCTCCACCCGCCGGCGCGCTTGTAGACGAGGTAGTGCTTGATGACTGACTCGTCGCGTCAGGATTCGGACTCTGAAACCCGCTTGTAGCGCTATTCAAATAATTTTTGATAGTTGGATACGCTACCGCGGCGGCAATAGCAACCACACAACAACACAGCAGAATCACGCCGATCACGATTAATAAGGTTCTGTTTTTCATATGCATTCTCCTTTGGCAGATTTGACCGATTTTACAACATGAGAGCGACGAACAACATAACCTATTTGTCCTATGCTGTAGACAAGGAATCAAAATGAAAATGGAACCCTCAATCCTCTTTTTTACGCTAGAATATACTCAAAATGTCGCTTTACTCATCATATATTGCCTATATCATTATCCTGATCGGCAGCACCATCATCGCCTGCCTGCTTCTAACTCGGATCTGGACTTTGCGCGCCACGCCCGGCGCCTATGGCTTAATGATCTCCGTCGCCTCCGTTGCAGAATGGTCTCTGACCTATATCATGGAAATCAGCCAAACCAATATGGCGGAAAAAATCTTCTGGGCAAAAATGGAATATCTCGGCATTTCATTTGTCGTGGTCGGGATATTTATCTTTGCCATGCACTATAGCGGACGCGGCGCCTGGCTCTCTTATCCGCGCCTCATCCTGCTTTTGACTCCGGCCTTATTGGGTTTTCTCCTGGCACTGACCAACGAATCGCATCATCAAATCTGGACGGCTATCGGTTTCACGAACAATCTGCCTTTTGGTCCACTCGCTACGACGCACGGCGTCGGCTTCTTCGTGTTGACCGCCTATCTGTATGTATTGATCTTGCTTACAACCATTTCCTTTTTTCAAATTGCAATCCGAGGACAGGGCCTATACAGTTATCAGGCAAGGATCATGCTGGCCGGGATGTTTTTCCCGTGGGCGGCAAATATTATTTACATCAGCGGTCTCAGCCCGTTTCCCACCATTGACCTCACGCCGTTCGCGCTGACCTTTGCCAATGTGGCAATATCCATCAGCTTCCTGCGCTATCGCTTCATGGACATCCAGCCGATTGCACATAGTTCGGTCTTCAACGCCATGAAGGACGGCGTGATCGTATTGGACTATAAAGAACGCATCGAGGATATCAATCCGGTGGGCACGCTCATTTTTCAAGATAAAGGAAACCTGCTTGGACGCGAGATCCATTCCCTGCTCCCGAAATGGAACGACTGGAAATTAGCCAATCCAACCGGGGAAATCACTCAGGAGATCTCTTTCGACTTAGGTGCAGATAAGCTCACGTTCAGTTTGCGGACCACCTCCCTGTTCGATCGAAACGGGAAACGCAACGGACGCGTCCTGCTGATCAGCGACATTACCGAATTGAAGCGGGCGCAGGAACAAAGCATGGAAGCCAGCCGCTTGAAGACTCAATTACTGGCAAGCGTGGGACACGATCTGCGAGCGCCGCTAGGCGCAGTGATCGGCTATGCCGAATTGTTGCATGACGGTACATTCGGAAAAGTCACAGCGGAACAGGAAAAAGCTTCCTCAGAGATTCTCGACAGCGCGAATCAATTACTCTCGTTCATCAACAACCTAGTCGGTCAGGCGCAGATCGAAACCGGAAAAGTGGTCTTGCGTGAGTTTCCATTCGATGTGGAAGAAATCATCGGGCCGCTGATGTCCACACTTAATTTTCATGCGCACAAAAAAGGATTGTTATTCACGCAATACACTGAACCCAGCTTGCCGCCAAAAATCATCGGCGATCAATTCTGGCTGAGGCAAATTGTATTGAACCTAGTGAATAATGCTGTCAAGTTTACCGAGAAGGGAACAGTCAATGTTCGCTTTCTGCGGCACGGTGAAAATTATTGGGCAATCCAGGTTGCAGATACGGGCATCGGAATTCCCGTCGAGGCGCAGAAGCGGATCTTTGAAGCCTTCGAGCGGGGCCAAAACCCGGAGGTGATCAAGCAATCGGGTTTTGGTCTCGGATTATCCATTGTCGCCCAGTTGGCTTCCATCATGGACGGAATCATCGAATTGGAAAGTGAAGTCAACAAAGGAAGCAAGTTTACACTAGTATTGCCATTGAAGGTTCCGGCATAGTTACGATGATGAGCGTACGGTATAATTGTGCGTATGGGAACAATCGTTGCAGTGGATATTGGTGGGACGCATCTGCGCGCCGCCGCGTTCGAACCGGAACAAGTTGAAGTTGACCCTGCCTTTCACAGGCGCGTCGAAACCCTCGCGAGTCAGCCCGGCGTTTTTGAGCGTATGGTCAGCAATATCGAGGCGGTATGGCCGAGCAACAAAAAGGTGGATGGGATTGGTGTGTCATCACCGGGACCCCTTGATCCTTATACCGGCTATATGCTATCTACACCCAACATCAGACAGCTTGATGGTTTTCCAATCACGCCCAAACTCGAGGAGCATTTCGGCGTCCCAGCATTTTTAAACAACGATGCGAACTTGGCCTGCCTCGGCGAATGGAAATATGGTGCAGGCAAGGGACATCGTGATGTGCTGTATTTGACGGTCAGCACGGGAATTGGCGGCGGGGTAGTCATCAATGATCAGCTGATTCAAGGCTACCATGGTTTGGCCACCGAACTTGGACATACGATCATTGATCCAGATGGCCCGCCGTGCTCTTGCGGATTTAACGGTCATCTTGAATCTTTTTCTTCAGGACCAGCGATTGTCAAGTATGTGCTCCAAGAATTGGAATCCGGCGCAACGTCCAGTTTGAGGCGTGATTCCAATCTAAGTGCGAAGCAAGTTGCCGATGCGGCTATTCATGGCGACGCGTTAGCTATATCCGCTTATCAACGCGCTGGCGAATATCTCGGTATCGCTGTTGCAAATTTCCTGGTCGCGTTCGATCCGTCCATTGTAATTTTTGGCGGCGGCGTTTCGCAAGTCGGCGCATTGTTATTCGACTCATTCCATGTTAGTTTACAAAAGCATGTTTTTCATCCACGCTATCTTGAAAATTTAAAGATCGAGATGGCCGCGCTGGGCGATGATGCCGGTCTGCTGGGCGCGCGTGCGCTAGCGGAAGTTTCGTTGCAAGCAGTTAATAAATAAGGAGTGTATTATGGAACCCATGAAGTTACCGGGACCCAAAGCCCGAGCATTGATCAAACGCGATTCATCGGTGATCTCACCATCCTATCCACGCAGCTATCCGTTCGTAATGGATCATGGCAAAGGTTCGGAAGTTTGGGATGTGGACGGCAACCGCTTCCTCGACTTTATGGCGGGCATCGCGGTGACGTCCACAGGGCACGCGCATCCGAAAGTGGTCAAAGCGATTCAAGAGCAAGCCGAACAGTTCCTTCACATCTCATCTGATTTTTATCATGTCAAGTGGATCGAGCTGGCGGAAAAGCTGGATGAGATTGCGCCCTTCAACGAAGCGGCGGTTTCATTCATGACCAACTCCGGGACTGAAGCGGTCGAGACCGCCATCAAGCTGGCGCGTTATCACACGGGCCGCTCCAACTTTATCGGCTTCACCGGCGCATTTCATGGACGAACCATGGGCGCTGTTACGTTCACCGCCAGCAAGCCCTCCTATCATGGCGGCTTTTATCCATTGATGAATGGCGTGGTCCACGCGCCGTTTCCAAATCCGTACCGCCCTGTGCTGGATCGAAAGAGCGGCGAAGATTATGGCGAGACGGTGGTCCGCTATATTGAAGACCAAATCCTCGGGCACATCCTGCCGCCGGACGAAGTAGCGGGCATCCTCGTCGAAACGATTCAGGGCGAAGGCGGATACATCGTTCCGCCGCCCGGCTTTTATCCTGCGCTAAGGAAATTATGCGATAAGTATGAAATCCTGTTGATGGTGGACGAAGTTCAATCGGGCATGGGACGAACCGGCAAGTGGTGGGCCATCGAACACTTTGGAATCGAACCGGATATCATCACCGCTGCGAAGGGAATTGCATCCGGTATACCGCTTGGAGCATGCATCGCGCGTCAATCCGTGATGGACTGGGAACGCGGTTCGCATGGCAATACGTACGGAGGCAATCCGCTGGCTTGTGCGGCGGCGCTCGCAACCATTGATTTGATTCAAGATGAATATCTCGCTAATGCGGCGGAGGTCGGTCAATATACTATTGATGCGCTCGAGGAAATCCAAGCGCGTCATCCCAGCATCGGCGATGTGCGCGGCATTGGCCTGATGATCGGCGTAGATTTTGTGAACGACCGCAAATCGAAAGAGCCAGCCAAGCAACTTGCTGACCGTGTCGTCGAATTGGCGTTTGAGCGCGGTCTGCTTACGCTGGGTTGCGGCAAAAGCGTGATACGCGTTGCGCCAGCGTTGAGCATCACCAAAACCGAGGTGGATGAAGGCTTAACCATTTTCGAGGAAGCCGTCACGCTGGCAGAGAAAGAATTAAATTTTAGATAGCCTGTTGGAAATAATATTTGAGACCTGCCGCAAAGCGTTCTCTTATTGTAATATTCACCCGCCGAGTCAAATGTGAAAAAAGAATCCCTGCTGAATAGGTTTCTAAATCTGTTTCGTTATAACGGCCGGATCGATTCGATCGTTCTTACCCTATGTTTACTTATCAACCTGATTGTTCTAGTCAACGCGATCCTGCATTACCCGAAAATCGGATACGATGTGGGGCAGCATCTGAACTACATCCAAATCCTTCCTGATCGTTTACCATCCAACAAAGATACCTATGAATTCTTTTCCCCGCCGCTGCCTTATTTTCTACCCTCGCGCTTTGATGTAATTTGCGAACACTACGCGTCCGATATCCGGACTTATAACGGGCTCGATTACAGTTATGCCTGCCGTTTCTACGATGGCAAGTTTGCGCAGGGACTCAACGTTCTGCTTTCCATCGGCACAACTATCCTCTTGCTGATGATCGCCGAACAAATCAAGCCCAGTAATCGCTTCTTCAAAATCTCCGCTCTGAGTATGCTCGCACTTCTCACCGTCTACTATAAAACATTTTCCCAAGTGCGCGGCGAACCTTACGTCATTTTTTTCATTGCGCTATCTATGTACCTCATCAATGAAATTCTAACAACCACGTCACTCAATTACAAGTTAGTCATCGCCACCGGTATAACATTGGGGTTGCTGGTATTAAGCAGGCAGTGGGGATTCTTTATCTTCCCGGCCATCTTTCTGTTCATCCTCTGGATTTTCATTCAGGATCGCCAATTGGGCTGGCTTCGTACGCGGCAATTTTTTTTCATTACTCTCCTCAGCGCAATCATAGGAGGCTGGTTCTATATTCATCTTTATTTGGACTATGGAACATTTTCAGCATTCAATATTAAACAGCCGAAGTATCCTTCGATTCAGCAGACTATTTCATTCTTCCGAGAGACTGAATTGAAAAATATGCAACTTTTCCGACAACCAGTCAGACCGATGTTCGATCACAAATCCTTCTTTGCGATTATATACTCCGACACATGGGGAGATTATTGGGGATACTTTACCTTTATCAAGCCAGGGTCCGCTCCGGATAACCAGGGGAATCAAGCTACCATCGCCCCATACTTGGGACGGGTCAATCTGGCGTCCGTTTTACCAAGCCTATTTTTGCTGGCCGGATCTTTATTTGGTACCATCCAAATATTTCAACTCCGCAAACCGTTAACATCGGAGAGAGCCTCTCTTGTCTTTATCACGCTGCTGGCATTGTCAACTATTCTTGGCTTTCTCTGGTTCGTTTATAGATATTTCATGCAAACCAATCTAGTCATTAAAGCCACCTATGTCATACAACTTTTTATTGCTTTAGTATTTTTATTCGCCAGTCTCATGGAGGTAATCAGAAAGAAAAGCCAACTCATATACAATCTGATTCTCATCCTTTTGATGTTGGTCTTCATTCACAACCTGCCGGCGCTGATTACTCGTTATAGTCCGCTTTTGGGCTATTGAAAAGCAGTCACGTTTTCCCATGGGATTTTGTTAATACAACTCATATGCCAACAAAAAATTGCGAGTGATAAAATTTCATTATGCTTCCGGATTTCCGCGTCCGCCAACGCGACTATTTGCTTGAGATCGTCCGCCTGTTGACCGAAGAACTCGACCTTGAGAAATTGTTGGCGCGTATTTTGCGCGTCTCCGTGGAGATGCTCGCCGGACAAGCTGGACTCATTGCGCTTAAAGAATCCGATGGTTGGCGAGTCGCGGCCGCGCACAGAATCCAACCGGCATTTCTAAGTTATCTCGAACCGCTGCTCGGCGAAGAGAACGTCCGCGAACTTGATGTGCGTGAACTCAACCGCATGTTAAAGGATTTAACTTATACAGCCAGCCTCGGATTGCTGAACGGCACTGCTCTGCCCCTCGCCGCGCACGGACAAGTTATCGGCGTAATTTTCATCTTCCGCAATTATGCTGATCTTTTTACTCCCAACGACCGCGTCTTGCTTCAATCCTTTGCCGACCAAGCCGCAATAGCCGTATTCAACGCAAAGCTTTATGGGCAAGTCAGCTACGAGAAACAGCGTCTCGACGCGCTTCTTGATTCTGCGGCGGATGGAATTCTGATCCTTCATGCAGATCACACGATTGAACGATGCAACACGGCATTCGAAAAACTTTTTGGTGAAGCCCGCCAGGATGTGGTTGGCAAGCATCACTCCGAAATCATTCAATGGGCACATGAACCACAGGGAACAACACTTGAAGAAGCCGAGCAAGGCGGATGGCCCTTGACGCCCAATGCAACTCTTTACGTGGAAGGCGATCTCAAGCGTCCGCTTCCTCCTCCGCTGCCGGTGGGCGCGACGTATGCCCCGCTTCTTTCTGAGGATGGCAAGCTCCGAAACATCGTCGTTACGGTTCGCGATATCACGCATTTTCGCACCGCGGAGGAAATCAAATCCACATTCATTTCCATTGTCAGCCATGAACTGCGGACGCCGGTCACGCTTATCAAAGGGTATGCGTCCACGCTGCGCCGCGACGATGCCAAGTGGGACCGAAAAGTTGTCAGCGAAAGCTTGGCTGTCATTGAAGAAGAAGCCGACCGATTATCCAAAATGATCGATGATTTGTTGGACGCCTCGCGCTTGCAAGCGGGCGGACTCAGCCTCAATCGAGCTGACGTTTCACTCCCCGCCTTAGCCGAACGCGTCGCCGAACGGTTTGCGAGTCAATCCAAGAAGCATACCATCACCGCAGACTTCCCCGATAAATTCCCCGTTATCCTCGCCGATGAAACGCGCATCGAACAAGTGATCGCGAATTTGGTTTCTAACTCATTGAAGTACGCGCCGAAAGGCGAGATCAAAATCAGTGGCTCGGTGCGACCCGAGCAAGTGGTTGTTTGTATCACCGACGAAGGTCCCGGCATTGATGCGCAAGATCTGCCGCATATCTTTGACCGCTTTTATCGCTCGACCAATGCCGTCAAACAGACAAAAGGAGCAGGCTTGGGATTGTATTTGGCGCGCGCCATTATCGAAGCGCATGGCGGACGCATCTGGGTGGATGCTTCGACCAGCTCAGCACAGGTTCCGAAACCT
>Ga0335081_10003535_pt1 | contig 24604 bp, 15 predicted proteins | sample Lox_Sample_35_FD_206713 | JGI IMG/M metagenome (GOLD analysis project Ga0335081, IMG submission 206713) | Soil microbial communities from Loxahatchee National Wildlife Refuge, Florida, United States - Lox_Sample_3.5 | ecosystem: Environmental > Terrestrial > Soil > Wetlands | place: USA...
ATAGGTAGACGCGTGGCATCGGCAGCCGGCACCGCGCTCCTGAGATTCGTCCGAACCGGCAGCGAGGTGGGTGTCGAGGCGCGTGCCCGCAATCCCTGGCAAAGCATCAGTGTTGGCCCGCCGGCGGTTGGCGCCTCCTTTTGGGCGATTGCAGTAGCGGCTCAGTGTTTGCCCGACCGTCGATTTCGAGCAAGCGCGGAAAGATCGTGCGTAGGCATGGAGGCGATCCTCGATTGACGTGGCGCCCTCGATCGCGGCTGTCGCTTCTCGTGGCGAAGGGGCTGTGTGCCGCCTACGAGCTCGCCGACAATCGCTTGTCGTCCGGACCATCAGAGATTTTCGGCGCCGTGCGAGCTGATGCATCGCCTACGAGAGCAGTAACGAGGCGGTGCTTGCCGACGTCGACTGCTCCATTCGAGCGAAGCACCACACAGGCTCAAGGCGGATGCTTGTAGCCCGCAGCGGTAGCGAGGGTCACCCCTGGATTTGCTGAGGTGGCGTGCTCGAAATTGCGCCTCGTGGGCTCAAGATCGGCCACACCACCTGTCGGCCTCAGGGTACGGCCACACCACAGCACGACGCTTCGCAATGATCGGTACGCGAAAGCCCGACGCTCCCAGGGAGAACAGTCAGTGTGGTGGCTCGGCCGAATCGACCGAGCCGCGTGCAGCTGCCATCGCCTCCGTGAGCGTCGGGTGCTCCGTCGCGGTGTAGCCGTCGCCGGTCGCAACGTACTTCTCTGCCGGGTCTCCCAGGTACGGACCCAGCTTTGCAACCTGCCGAATGATCGCTCCGTCGCGAAGAACGAGCGTCCATACCGTCGGGGTTAACTGAACCCAGCGCACCGCTTGAGGCTACCGACGCGGGACTCAGCTTGTGCCTTGATCGAGCAGCGAGAGCACCGGCGGCCGCGGTTGACCGGCGCAAGGCTGGCGTATTCGTCCGGCGGAGCAGGAGCGCCGTGCTTATAGGCGCGCGTAGCACGTTGAGGGCGCCGGTCACCGCTGCATTCCCGGGCGCGAGCGGCAGCTGAACCACACGCTCAGGGTGGCCTCCGAGCTCCCGCTGCTCGATCATTGGGGAAGGCAGGTGATCGCCGCGCGGCCTTCCCCTTTCTTGCGTGGGTGCGGCTCTTCTGGAATGAGGCAGAATCCCCGGAGTTGCAGGCGATCCGGGGGACAGAGGGCGTGGTTGCCCCGCGTTTTGACCGGGCTGGAGCCGCGGCCGAATCCTGACGTGGGGTGACCGCCTGGGCGGCTGCTGGACTTGACTCGCTTCTCCGACGACGGCAGCGACCGACGGCAACCAGAAAGTCCCGTGGTGACGGGAGATTTGCTCGCTTCCGTCCTGGTCGTTCCGGTCACTCCAGAAGAGCCGCACCCTTCTTGCGTGCGGGTGCTTGCTTGGCGGTCGCGGTCCAGCTAATGCCAGTCGCCGGGCGGGTCGACCAGGCCCGCTCGTCGGCTTCCCTGCTCGTGGCGAGAACCAGGGCGGGCTCCGGCCGTCAGATGACGTCGGCGTCCTCCCTCGTATGACCGCAATGCAGGGCGCGCAACGAGGCGAATCTGAGGCTGACGCCGCCCTGCTCCCATGGATTGCAGGTCTTCAGCGACCTCGGCCGCAACGACACGCGGACCGACGTCGCGGCGGGCCATGCCCCTGGCGAGCAGCAGGGCGCTTAACATTTCGGCGTCCATCTCAGACCTCTCCCGACCTCAAAGCGGGGCGCCGCAGGGGCCCGGAGCGCCGAGTCCGCATACCCGCGCCCAGAGCAAGAGCAGGGCCTCCGAGCCGACCGTGACGACGGTGTTCAGGCCGCCGGCGTCGTCCGCCTAGCCGGTGGCGACGAGCAGGGGGCCGCAGCGTCAGCGAGGTCGGTGCCCTGCTCCGTCTTGGGCGCGGTAGTTTCGCAATCGCGGATTCGAACAGCGAGCCGACGCGTCCGGCAAGCTCCTGCGTCTCGTCCGTGCCAGAACGCTCTGTACTCGGACGAGTCGGACGAGCCGGACGACCTTCGCTTTCGAAACTTCCGGGGCCGGGATGGGCGGGCCCTGCATTCGTCAAAAGGGCTACTCCAGGCCGGCGGTCCCGACGGCGCCCGAGCGGACGATGGGCACGAGCCTCGCAGGTGGCGCAAACTGAGGGGGCCCGGCGGCCTCGAGTCCTGCATTTGCGTTCGCGCGGACATCGTGCTGCGGCGCGGGCGTGAGTGCCGGTGTCGATACGGGGCGGGTGCCGCGCTAGGTTCCGGCCACGAACTACTACCGTCTTGCGATTGGAGCGGGCGCGCCGCGGACCCGCGTGTCGCGCATGCAGATGACAAGATCGAGCCCCGCCGCGGCGTTCGCTAACCGTTGCTCTGCGACGGTCGGCGGGCCGGACCGGCCGCGTTCTGCTCCTCGTAGCGCAATCGTGAACAAGTACTGGCAGCAGGTCGATCGCGTGTGGAGTCCTTGAGCCGGTGTTAGGCCGACGCTGCCGGGCTCATCTTGTTCGCCCGCCTTTCAGCGTCGCCCTCCTCGCGCCCGCTCGAGCCATGTGGGGCTCCGCGGCCTCTCGACGAGCGATCGCAGCGGTGAGCGAGCAGCCCACGCATTGGTCGGGACGGTTGCCGGTGATCAGAGTGTTCAGCCGATTGACCGGGAAAGTCGTGAACAGGCCGCCGCCCTGTTGCAGGATGCGGGGGCTGCCAGCGAGCGCGTTTCCAACCACGCTGGAGTTCTCGAGTGTGAGGGCGGGCGGCCCGGTGATCAGGTCGCCGTTCCAGATGCCGCCGCCCTGGGCGGTGCCGTTGGGGCCGTCGGCGCGGGCGGTGTTGCGGCTGATCACGACGTGATCCATCGTGAGCTGGGTGTCGTTGAACACCGCGCCGCCCAGGACTGAGGCCGAGCCGGTGTCGCTTCGGGCCAGGGTGAGGTTTCCGTTGACCGTGGAGTTCCTCACGGTGAGCAAATCCGTGTCCAACACGATCAGGCCGCCAGTCGTGCTGGCCGCGCCGCCCGGGCTGAACGTGGTGGCGACGTTTCCGTCGATGCTCGTGTTGGCAATCGTTCCGGACCCGTCGACCTCGAGCGCGGAACCGACTGGCGCGACGTCGGCGACGGTGTGCGCTGTGGTCGCGGTCAGGTTGCCATCGATGTGGCTGTCCCGCATGGTCAGCGGGCTGGCGCCGACGAGCAGGCCGGCGTCAATCGAGCCGGCCTCGCCGTTTGGATCGCTCGAAATCGCGGCGTTCTGACCGATCGTGCTCCGCTCGACGGTGGTTGGGATGTTGTCCCCGACGTGGACGCCTCCGGCGTTGGCCAGCAGGATGAAATCTCCATCGGTCGCGAACAGCGGGAGGTTGGTCGTGAGCCGGCTGGCATTGTCGTTGACGACGCTGTCGCGGAGTGCGAACTGGCAGGCCGGGCGAGGCGAGGCGCACGTGCCGTCGTCGGAGAAGAACGTGTCGAACATGATGCCGGCGCCCTCGGCAAAGCGTCCATTGGGGATGCCGGCCAGCGCACGATTGCCGGTGACGACGCTGTGATCGACGGCGAGCGTCCCGTCCTGGCTGTAGATCCCGCCGCCGTCGGCATCGCTGGTGAGCGGCCCGCTTGCCTGATTGCCGACGACGCGCGTGTTGCGGACCGTCAGGTTGCCCCAGCTGTCGATGCCGCCACCGCCCGCATGCGCGAACGGGCAAATGCCGATCGAGCCGCATGACGCCCCGGAGGGGGACACGACGTCGCTGGTCGGCGCCGCCACGTTGCCGGTGATGGTGCTCCCAATGATGGTCAGGGTCGAAGGAGCCGCGCCGTCCGCTGCCGGGGGCACGAACACTCCGCCGCCAAGCGCCTCGGAGGTCTTGCCAAAGGCGGAATGGGCCACGCCGCCGGTGATTGTCACGTCGCTGATCGTCACAGTGGGCTCGGTGGAACCATGGAACGTGCCAACGGTGATCACCGGACCGCCGCCGTTGATCGTCGTCCGCCCCGCCCCCGCCCCGTTCACGATCAGGCTCTTGGTGATGTCGAAACCGCCCCGGTAAGCGCCGCCGGCGACGCGCAGGCTGTCGCCGTCGTGCGCGGCCGCGACCGCATCGGCCACCTGGCTGTAGGCACAGCCGTGCGAGCACACGTGCAGCGTCGCGGCGCTCGCCGAACCGGCTCCCGCGCAGATCAGGACAAAGGCGAATGCGATGCGTTTGGTCATGCCGCGAGCGTGGCTGCCGCGCCTTGACGGATCCTTGCATCCGCCTTGAAAACTGCCCTAGCGGAGCCAGACCTGGTCGGCGAGGAAGCCCCAGACGGGGTTGTACTGGTAGTTGCGCAGCCGGGGTGAGACGAGCTCGACGGCGTGCAGATCGACGGTCGGTACCCACACGGCCTGATCGGTCAGGCGGTGGTCGACGTCGGTCCAGGTGGCATCCGCCCTGCGCGGGTTCCCGAGCTCGAGCAGGCTTGCCGTGCGCATCTCACGGTCCAGGCGTGGGTTGCAGTAGTAGCCGTTGGAGAGGCCGCCACCGCAGCTGAAGAATTGAGGGATGTAGGAGCTCGGGTCCGGGTAGTCCGCTCCCCAGTCACCATCGACCGACAGCTGCAAACGCCTGCGGATCGCCATCGTGATGCTGTTGACCGGTGCGAGGTGCAGGCGCGTGCGATATCCAAGCGACCGCAAGACGGCCGCCACATAGGCGGGCTCGTTGCGGGGGGTGGCAACCTCGTCGGTCGTTCCCCAAACGTCGACCCGCTGCTCTTGCGTGCCGGACTCGGCGACGAGGCGCCTGGCGCGTTCGAGGTCGGACGCACTCCACATCCCGTCCGGATGAGGATCGCGGGTGTAGGGGCAGTAGCGGTGATAGCCCGGCATACCGGGCGTCAGCGGTTGGCATGCCGGGCTCGCGACGGTCGATCCGCCGTACATCTCGACGATCCGCCGACGGTCCAACGCGAGGCTCAGCGCGCGCCGAACGCGAACGTCGTTGAACGGCGGCGCGTGCGTGTTCAGCGGTATGAACTCGACGAACAGCGCCGGATTCGAGTGCAGCAGCGCCGGGTGGCTCAGCTCGAGCTGCCTGAGCTCCGCGGGCGGGATCAGGTCGTTGCTCCAGTCCGCCTTGCCCGCGACGATCGACTGCACGGTCGCCGCGTGCGACGGGGAGTACGCCAGGACGATCCTGTCCGGATTCCCGGCCGGTTGCGCGGCATGCGACCACTCACGGAAGAACGGGTTGCGGTCAAACATGATCTCGTTCGCGCTCACGGCCGTGATCCGGTAGGGACCGGTCCCCGGAACCGGGTGCGCGCTGGAGGGACGATCTGGCGTGCCGGGCGGGATCGGCGCCGCAAACGCATACTCGGTCAGCTTGAACAGGAAGTCCGGATCGGGCGCGGTCAGCTCGATCGTGATCGTGCCGGTGCTGTCGTCGGTGATAACGCGGCGGGACAGCGAGCACGCTCGTGGTGCCCCTAGACAGGCGCCCGCGCCGACGATTTCCGACAGGAACGCGTTGCCGGGAGATCCGACCCTGAGGTCGCGCTCGAACGCCCGGCGGAAGTCACCGGCTCGCACCAGGCGGCCGTCGGAATACCGGATGCGGGGTCGCAGGTGAAACACGTACACGCGGCCGCCGTGCGAGGCCGCCGGAACCTGGAGCGCGAGATCCGGCACGAGCCGGAACCCGGCGGGCCCCGCGGTTCGCTCATAGGTGACCAGCGAGTCGTACGCGAGTCCAGTCGACTCAGGCGGGAAGCCTTCCGTGAAGAGGGCCGGATCGAGCGACTGGCCACGCACCGTGGTCAGGAGCTTGAGCGTCCCGCCGCGGTGTGTCTGGCCCAGCGCGGCATCGCCCACCCACAACCGTCCATTCGCGAGCGCTAGTGATGCCGGCCTGCCACCGACGGCAACCTTCGCCGTGACGAGGTTACGGTGCGGATCGATCCGCGCCACGGTGCCCGAGTACTCGTTCGCGGCCCATACCGACCCACCAGCCACTGCCAGCGCAGCTGGACCGCTTCCCACCGGAATCGTGGCCGCGACCGAGGCCGTTTCCGGATCGATTCTCGAGACCGTGCCGTCGAGGCTGTTGGCCACCCACACCGCGCCGGCGCCATAGGTAAGGTCGGAGGGGCCGTTTCCGACGTGGACCGCGTCGAGCAGCTGGCCCGATGACTGATCGACTTCCTCGACGGTGCCGGAGTCGTAGCCCGCCGCCCAGATCACTCCGGCACCAAACGCCAGGGCGGTCGGCCGCAGATCGAGCGAGAGCGTTCGCCGGACCACGCCGCTCGACGGGTCGATATCGAGCAATGCCTGATCCGCTGAGTCCGCGACCCACACGCTGCCGTCACCGAAGGCGAGCGCGACCGGGCTCGCCCCCCCAAGGCGGATTGTTTGCCGGATCGTGTCGGTGGCAGGATCGATCCGCACGATCGTTGCGCCGAGCGTGCTCGCCACCCAGATCGCGCCAGCGCCGCTGACGATGTCGGCCGGCTCCCCGCCCACCGAGATGCGATCGCCCACCCTCCCGGACGTCGGATCGACCCGGACGACATCCTCGGCGCTGGGATTGGTGACAAACAGCGACCCACCCCCGGACGTTGCGGCTCCGGGCGCGGCCGCGAGGCCGCTCACACCGACCGGCCGCCCAGAAGCGACAGCGATCGCGACGAGCTGGTCCACGTTCCCCGTCAACCGCAGCGCGGGCCTTCCGCCCCCCGTCACCAGCAGCACGACCGCGGCGAGCACGATGACGCCGAGTGCCGTCACGGCCGCGAGGACCAGCCGGCGCTTGCGCGGCCTTGACGCGGCGGGTCGCGCACGGCTTGGTCCGAGCGTCGGATCGTGCTGAAGGATCCGGCCCTCCAGATCGCGTAGCGCCGGCCCCGGCTCGAGCCCGAGTTCCTCGCTCAGTCGATGGCGAGCGGCTTGCGCAGCCGACAACGCGTCCGCCTGCCGACCGGCGCGGTACAGCGCGAGCATCAGCTGCGCGACGAGTCGCTCGCGAAGGGGATGATCGCGCACTAGCCGCTCGAGCTCAGCGATCAACTCGACACTCCTCCCATCGGCAAGATCAGCGTCAATCCGCTGCTCGAACGCGAGCAACCTCCTCTCCTCAAGCTCCTGCGCGGCGTCGTTCGCAAACGGCTCATAGAGGATGTCCGCGAGCGCCGGCCCGCGCCAGATCTCAAGCGCCTCCGTGAAGCGCCGCTCGCGCACCAGGCGCTCGAAACGATCCAGGTCGAGCGCATCGGGCTCCACCTCCAGCAAATATCCGGACGAGGTGCGCACAACCCGCTCGGCGCCAAGCAGCTTGCGCAGCCGCGAGATGTAGGAGTCAAGCGACGCGTCGGCACGGGACGGGGGACGCTCCCCCCACAGCGCCTCGATCAGTCGATCACGTGATACCGGCTCGTTCGCGTGCAACAGCAAGAACGCGAGCAGCGCGCGCTGCTTCGGACCGCCCAGCGCAAGCGTCTGGCCGTCGTGGTGCGCCTCGATCGCCCCCAGCACCCCAAACTGCATCCCGCCATAGAACCACTGTTGCAAGGCGATTTCCAGACTTCTGCAAGCCAGCACGCCGATCCTCGCCAACACCATGTTCAACCGCACACAGATCATCTGCGCCATCGGGCTCGCGACACTCGTGGTCGCAACAGCAGGATGCGGCGCCAAGAAGCGTTCCAGTACCTCCGCCACCGCAGCGGCCGCCAGCAACCCATCCCAGAGCAGCCCGAGCGGCACGTCGTCCGCCCAGCACCCGTTCAACCTCGCCTCGAGTCTCGACGGCAAGACGGTGCTCCCGCACCGCATCCACTGGGTGGCGCTCCCCGCACTGCCCAAATCACAGCTGCGAGAGGTCGACTTCCTGATCGACGGCAAGCAGGCATGGGTCGAGCGCAAACTCCCGTATGACTACGCCGACGACGGCGGCTTCCTCGTCACGAGCTTCCTGAAACCTGGCGAGCACCGCTTCAGCGTGCGCGCGATCCCGCTCCACGGCCAACCCGCGACCGACACCGTGACCGCACGCGTGCTCCCGGCCCCGCAGGTGCCCGGCGCGCTCGCCGGCACCTGGCAGCGAACAATCTCCGATACCTCAAGCGCGCCGCCGACGGGGACCAAGAGCAACCCCACCGGCACGCTGACCCCACCAGGGACGTACAAGATCACCTTCGACCGGCGGTGGATCCACGACGAGTATCCGTGCACGACCTCTCCGTGCAGGTTCGTGAGCTCGACGCAGGCGGGGAACCTGTTCAATTCCGACTGGAATCCCGGACCCTCGACCTTCCACGTGCAGGGCGGGGTCACCTTCCAGGTCTTCAAGGACACGGAGCGGCTCGGCCCTTGGTGGTGCCAGACATGGGGCCCTGCAGCGACCTACACCTGGTCGGTCAGCGGGAACACCCTCAAGCTCGCGCCGGTCGGTGGCCACGACGCCTGCGCGATCCGCGGCTTTGTCTGGAGCGGAACCTGGACTCGAGCCGGCTAGTGCACCTCTGCTGACCGACCCGACCGCGGGGAGGACTTAGGCGACCGACGCGCGGATCGGGCGCGACAAGAAGTCAGGAGTCCGCGACGCGCCCCCGAGCATCAAAGAGGCCTAGGTGAGAAGCCTCCGACACCTCGCGCGTTTCCACCGACGCTAACCCGGCCGTCCAACAGCACCTCGTCAACCCGATCACAGGAGTATTCACATGTCCCTCTCCACCATAACCCGGACCACCGTCCGGCGCGGACCGGCCCCCACGCTAACCCTCGCCGCCGCTCTCGCTGCCGGCGCCGCAATCACCGGCTGAAGTATCACCTCCGACGGCGCCAACCCCGCACGCCCGTCAGCGGAAACCGCCGCGTTGCCCCACGCGCCCCCGCTGCAGTCGCTGACCCTCCGCGAGCGGCGCTACGTGACCCGCATCACGTCCCTTGACCCAGTCTCGCTCAGCGCCGCGTTCGCCGCAGGTCCTCTGCCGAACGGCGACGCGGCGCTGGAAAGGCTCGCACCTCGCCAGCGGCGGTACGTGCGAGCGATCTCGTCGATGAGCTACGACGAACTGGCCGCCGCCTTCGGCACCGAGCACCCGATCCAACCACCGGCACCTCATCGCTGACGGCGCGACAACCATCAGCAGAACGACTGTGATCGTGCCCCGCCCTGCAACCGATGACCTCTTGAGAGCCAGCGGCGGAGCCAACGTGGGCGCTGCCGGCGGCGTGTGCACCGTGGCCCTCGTCGATGACGCGGCCAGTGCACTGCAATGCGCGGTGACGCTGTCGCCACACGAGGGGGCGCAAGTTCCTCACGCCCTCGAAACGCATATCGATGCAGGACCGTGAAAGGACACCCATGACCGCACTCAACCGCCGCCAGTTCCTCGCCGGTGCCGCCGTGGTGGTGGCGTTCGACAGCCGCAGCGGCCGGTGGCTGCCCGCCGCGGCTGCCCAGAGCGGGTCGTTCGCCCGTGTGCCGCCGCTCGACGGGGTATTGCTGACCGACGCCGCCACGCGCGCCGCCGACGCGAGCGACGAGGGCAACATCGTCACGCAGACGCCCGCCGCCGTGCTGCGCCCCGGGTCGGCGCGCGACATCGCCACAATGGTGCAGTTCTGCCGCCCGCGCGGGATCAAGGTCGCGATGCGCGGCCAGGCCCACAGCACGTTCGGACAGGGCCTCACGCCGGGGCTGCTGATCGAGGGCAGCGCGCTGGCGTCGATCCATTCGGTCGGCCCCAGCGGCGCCGACGTCGACGCGGGCGTTCTCTGGCACGACCTGATCACGCAGGCGGACCAGGTGCGGCTCACCCCGCCCGTGATCACGGGCTACACGGGACTGTCGATCGGAGGGACGCTGTCGGTCGGTGGGATCTCCCCCGCCTACCGAAACGGCGCGCAGGTCGACCACGTCCAGGCGCTCGAGGTCGTCACCGGCACCGGCGAACGGCTCACGTGCTCGCCCGACCGCCACCGTGACCTGTTTGACGCCGTGCGCGCCGGACTCGGGCAGTGCGCGCTGATCACCCGGGCCTGGCTGGACCTCGTCCCCGCCCAGCCGATGGCCCGCACCTACCAGCTGCAGTACGCCGACAACGCGACCTTCTTCCGCGACCAGAGGACGCTGCTGCGACGCGGCGAGCTCGACCGCATCTTCACCCTGTGGGCCCCGGCCGGCGACGCGCTCATCTACATCCTCAACGCCGTCAAGTACTTCGATCCGGCCGCCCCACCGGACGATCGGCGCCTGCTGCGCGGGCTCAGCGTCGCGCCCGAGGCCGCAGTCCGGCAGGACGCCACCTACCTCGACACCGTCCTGGCGGTGGACCAGGTGTATGCCGCCTACCAGGCTTGCCGGCTGGGACCAGCTGATCAAGCCGTGGTTCGACGTCTGGCTGCCCGACGAGACCGTCGAGCCGTACATCGACGCGGTAATCCCCACGCTCACGCCGCTCGACGTCGGTGCCACGGGCTTCGTGCTCCTGTTCCCCGCACGCCGCTCGAGTCTGCACGCGCCGCTGCTGCGGGTGCCCGGCGGCACCGATTGGGTCTATCTGTTCGACATCCTCACCTCGTCCGCGGGCCCGGGTCCCGACGCCGCCTTCACACAACAGATGCTCGCCCGCAACCGCCGGCTCTTCGAGCAGGCACGCGCGGCCGGCGGCACGCGCTACCCGATCGGATCGATCCCGTTCGCACGCTCGGACTGGGTGCGCCAATACAGCGACGCGTGGGCGTGGCTGACGGCACTCAAGCGCCAGTACGACCCCGACGGGATACTCACGCCGGGACCAGGCATCCAGCCATAACGCGAGAGGTGATCCGCGAGGGCCGGCGCGCGCCCCGTCCAGCGCGAGGAGTTCCCAACTCCGTCGCCCACCACACGCGAACGCGAGCGGCCACAGTCGCCACGAAAGCGGGGTGCACGCCCCGACACTCGCAAATCTCAAAATGGGTCCTCCATCTCAGTGCAGTAGCCCAGACGGACCATCGCGGTCCAAATCGTCCGCCCAAACGACACCTGAGGCTCCGTGCAGCGCGAGGCGGTAACGAAACAGCTTGCTAGCCCCGACCTGCGCAACCGGTGCGGTGGCGGCACGTATCTGGCGTCCACTGCACTGAGATGGAGGACCCTTAATCTCAAATGCGGGTCTGTGCCCCGCGTGCGGCCTAGACCTGCCTTGCGCGGCAGGCGCGTCTCGGCCGCCGCCTCGGACGTCGTCGAGGTCGTGAACCCGGTCCCCGACCCCGCCAACCGCGCGTTGCAGGTACCGGGCACGAGCATGGCGAGATGCCCGTCAGAAAACGAATGCAGGGGCGCCGAGGCGGTACACGAGCGTGTTACATGATGCGGTCGAACCACCTGATCCCCCAGCCAGCTCACGCGGAAGGGGGTGCGTTCCGGCCCCAAGCCAGGGGCGCACCCACCGCTTGACCGCAGTAGCCGATGTGGGCCTCTACGCGGGGCTTAGGGCAGGGACGCGAGCGCGTCGCAGAGACGGTCGGCCTCGTCCAGTGTCGTGTAGTGGAGGTATCCGGCCCGGACGGCGCCTCCGGATGCCTCGAGGCCAAGGGCGGTCATGACTCCCAGGGCGTAGTAGTTACCGGGATAGGTGAACAGCCCGCGGTCCCCGAGAGCGATACTGAGAGCGTCCGGGGTCCAGCCATCAAGGTTGAGGCAGAACGTGGGCGTTCGCTCGCGGACACGAGCGGGGTCTGAGATGCCGTACAGCTGCAAGCCACGAACCTCGCTCAGGCGTTCGAGCGTGTGACGGGTCAGTCCGCTTTCGTATGCCTCGATTCGTGCGTAGGCCTGGTCGAGTCGGTCGCGCCGATCGCGGGCCGGACCTCCCAGCGACTCCAGGTACTCGATCGTCGCAACGAAACCCGCAACCGCCTCGTGAGATAGGGTCCCCGTTTCGAAGCGGTGACCAGCGGGCACCTCGAGGGCGGGTCGCACTCGGTCGGCTGGGAGCGAGTGCGCGAGCTCACTCCGGACCGCAGCGACACCGAGGTGTGGACCAAAGTATTTGTAGGCCGACGTTAGGAGCACGTCTGCACCGATGCGTCCGCGGTTCAGGCGGCGGTGAGGGGCCATGTGGACGCCGTCGACCCACAGGAGAGCGCCGGCGTCGTGCGCGGCTGCCGCGACGCGGTCTATGTCGGGGATCGACCCGAGCGCGTTTGACGCGAGTGTGCAGGCGACGACACGGGTCCGGTGCCCGAGGAGACACTCCAGAGCGGCCTCATCGAGCGTGCCGTCGAGCCGGTTGAGGGGCGCCTTGCGGACGGTGAGGCCGTGGTCAGCCGCGACCAGCAACCAGGGCGAGACGTTGGCGTCGTGATCGAGTTCGGTAACGACGATCTCGTCCCCAGGCTCTAGCGTGCGGGCGACCGCGTGCGCGAGCAGGAAGTTGATCGTGGTTGTGTTGGCTCCGAAGACGACCTCCTCGACCGTACAGCCGAGGAAGTCCGCCGCCGCCTCGCGGGCAGCGTGGAGCAGTTCGTCAGTGGCTGTCGAGGTGACGAACGGCCCGCCGACGTTCGCGTTGGTGGACGTCAGGTAGTCGGCGACCGCTCGGGCGACCTCGTCAGGCGTCTGCGAGCCCCCCGGGCCGTCCAGATAGACAACCGGGGATCCATCCAGCTGGCGCGACAACGCCGAGAAGCGCGATCGGATCCGCGGGGGATCAAGCCCTACCAGATCGGCCGTCGTGACGCGCGGCTCAAGATCCGAGTCCGTGGTGGTGTCAGAACGTGATGCCACGGACATAGCCTGACACAGCGTGCCTGCTGGCCACTCACGGGCATACCGAATCATTGATGCGATCAGGGGGCTAACCGGGGGGAGCTAGATCCACGCGGATAGGACGACCCGCTTGGTCGACCGAGCGGGTGCCGCTGATTCCTGCTGCGGCACCCGCTTGGAGCTCGGCTTGCTTGAGTCGGTTCGCGGTTGGCGTCAGCTGGTTGCGATCGTGTGCTGTTCGGCGGGGTGTCGTTTGCGGCTCTTCGTCACGGTGCGTGTGCCAGCGAGTCCGATGCCGAGCAGCACGGCGCATGCGGCGGCTCCGATTCCGGCGTCGCCCCAGTTGAACCCGCCGCCGGACGTGTCTCGGACGCTCGTCGGCTGGGTGCTCACGAAGCCATAGCCGTGGCCTGAGCAGACGTCTCCACACGAGGCCGGGCTGCCTGCCTGGTTCGCGTGGCTGACCGGCTTCGAGCTTGCGACATGGACTGGGGTGCTGACGAAGCCGTAGCCGTGGCCCGAGCAGACATCCCCACACGACACGGGGCTGCTGGCGAGCGTCGGCGCGGCGACGGTGCCTATCAGGGTTTGTTCGTCGGGGTTGGGTCGGGCCGTGGTGCTCGCTTGGTTCTGGGCGGCTGCGATCGCGGCTTCGGCCTTCGCGAGCGGCGCGGGGTCAGCCGACGCGCTCGGCGCGAGACTCGCGACGAGCGCGAGCGTGATCGCGACGACTGCTGTGGTCTGATGTTTGCGGACCATGTCCACTCCTCTCCGTTGTCGGTCGCCGTGTGCGACCGGTCTCGGGGACCGTCGCGGGTGGTGGTTGTGTCTTGGTGCAGGAAGGTGGTTTTTCGGTAGCAGGCACGGCTTGCGGCGGTTGCAAACGAGGGCTACAGTCGCTGCACCAAAAGACCGGGGGTCATCGGTGCAGTTCCGCATTCTTGGGCCGCTCGAGGTACTCGAGCGGGGAGTCGTGCAGCCGTTAGGCGGCGCGAAGCAGCGCGCGGTGCTCGCGATCTTGATCCTGCATCGGGGAGAGCTGGTCTCCGGTGAAAGGCTGGCCGACGAGCTGTGGGGCGAGCGTCCGCCGGCGACCGCGGCCAAGACGCTGCAAGGCTACATCTCGCGACTGCGTAAGACGGTCGGCGAGGACGCGTTATCCACCCGCGGTCGCGCGTATGTGCTGACGCTCCCGTCCGGGCAGCTCGATCTTGACCAGTCCGAGCAATTGGCTGCCGAGGGGCGCGATGCGCTGGCTGCAGGGGACGCTGCTACGGCGGCAGCGCGGCTGCGAGCCGCGCTTGCTCTGTGGCGAGGACCGCCGCTGGCGGACTTCACCTACGAGCCATTCGCCGAGGCAGAGGTCGCCCGCCTTGAAGAAGCGCGACTGGCGATCCTCGAGGACCGAATCGAGGCGGACCTGGGTTTGGGTCGGCACGGTCAGCTCGTCGGCGAACTCGAGCGACTCGTGCGCGAGCATCCCGCGCGCGAGCGCCTGCGCGGTCAGCTGATGCTCTCGCTATATCGCGCCGGTCGCCAGGCAGACGCTCTGGAGTGCTATCGGGTCGGGCGGCACGCGATGATCGATGCGCTCGGGATCGAGCCCGGCCGTGCGCTTCAGGAGCTGGAGGCCGCCATCCTGCGCCAGGACGCCGAGCTCGATCCGCCCGTCGAGGCGGCCGCGTCGACCCGGCAGGTGAGTGCCGACGGGACCTCAGAAGTCCGTCACAGTGACGCCCTCTCACGCGACGTCGTTGTTGGCCGTGCCGAGCCCCTCAGGCAACTGCGCGGCGGCTTGGACGCCATCTTCACCGATCGCGGGGTCGTATTCATGATCGGTGGCGAGGCGGGCATCGGCAAGAGCCGGCTGGCCGACGAGCTTGCTAGCGACGCTCGAGACCGCGGAGCGCGGGTAGTCTGGGGCAGGTGCTGGGAGGTCGGCGGCGCGCCGGCGTACTGGCCGTGGGTGCAGGTCCTGCGTTCGCTCTTGGACGGTCGCGGCAATGTCGACTTGCGCGCGTTCGGGGGCGCTGGGGGGAACTCGCTGCTGGCGCTGATCCCCGAACAGCGAGAGGCTCCGCTCGCGCTCGTGACGCCGGCAGCAGAATCCGAGGTGGCGCGGTTTCGGCTGTTCGATGCAGTTGCTTGGGTGCTGCGTCAAGCCGCCGCCGCCAAGCCATTGGTGATTGTGCTCGATGATCTGCACGCGGCCGACACGCCGTCGCTGCTGTTGTTGCAGTTCCTCGCAGGGCAGCTTGGGGATGCGCCGGTGATGTTGACGGGTCTGTATCGCGACGATGATCTGGGCGAGAACGGCGCGCTCAGCGCATGCCTTGCCTCTCTAGCACGCGAGCAGGCAACGCAACGCATGCGCCTGACAGGCCTAGCCGAAATCGACACCGCGGCGATGATCGACGCAATCACTGGGCGACACGTGGCCGAGTCCATCGCGCGAGCGATCCACGATGAGACGGAGGGCAATCCACTTTTCGTTGGCGAGATCGTCCGCCTGCTGGAGGCTGAGGGCACACTCGAGCGATCGCTGAACGAGCCTCGCCGGGCTCGCCAGCTTCCCGACACTGTGCGAGAGGTAATCGATCAACGGCTGCGGCGGCTTACGACCGGGTGCCGGAGCCTGCTTGAGGTTGCTTCGACTCTGGGGCCCGAGTTCAGCCTCAAGGAACTCGCTGCCGTCGCAGAGCTCGACGGGGCAGCGGTCCTCGAGCCGTTCGATGAGGCGATAACAGCCCGTGTGCTCACCGAGGCGTCAACCGTCGGGCGAATTCGGTTCTCGCATGCGCTCGTCCGCGACACCCTGTACGAGACGCTGAGCCCAGGCCGCCGGAGAGCGGCGCACCTGCGCGCAGGCGAGGTCCTCGAGCGTCTGCACGGCTCGGATCCGGAGCCGTATCTCGCGGAGCTTGCCCACCATTTCTTCGAGGCGCTGCCGAGCGCAGACATCGCACGCGTCGTCGGCTACGCGGAGCAAGCGGGAGATCATGCCGTCGCAGTGCTCGCATACGAGGAGGCGGCACGCCTGTATGCGCTCGCGCTGCGTGCGCTCGACAGGGAGACGGGAGAGGTTGCCGAGAAGCGCTGCGGGCTGCTGGTCTCGCTCGGCGACGCGTGGGCGCGTGCGGGCGATGAGCCTGCTGCACGATCTGCGTTCCTGCAGGCCGCGACGATCGCTGCGAACGCAGGCCTTCCAGTGCTTCTGGCTCAGGCCGCGCTGGGATACGGGGGACGCCTCGTGTGGTCCCGGGCCTACGACGACATCCACCTGATCCCGCTCCTCGAGTCGGCGCTTCAGGCGCTTCCAGCGGGAGCCTCGGCGTTGCGCGTTCGGGTGATGGCGCGGCTCTCCGGCGCGCTTCGAGACCACTCTTCGCGAGACCGACGAGCGTCGCTCAGCTCACAAGCGGTCGAGATCGCCCGGAAGCTTGACGATCCGGCAACACTCGCCTACGCGCTCGATGGCCGCTACAGCGCTCTGTTGTGGCCGGAGACCGCCGAGCAGCGGCTTGCGATCGCGGACGAGATCGTCACGCTGGCCGACCAGGTCGCCGATAACGAACGGGCGGCCGCCGGACGTCTCTATCGCGTGATCGCGAACATGGAGCTCGGACGGGTTAGCGACGCCGAACGAGAGCTCGACATCATCGTCGAACAGGCCGTGCGGCTCCGCCAGCCGGCGCAGCTGTGGATGGCCACCTCCAGCCGCGCCAATGTTGCGCTATTCAAGGGCCGATTCGACGACGCTCGAGCGCTGATCGAGGAAGCTCTGACGTTGGGCGAACGCGCACAGCGACGAGACGCCGTGCTCTCGCACCGCCTACAGGTCTTCCTGCTTGATCGCGAGACGGGTGGTAACGCCGAGATCGAAGCACTGATCGACGAGGCCGTGTCGGCTTTCCCGACGCGACCGGTGTTTCGGTGCGCGCTGGCGTATGTCCACTCCCAACTCGGAGACGTAAGTCGAGCTGGAGCCGAGGTGGATGATCTCGCGGCACGGGACTTCGCCGCGATCCAGCGAGACAACGAATACCTGTTCTCGCTGGCTTTTGTAGCTGACACCGTCGAGACGCTCGCCGATGTCCGCGCCGCGGCCGTGCTCTACGACCTCCTCGTTCCGTATGCGCACCTCAATGCGAGCAACGCTGACGAAGTCGCAACCGGGTCCGTGTCGAGAACGCTCGGTGTCCTGGCCTCGGTGCTGTCGCGGTGGGACGACGGAGTTCGGCACTTTGAGGCCGCCACGGTCCACAATCAGCATATGGGCGCCCGGCCGTGGCTAGCCCACACACAACACGATTACGCGAAGATGCTGCTAGCGCGTGATCTGCCCGGCGATCGTGGCCGCGCGCAGCAGCTGCTAGGCGCTGCTAAGGAGGAGTACCAGAAGCTCGGGATGACTCCCTGGTTAGCCCAAGCCTCCGAACTTCTGGCCAGAGACCAGATAACAGACCTCACGATCAGCTCATCAAGTTCAGCTAGTCATCGAGAGCCGCGAGCGCATCGCCCATCAGCCGGATCGAGCGCTCGTTGATCGGGCTCAGCACGAGGATCGCCTCGTCTGCGCCGGCGTCGGCTAGCTCGCGGAGGCCTGCGGCAACCCGCTCGGCGGAGCCTTCGAGAGGCCCTATGCCTTCCGAAAGCGTGCGCTCGCCAGCGCCACCGTCCAGCACCACGAGCACACACGCGCTGCGGAGAATCGCAGCCGGGTCACGCCCGGCCAGTCGAGCCCTCTCATCCACACCTCGATTTGCCGCGTCAAAGCCCTCGGGAGTATTGCCGTACCACTCGTACCAGATGTTCCAGGCGTCGACGTACGGAAGCGTTGCGTCAAGCATTCGCGGGCTCGTCGCCCCGACCATCAGCCGCGGCCGGCGTGTCGGCGCCGGCAGCAGTACCGCGTCCGAAACAGCTTCATAGGCACCGGTGAATGTCACTCGTTCGCCCCCCAACAGGCGTCGAATGATCTCGAACGACTCTGTGAATCGAGCCACGCGATGGTCAAAAGGGATCCCGAACGCCCGGAACTCCGTCTCGTTCCATCCCGCGCCCAGTCCGACCACGAGCCGGCCACCCGACAGCTCGTCGACCGCCGCGGCAGTGCGCGCGAGCACGCCAGGCCGACGGAACGCGGTACAGGCAACCAGCGGCCCGAGGGTCACCCCCTCAGTCACCCCAGCAAGTCCCGCCAACAGGGTCCAGGCGTCCCACGGGCCACGCTCAGGCCGCTCGTCGCCACGGTACAGGAGATGATCGCCGACCCAAACCGAATCGAATCCAACCTCCTCAGCGGCCCTTGCCATCGCCACATACTCCGGCCATCGGACCAGGCGCTCGACTTCAGGCAGCTGAACACCGATGCGAAGGGGGCGCATTCTCAATACCCCGGCAGGGCGGACAACGTACTAGATCCCCGATTCTTGGGTTACAGCGCGAAGGCACGCCTCGCATCGCTCAATGAGGCCACCGGCATGCGCAGGCACAGCACGCACGCACCCGCCCCGCCGCGATGCACCCCACACCCGAGATGAGACCAGAGCAGGACTGGCGGCGGCGGTCGGCCTCAGTCCCGCCGCTCGCCACGAGCGCGACCGACCGCGCTGGGCAGTCACTGGTTCAGCGCATGCCCCGCTTGCCGCGCAAAGCGAGGGAGGCGTCCACGACGGCGAGAACCGCGCAATGCCGGCGGAGGAGGTCTCTTGCTCGCCGGGATCGCGCTGAGCGGGGCGCACGAGTATCGTCTCGCTCGGGTTCACCTCCAATGCGATCAAGGTCCCTCTCGGGCTCTGGGAAGGAAGCGTGGGCGAGCTACGAGTCCCAGATCGGGCCGAATGCCGGGATCCCGCGACGCTCCAAACCGTGAACGACCTGCCAGGTGACCTTGTCGTTTGAGATGCAAAGTACGGCCTCGGCTCCGGACTCCAGATACGCGGCGTACGCCAATCGGAGGATGTCAGGTCGCTTACCGCGCTGGTCGGTGTTCCAGATCACGGCGTCTGGCTGCGCGTCCATGATTTCCGTCACCAGCGCCCCGCCGAACGTCTCACATGGGTCCCTTGTTACCCAGACTAGCCGCGATGGACGCTCTCTGGTCAGGATGTGGGGCAGCACCGGGCCGATGCCGCTACCGGTGGTGACGTAGACCATCTTCGTGAACAGGTCCCCCACGTTGGCCACGCTGTGCGTCGGTATTCCCCGCACCCACACACTTTCCGGTGGATCGTCGATGAACGCACCGGTCCAGTCTCCGGCCCGAGAGATGACCATGCGATAGCCGGACGACCCGGCGCGCGGCGGAACGTTGGCGAATTGATGCCATCCCACGAACGGCTTGCGGCTGATCGGTCGGGTGGTCCCGACCCCTGGTTTCGCGCCCTGGTCCAAGCTGATCACAACGGCGTGCTCGGACGGTCGTTCGACGGCGATTGGAACCTTGCGTAGCAGCATCCACGGCCACGCGACAAACACGACTGTCGTCACGAGTATCCAGACAGTCGGTGCGGTCAGCAGTGCTGAGCTGAGGCTGCTGTGGTCGCGTTGACCCGCGACGAACAGGACGGTGTCGACGCACACGAGCAGCAGAGCAGCCCAGCCGCACAACCGATGCGTCACTTCGAACTTGTCGTGCGCAGCGCCACGCCGATGCGGTAGCGCCATGATGATGATGATGAACAGCGCGACAACGGCGTACGACATCGCGACGTTCACGACCGAGACATGATCGACGCCTCGTGCCAGGTCGTAGGTGAGGGAGCCCACGAACGCGGCGTACCACAGCGTTCCCGCAATCGCCGCGCCGACGTGCAGTCCGCCGAAGTGGTAGTACTTTCCGAACATCCAGCGGAGACGCAGCGGCCATGACGTAGGCGGCAGCGTGCCGAGCCAGCAGAGGAAGTTGATCACGTACTGCTGGCGCAGGATGATCGCCAGCCCGAAGTTCGTCACCGCCACGAGCGCGATCGAAGTCAGGTGTGGGCTCTTGCCACTCCACCAGGCACCGCGCGCCAGGCCGTACCACAGCACTGCCACGTTCACCGCCATCACGAGAGCGATCAGGCGGTTGTAGTGCCTCAGGCGGGGGTGTTTGAAGACGCGCTGCATCAGCCTGGTCCACGCAGGCAGCGGGATGGCGTCACCGCGCGGGGTCACGCGGACGCTGCGCACCTGCAACAGCTGCGCCAGGCCAGCGGCCGTTGACTCCGAACGCCGGACCAGCTGGTTGAAGGCCCCTTCATCGAGGGTCAACGCCTTCACGTTGCCGACCGCGCGGACCGTCGCACTGCGCCGACCCGATGTAAGCAGACCTAGCTCACCGAAGAACTGGCCAGGCTGGAGCGTCCGGATGTAGACGTCGCGGTCCGCGCTCCATTGGATGACCTCAGCCTCGCCTGACGTGATGACATAGAAACGATTGGCCGGCTCACCCTCGGCGACGATCACCTCACCGCGTCGGTACCGCGTCCGTTGCAGCCGCCTGGCTGCCTCCATAAGGGGCGGGGCGGACACGTCCGGGAAGGCGCGGACCAGCCACTTGTAGCGTCGGTGCGTCCGACTTAGCCGGCCGAGAAGGCATCCGATGCGCCGTGGCCGCCCGCTCGACTTCCAGCCGCTGCCGCTCAGTCCGGTCACCGATACCCCCTGCGGCCGGCCGCCACGATCGCGAACCCGGGATACCGGCCGGCGATCCTCAGCCCATCTGCGCAGGAACACGACGGCCCGCCAGCCCGATGCCCATAGCGGCGCGTCGGCCACCGCTCGGCTCGGGCCGAAGCGCCAAATACAGCCGACGCCGCCGCGAACTCCGACGCCCGACCCGTCCCCACCACGCCATCTCCGGCCCGGTCATGACTTGCGGGCCCCGGACAAACATGAGATTGAATCAGACGGACTCCTGCTGTCGCAGCCCCATCCCACTCTTGTGCCTGGTCTGAATCGCTGGACACCAACCGCAAACCACCGCGCCCCCAACCCGGCTTCGCTCGGCGACCGTCCACCGTCGACTCTACTCAACTCCGCTCAAAACGCAACAGACGGGACACCCATCAATCGGAACTCAGTGACCTGGATTCGAAACCGAGCAGGGCGGTTCGCAGCGCGGACGGCGGTGGCGCACCCCCTCCGCGCTCACCTCAGGTCTTTTCTGTTAGGCCTCGAGAGACGTGCTCCTCGCCAACCTCGGGTCCCTCGAGGTCATCGGCGGCGCGAAGTCCGCCGCCTCGTCGCGCTTCCCTCGTTTCCGGACTAGCGGGGCAGACGAGCCTCTTCCCCGCTTCGCACGGGAGCAGGGAAGAGGGGTGCCAGCCCCGGTTTGCGCGGAAAGGACGCCCGACGGCACGTACGGGACGGCTTCGCGGGCAACGCCGAAGTGAAATCTCGTTAGCAGCGGCCGTGCAGGTCAGCAAGCACATCGAAGTCTGAAAGCAGAAGTCACCGGTCGACCGGCAAGACAGCCGGATCGGTCTACGAGCATCCGTATTGAGCCTGCGTGCCGCTTCGCGCGGATGCAGCAGTCGACCTCGGCAAGCACCGCCTCGTTACTGCTCTTGTAGGCGATGCATAAGCTCGCACGGCGCCGAAAATCTCTGATGGTCCGAACGATTTAGGGAAGCGCGGCGGCGGTCTCCGCGGCGACGCCGGATCAGGTGTGGAAATCGTCCGCACGAGCAGTGTCGCTCGTTACGACTGCGTTCCCGGCCAAGCGGCGGTCTCTGGTCGAGCGCCCGTGGTCAGCGTCGGCTAACGCTTCGCCTGCAGATCCGAGCGTCGCGTTGTCGCCGCGGCGTCGCCCGCGGCTGGCCGAGGGTCTCGAAGCGCTGTTATCGTGGTCGCGTGGGGTGGAGGATTCGCGGCACCTACTTTGAATCGTGTAACTGTGACGCGATCTGTCCTTGTCGCCAGATCGATGGCGTCGCCGGCGGTCGCTCGACGCACGGCGTGTGCATGGGTGTGCTCTCATGGCTAATCGAGGACGGGGCCGCGAACGGCACCGAGCTTTCGGGACTCCCCGTGGCACTGGCAATTCGTTACAGCGACGACGAGCCCGGCTCTCCTTGGACCTGGGTGCTGTACCTCGATGCGGCTGCGTCGGACCCGCAGCGCGAGGCGCTGGAGGGAATCTTTAGGGGTCGGCTCGGCGGAGACGCCCTCTCTCATTTCCCGTGGGCGTGGAAGGACAGCGAGCTCATCGCGGTCCGGCCGGTGGAGATCGACGTCGACCACACGCGCCGCCGTCAGCGCCTGAGGATCCGCGATCACATCAGGGTGCGGATCCGGGATCGCTACGCGGGCGAGGAGACAGTGACGTGTGTGATCCCCGGGCATGACCGAGCCGGCGAGGAGCTCGTCGCGGACGAGCTGGTGGTTGAGGATGGTCCGCTGGCCTTTAGCTATCGCGGGGTCTGCGGGTACGGCACGACCTTCGACTATTCGGGCTAGCGCTACCGGGCCCTCGAGGTCGTCGGGGTACTGGGCACTCGGCGTCTTCGGACCAGCGGGTCGCTAGGACCCGGTCTGTCCCGTGTGGCTGGGCTTTCCCATTTGCCCCGGCTGCTTCATCTGTCCTGGCGGCGCCATATGTCCCGGCTGTGCCATGTGATTCATCTCGGACATCGAGCCATGGGTTGGAATCGTCAGGCCCGGGGTCGAGTCGGGTGCGGCGAGCAGAAGCACGCCAAGCCCTAGTAATACCGCAGCGGTCCCGTAAGTCGCCACGCGCCGCCATGGGAGCAGCTTCTCGACCGCGATCAGAGCCGCGACGAAGGCCATCCAGCCGATGCTCATGATGCCGAGCGCGAACAGCGACGCCATCAGCGCCCAGCAGCACCCGACGCACCAGGCACCGTTCTTGGCGCCCATCTCGAGCGCGCCGTGCAGGCCCTCGCGCCACGAGCCGATCAGGAAGCCGAGCGGGCTGCGGCACTTCGCGAGGCACACGTTCTTCAGCGGCGTCAACTCGTATGCGGCCGCCACAAGCAACGTCGCGCCCGCGACCCACCGGCCGGCACGACCCCAGTGCAGCACGCCGCGGGTTACCTGGCCTCCGGCTGTCGCGATCGCGAACGCGAGCAGACCCACTGCGGCCCAAACGAGGAGGTACCCCGCGGAGAACACGAGCGGCGCCAGCGGCGACCGTTCCCGCGTCATGCGCGAGTAGAGCGCCACCGTCGGCGCCACCGACGGGAACATCATCGCGGCCATCATGACCACCCACACGCCGAGGAACCAGCCGAGCGTCCCGAGGTCGGTCCACGGTCCGTTGTCCATTCCCTGCATCCGATCGACGGTCCACCACCAGCCCAGTCCGGCGAGCACGAACACGAGCGCGACCAAGCCGAGGCGGGCGCGGGTGGCCGCGTACGCCGGAGAGAGCCCGCCGGTGGGGGTGCGCCGCTCAGCGGAGACTGGCGTGCTCATCGCTACGCCGCCCACGCGAACTCGGACTTCGAAAGCCCCGTCTTGCCCTCGTACTTGATGCCGAACGCGTCGATCTGCGACCGCTTCGCCTCGGCCATCGTGAGATCCGAGCCGACCGGATGGAACATTCCCTGAAAGCGCACCGGCTCGCCGGTCTCCACGCCGAACGGCACGATGTCTTCGACTTCGAAGTCGATCGCGTCGCCGACGCGAACGGTGTGCCGCAGCCCATCGTCGTCCACTTCGATCCGAGCACGCTCAACCCCGAGCATTTCGCCGACGAGCGGCGCGAGCGCGGCCATCGGGCCCCCGAGCTGCCCGCTGAAGACCTGAACGAGCTTCTCGGCCTGCTCGTCGGTCGCCTGGTCATCTACGAACACCCCGAGGCGCCAGTTGCCCTCCGTCATCACCTTCGGCGTGTCCGCGATCGCCGCGACCTTCAAGCCGCTGATGTCAGTCCCTTCGATCTCGCCCTCACGGATGTTGAAGACCAACGTCACCCGACAGAAGTCATACGTTGCGCCGTGATCGAACGACAGGTTGCAGGGGCACATCAGCTCGCAAGAGCAAGTCTCGACATAGCTCCCTCTAAGACTCCACGACATCAAGAAACCTCCACTTTGGACAGGGCGATTCTCTGACTTCGCCCGGGACGCGTCAACCCCGGCGCTGGACCGGCCGAATCCGGACCAGCATCGAGAGCGCTCAGTTCTGGCTAACCCCCATTCCCGTATTGCCGATCCGACGAGAGCCCAGATCGCCACCAAACACGCTGCCGGTTCTGAGAACGACCGGTCGTCTCGAAGCTGGCGGCAGCGAAAGTGCCGCTTGGCCAGCCGAAGCAGTCGTCGGCTCGAATCCGCGCCGCCACTACCGACAGCGCTGGTTGGCCGGCAAAGCAGGCGCCCAGAACGCTGTGATGATCACGATCCAGGCTTGCGGTCTGGACGACAAGCGATCGTCGGCGAGCTTGTAGGCGGCACACAGCCCCTTCGCCACGAGAAGCGACAGCCGCGATCGAGGGCGCGACGTCAATCGAGGATCGCCTCTATGCCTACGCATGATCTTTCCGCGCTTGCTCGAAATCGACGGTCGGGCAAACACTGAGCCGCTACTGCAATCGCCCAAACTCAGAAGTGCGCCTGCGCCGAACCGCGCGACGATCGCATTCCCGGAGAGCGATCGTCCGGGCGGCCACGAGCCGGCGATGCCTTTGCCACGGTTGCAGCAGTTGCGTCGGCCACGCGACGGTGACCGCCGGCGATCGCCGACCTGTGCGCTCGGCACAACCGGCGGCTGCTGGCAGACGACCGGCCGCTCGCGGCGCCGCGCCTCCCCAGCGGACGACCAGCAGGAGCTGGCGCATCGCGGTCACTGGCTCTTCCAAACCGCGATTGCAGCAGTACCCCGGCAACTGAAAAGCAGGGCCCCCGTGGCAATCGTTTCCGGCACGTGAGA
>Ga0335081_10003536_pt1 | contig 24603 bp, 27 predicted proteins | sample Lox_Sample_35_FD_206713 | JGI IMG/M metagenome (GOLD analysis project Ga0335081, IMG submission 206713) | Soil microbial communities from Loxahatchee National Wildlife Refuge, Florida, United States - Lox_Sample_3.5 | ecosystem: Environmental > Terrestrial > Soil > Wetlands | place: USA...
GCCTGTACTACTTTCCGCAATGGTGGTGGTACTCCCTGATGCCCGGGTTCGTGATAACCGTGGTCGTGATCGGAGCTGCGCTGCTGGGTGACGGTCTGAGGGACGTCCTTTCGGGAGGTACCTAGCCGTGGAGGTGCTCCGGGTCGAAGGGCTCACAGTGGATTACAGGGTGGGAGGGGGGACGGTGCACGCGCTGAGAGACGTGTCCCTTTCGATCCAAGAGGGCGAGATAGTCGGAGTGGTGGGCGAGAGCGGCTCGGGGAAGAGCACCCTGGCTCTCGCCGTCTCTCGCCTTCTGCGGTCGCCCCCCGCGGTCCAGCGGGAAGGAAGCATAACCTTCAGGGGGTCCGACATATCTCAGATGCGGCCTTCTCAGATAGACCGGGTGCGCGGGACCGGCATCTTCATGGTGTTCCAGGACCCGTTTCTCAGTCTGAACCCGCTCATGAAGGTCAAGGACCAGATAGCCGAGGTGATATCGGTGAGAACGAAACGCAGTTCCAGCACCTTCGACAGGAGTTCGGCCGAGGGCGAAGCCGTTGCCCATCTGAAGACGGTAAGAATAGGGGACGCTGAGGATATTGCGGAGCGGTACCCCCATCAGATCTCAGGAGGGCAGATCCAGCGCGTCATGCTCGCAATGGCGTTGGCAGCACGTCCGCAGCTGCTTGTGGCGGACGAGCCGACGACTGCGCTGGACGTGACCACCCAGGCACAGATTCTGGCGGTGTTCAAAGAGATAGTGGAGAAGACAAAGATGGGGGTCCTCTACGTGACACACGACCTGGCTGTTGCCGGAGTGATCTGCGACAGAATGGCCGTGCTCTACGGCGGCATGGTCCAGGAGGCTGGACCGACCGACAAGATCCTGTTCGAACCGAAGCACCCGTACACTGTGGGGCTGATGAACAGCATACCCTCGAAGACGAAGGAGGAGGGACCCCTGAGCGCCATCAGTGGCTCGTTCAATCCGGAGGGATTAGAGGGGATTTGCTCTTTCGTCCCCCGGTGCCCCATGGCCCGCGAAGAGTGCCGGCGGGGCGTCCCCGCGCAGAACCCTGTCGACGGCAGGATGGTCCGCTGCATCAACTATGGTGAGAATTATGAGTCATAGACAGGAATCGCTTCTGGAGGTCCAAGAGGTCACCAAGTTGTTCTCCATAGGCAAGCGGAGCCTCTGGGACAGGGTCACCAGGAAGCGGCAGAAGTACGTCCGGGCGGTCGGGGGAGCTACCTTCGTTGTGAGAGCAGGCGAGACCTTAGTCGTGCTCGGGGAAAGCGGATCTGGGAAGACGACGCTCGGCAGGCTGATAGTCGGCCTTGAGAAGGCAGATTCTGGCAAGATCGCCCTGTCAGGAGACGTGGTTCTTCCCGTCAGGGAGCACAGGGTTCAGCGGGGGAGGTTGCAGATGGTCTTCCAAGACCCCGGCTCGTCCCTGGATCCGTTCATGAAGGTAGAGGACGTGGTAGCGGAGCCCCTTGCAAGGAGCGGCATTTCTGGCAGGGCGAGGGCGGAGAAGGTCGCCCAGGCAATCGACAGTGTGGGACTGGACCGGTCGGTGCTAGACAGGCGGGCATCAGACCTGAGCGGGGGGCAGAAGCAAAGGGTCTCCGTGGCCAGGGCGATAGTGAGCAGCCCCGAGGTGATAGTCCTCGACGAGCCGACTTCTTCCATAGACGTCTCCATCCAGGCCCAGGTGCTCAACATGCTCGTTGGGCTCCAACAGAAGAATCACTACGCCTACGTGCTGATCACCCATGACCCGAACGTGGCGAGCTTCATGGCGGATAATGTCGCCGTCATGTACCTGGGGAAGATCGTCGAACAGGGGCCGGCGGCCAAGGTGCTGCTCCATCCGAAGCATCCCTACACCCAGGCCCTGCTTTCCTCCACCCCAAGACTTCACGAAAGGACAATCCCCGAGGCCATCAAGGGCGAGCCTCCGAGCCTGATCAACCTCCCGCCGGGGTGCCCTTACACTCCGCGTTGCCCACACGCGATCAAAGCATGTGGGGAACGTGAGCCGGAGACCTATGGGGTGGAGGGGGTCGCCGTCTCGTGCTACATGTACGATGAAGACGTCAAGAGCCAGTTCGGGGCTGCGCCCTAGCTGGACGTGTAGTAGACCAGCGGGTAGTAGGTCCCAAGTATGCCGGGGTTGTAGAAGATCCCTGCCACGTAGTCTCTCTGAGCCCAGTTGGGGATAACGGCGTAGAGCCAGATGTCGGGCACCTGCTGGTAGACCATCTGATACACGCTGCTGACCGTGCTGTTGTACTTCGACTGGTCTGTCTCGAAGGGCAGATTGGCTGTCAGGGCGTCAACCGTCGAGTTGGCGAAGCACGCCAGGTTCCCGCTTATGCCGCAGTAGGTGCTGTTCACCAGCACAACAAGGTCCTGATAGACGGGGTCGAGCCACGAAGGATACCAGTACCAGATCAGCATCTCAGGGTACGTTGAGGCGGTGGCGGACTGAGAGAGCTCCGTCGTCTCTCCCTGGGTCGTCAGGCCGCTCAGGCTGACAGTGAGGCCCACGTTGGCCAGGAACGATTGGACGAGCTGTGCGACCTTGACCTCCGCTGTATCACTGGTGATGTACGAGAGGGTGGGGGAGAACTGCTTCCCACCTGGGTTGACGGTCGTCCCGTTGGGGAGGTTTAGAGTGAATCCGAGGGCCTTCAGCAGCTTGATCGAAGTGTTGGGATCGTAGCTGTAGGGAGAGAGGTTGTTCGGGTTGTAATAGGAAAGTCCTGGGCTTATGGGACCGACGTACGCCTTTCCGTACTGCAACGCCACCGAGGAGAAGATCTCGGAGTAGTTTATGGCGTCGGCGAGGGCCACCCGGAAGTCAGTCATGTTGTAGGGATACTTCTGGGTGTCGAGGGTAATCATGAGGAAGTTAAACGTGGGCGCGTTGGGGAGGCTCTCAACCTTGATCCCAGGATACTGGGAGAGAGACTGCAGGAACGAAGGCGCCAGGGCCGGGATAGGCGGTCCCTCTGTCACCTGCGCTTGGTTGCTCTCTATCCCCTGGACGATGGAAGACGACTGAGTCACGTACTGAACTATGATTGTGGGGATGTGCGGAGGAGTCAGCATTATGTTGCTCTGCGACGCCGGGAGCTTCGCCGCCCAGTAGTTCGGGTTCGCCTGCATGGTGATGAACTCCGAGGCGACGTAGTTCTTCACGTAGTAGGGAGCCGTGCTCATGGTGTGCGTGTTGACGTAGGTGTTCTGGGCATTGGGCTGGACGCCGCCGTTCTCGTCCACGAATGATGGGTCGACCATCCCGGCGCCAGGCACCGCCATCACCTGTTGGAAGAACCTGTAGGGGTTCAGAAGGTTGAACGCGACCTGGTAGTTGCCTGTGACCACTATCGCCTGGTTGGGATAGGCCATTATGGTCTGAATCGTCGAGTTGGACGCCTTGAAGTTAGACAGAACCACGGCAAGGTCGCTGGCAGACTGCTGTGCCGCGAGGGTCGCGTTCGTGCTCGATATGGAGAAGCCACCGGCCCTTAGGGCATCTGTAATGCCGTCTGGTAGTGCATATCCGGTGGAGAACGCAGTCGTTCCGTTGTACAGCGTGCTAGTGAAGTAGAAGGCACCAATCTGCTGCATCAGTATGGTCCTGTAGATGTTGAACCACACAACTGAGGAGTTGAACGGGTGGCCGTTCATGAACCAGGCGTTGGACCTCAGGTTGAAGGTGTACATCGTGTACCCTGCATTCCAAGTCCAGTTGTCAGCGAGGATAGGGGCGAAGGCCGTGGCGCTGGTGTAGTTGAACATCAGAAGCGTCTGGTATACGTTGGTCATGATCTCGTCTTCTCCGGCGAAGAACCCGGCCGCCGGATCGATGGAGCTTGGGGGTTCGTTGTTAAGCTCGACCAGCTGACTGGAGTTCTTAGGCCCGGGAGTCGTCGCGCTCGACGTCGTTGACGTGCTCCCGCTCGGAGTTGTCGTCGACGTGGTGGAGGTGCTTCCAGTCGATGACGTAGTGGGCAGGGTCGTGGTAGTGCCTGAGGAAGACAGGAAGTAAATGGCTGCGGCAGCCGCTATGATAAGGACTACAATCACTATACCGGCTTGAACCCTCGTTATGGCCCGACGAGAGGGGCGCAAAATCGTCGCATCTGTAGAGCCCAATATGCGATTTAAGCTTTGGGAGAGGCTGACGGCGGGGTTCACTGACGGCTTTCTTACGAGTCCCTTCGACGCCTCGCCGCTCCTGCTATGGAGGTCAGCTCGGGGTGGACGTATCTCCCATCCTTGATCACAAGCTGACCGTCGGCTACCAGCGTCGGCCTCAAGGTGATCCCGTCGGAGTGCGAGACCGCCCTGGTGCTCCGGGCCCCGAAGCTCTCGCTCTGGTTGCCGAGGCCCCATTCGAGGACCCCCCAGATCCTTTCGTCTTCGAGCACGTTCCCGGTCAGCCTCGCACCGGGGTTGCAGCCGTAGGAGATGTGGGCGGGGACGTACATGTTCTCGTCCTTGAAGCTCCCGAGCCACTTCTCGTAGACCTTCGCAGACCTGCCACCGTGGACGCCCTTCACCCTCCCGTTCCTCACTTCCAGCTTCACCGGCTCCTTCAGCAGTCCTAGCTCGTCGGGAGGGTTGACGGAGCCGTCGTAGACTATTGTCCCGTTTATGGTCTCTTCCAGAGGCGCCCAATCCACCTGCCCCAGAAGCATGTACTCACCTGGCCCGGAGACGTCCCCCTCCACGAGGACGGGTCTCCCAGGGTCGTTCTCGAACATGACATCGGAGCCCGCGGGGGTGGTATAATGCATCGACCGAGACGACTTCGTTATCTCCTGCAGGGCCCTCTGGAAGCGCAGGACAGCGGGCACGTTCACGTCGCCGATACACCTCACGGCCATGTCCCTGTTCATCCCGACCAGGCAGATGTACCTCGTCCGCTTCCTCCTCATCGCTTCTTCGTAAACTGCGGAATAGAGCAGCCACTTCCCGTTCAGCTCCACCCAGACGTCGGAGTTGGCGACCACTCCGGTCAGACTGTCCAAGGGGAGGAAAGGTTCGGCGGCCCTTCCAACGTGAGGAGGCGCTTTGTTTCGGACGAGGATGGGTCTGGAACCGAGGGCCATGGCTGCCCTCTCCACTTCAGCGGCGAACTCCCAGTCGCTCTCCGTGTCGCACGTGATCGCAACGGTCTCCCCCTCCTTCACCTTCATCAGGTTCCTGAGCAGCTTGTCTGCGGTTCGTGCGACGCGAGTGGCTGCCAATCTAGGACACGTCTGCAAACGTCGGGCAACAGCCCTGTCTATTTAAGCGGGCACACAGAATTCAGCCGCTAGGACAACCCCTCGGCGAATGTGGGGCCATTGTCGTAGTGAAGGAGGTTGTCTTCGATGGCTCTCGCTAGAAGACGCCACAGTAACGGGTGCTCTCAGACCTAGCGCGCGCTAGTCTTCCACTTCTGGTTCGGCTTCCAGACCGTCTTCTGCCATTGCTTGTAGCGGTTTGCCAGCCACACCGCGTTCTCCCAGAGGGCAGGAGATGTCTCCTTCTGCCAGCCAGGGATGATCTTCTCCAGTTTGTTCCATGTGAACGCGACGTCGCTGGCGTCGAAGTACAGGTTCTCGTTGAGCAGGCCGTGGGACACAAGCGCCCCGGCCATTTCGTAGAAGCTGAGAATGTGGCCCACATGGTGGTACCCATCGCTGTTCGGGGGGTATTTCGCCTTGAACTCTTCGTAGTCCTTGGCTGAGAACTCGCTCATGAACCACCTTCCTGCCTCTAGGTCGTGAGGCGTGCTGAACGTCCGCATCAGGCTGAGAAGCAGTTCCGCGTCTGCCTTGGTTGGTTTCTTCATCCTCCGTCAGTCGAAGATGCACGCGGATCGGCCGTCTTACATACACATTCCGCAGTTATTCTCGAATGAAACCGCATTCAGATCCGGCCGGCGCCATCGGTGGTCGAACACGCCCAATCTGTTGGAATCTGTTTTGGTCAAAGGCGTAAATAGACCGAAGCGTCTTTTTCCAGGATGTCTTCGGAACTTCTCTCCTCGATTCGCTCCAATTTTCCCCGGGTTGACGCGGACGCGAGCGGACGGCGCCGCATCTTCTTTGAGAATGCGGCCGGTTCCCTGGTTCTGCAGCAAGCCGCCGCAGCTGAAGCGAAGGCGCGAATCGACTGTTCGGCCAACGTCGACGCCCCTTCGTGGGAATCCAAGAGAAACGATGAGGTGATATCAGATGGCAGAAGGGACGTCAGTGACTTCCTGAACGCTCCAGACGTTTACTGCGTCGTGTCCGGAGAGTCGGCAACCAGCCTGCTCTTCCACCTCAGCTACGCAATCTCAAAGGAGTTGTCGGGAAAGGAGAACGTGGTGCTCACCGACTATGAGCACTACGCGAACATAAGCCCGTGGCTGGAACTGGAACGAAGAAAGCTCGTCAAGGAGGTGCGGTTCGCGAAATTCGACACGCGAACAGGGTTGCTGGATCTTGCCCATCTGGAAAGCCTGGTCGATGGAAAAACCAAGGTCATTTCAGTGGCTGGGGTCTCCAACGTACTCGGCTCAAAGACGCCCCTCGATCAGGTCTTGAAGATTGCAAAGCGAGCGTCGGCCTACACCGTGATGGATGCGGTCCACACTGTGGCTCACGTTCCGATAGACGTACAGAAGACCCCCTTCGATTTCGTCGTGTTCTCCGCGTACAAGCTGTTCAGCAGACGCGGGAGCTTCATGTGCGGTCGCCAGGATCTACTTCGGTCCCTTAGACCGTACAAGGTTCTGCCCGCTCCGGAGGACCCCCCGTCAAACTGGGAGATGGGCACGCGCGACCAGTCGCTCTTCGCCTCCATCAGCGCGGTGATGGAGTACTTCTCCTGGCTGGGCACGAGAGTAGAAAAAGAACAAGGAGTCGCCAGGGCGCTCGCTGGATACACGGGCCGCCGGCCTGTGCTGAAGGCGGCGCTTACATGGATCGAGGAATACGAACGGGGCTTGTCGGTCGCAATGCTGGGTGGAACCCACGGCGCCAGGGGCCTGCCTGGGATTGCTGGGGTGGAGGTGTACGGAATTACCGATGTTGCGCGGGTGCAATCACGCGTCCCAACGTTCACGTTCAACATCCTCGGAGCTGATCCCATGGAAGTCGCCAAGTATCTTTGGGACAGGCATGCCATAGCAGTGCTGGCCGAGGACCACGGCGGATTCTATTCTAAGACCCTCAACACCTACGGGAAATCAATCGCCGTTCGTGCCAGCCCGGTCCACTTCAACACAGTGGAAGAAGTTACGAAGTTCCTCCAAGCCGTAGAAGATGCGGCCGAGCATTTCCGGTCCGGCTGAAGGCCTGAACGCGCCAGCTCAGATTCGACGTTGCGCCCGGAGCCTCTGCCCGATTTCACTTACGGACCCTTGCAGCTTCGAGCCGACGAGCGACTGCTCAATCATCAGGTTGACCCGGCCTCCAATGTCCCCCAGGGTTCGGAAATCTGTTCGCATCCCAAAAACAGGCTTGTACTTCGAATATCCGTAGCCGCAGTCCCAGCCGGTCTCGCTGTTGCAGTCGGCACCCTCAAGCAGAGCGACCACAGCGTCACATCCGTCCAAGCAACGAACCTTCTCCTTGAAGAGAGCCGGCCAGACGCGCTGTCGCCCAGACGAAAGACCCGCCCTGATGCCTCTCGCCCCTGGAGGAAACATGACATCGAAGCCCAGCCCCGAGAGGCCCCTCTCGAGTTCTCTCGCGAAGGCCTCCTCCGCATTCGTGTAGTAGGGAGCTGAAAGAAACACCCTTTCTACGTCGCGAGGTCGAGTTGGAGGGGCGTAGGAAGTCGGAGCTGCTCTCGACTGCGTGAGCCTTTCTATTGCTCGGGTTGCGCGTTCTCGAAGAGTGCCGAGGTCGCCGCAGACTCGGCCATCGAACAGGCATTCCTTCAGCAGCCCATTAAGCGCACCCCGAAGGTCCGTCCTCAGGCAAAGGATGGGTTTGTTTCTCGCATACGCGTAGCCTGTTTCCCAGGCGGTTCCCGAGCTCACCTCGCCCGCGGCGCCTTCGCCAAGCATGATTACGCCCTGCGAGATGTCGACGCCGGCCCTGTCGAGGGTGAAGACCTCCTTGCGCAGCTCCTCGGCCGGGACGTCGGACCGCAGTTGCCTTTCTTTCGATTCTCGCCAGGGGTTGTAGACTTGGGCGCCGAGTTCATTGAAGAGCGATTCGACCTTGTCGTCCCACCACCTGCCCTGAACAGTGAACAAGCCGCCTCCATTCAGGTAGAACTTGACCTTCGCAGGCACCGATAGTTCCACCTCGTGAGATTATTTCAGCGTTGTCACGCGTCTGCCTGGGCACTTGTGAGAATTGGTGATGCCTGAACCTAATGCGACCCTCGCATGCGCTCATTCGCGGCTGCTACGTCCCTTGAGAAGTGGCGCTTTACGAGCCCGTCCCTTCCTCTGATCGTACACGAAACGAGAGTCCGTTCTCTTTGGTGTCTCGAACCGGAGCTAACCGGAAACCGTGCCGAGAAAGCCAATCATGGTCTTCATGAACAGGTCTCTTTCCTTCTCGATGGCGTTGTGACCGCTCTTCCTGAAGACTACCAGTTTCGACCCTCTTATCCCCCTGTGTGTCGTCTCGGCGCACTTGGGCGTGACGAAGTCTCTGGCGCCCACGGTGACAAGCGTTGGAACTTTGATTCGTCGGAGATCCCTCCTCACGTCCCACGTTGCAAGCGTGCCAGTCACGGGCGCGGTTATGGCATCGGTGTCCCCCATCAGTGCCTTGGCAAGCCCGTTGTTCATGCCGGACATCATGATGGAAAGGCCGTAGGGAGCTACCTTCAGGTCGGAAACGTGCTTGCGCATGAAGTATCCCGCCGCTTTCGCATACTTTGGGTCGGCCGTTCGCCCCTGGGCCTCGTATTCTTCGATGACGTGGCGAATCTTGGGAGGCAAGGCCGCGACCAATTTCATCACTTCGTCGTAGAGCTCATTGGTTGAGGCGTATCCGCTGGCGACTGTGAGGCTGCGGAACCCCGTCGGATGCCTCAGTATTGCCTGGAGCGCGAGGCAGCCCCCGTAGCTGTAGCCCCAGAGGTGGCAGGTCCCGAGCCCCAGTTCTTGGCGCACGCCCTCCACTTCGTCGGAAGCCTTCTCTATGGTGCAGTCCGAGTAGTTCGCCAGTCTTTCTGATTTGCCGCATCCAAGCTGATCGTACCAGACAACCTTGTAACCGGAGGGCGCTATGTCTGCCATGTTTATTGCGCTCCAGTGGCTCCCGCCCGGGCCTCCGTGGAGGCAGAGCACCGTCCCCTTCGACGGCTCGCCGATGGTCTTGTAATACAGCCTGTGTCCGCTGACGTTGACGAAGCCGTCCTTGAAATCGAGAACCAATCTCGCCGGACGCAGGCGTTCCTGTCGTTAGATAAGCTGATTTCCCTGCTTTCGCTCCGGCCCAACTCCGCTGCAGAGTTGTCAGGTCCAAGAGACGGGTGGAGTTGACCGCGGCCTAAGCACTTATAGCAAGAGCCGCGGCCCAGCAGGATGGATTTGAATTGAAGGCGACTTTCCTCTACACGGGGATAAGGGTCAAGAACATGGAGGATTCGGTGAGATTCTACACCAGTCTGCTGGGGATGAAGGAGACAGGGAGAAACAGGATTGAGGCCACGGGCGGGACAGTGGTCGGACTCAAGAGCGCGGAAGGGGGACAGGAACTGGAGCTCAACTACTATCCGAAGGGGAACAAGCATGCGACCAAGTATGCGGCTGGGGAAGGCCTGGACCACCTCGCGTTCAAGGTGGAAGACCTGGATAGGGCGCTGGCCGAGTTCGCGAAGGCCGGACACCGCACTGTCCTCGAAGTCAAGGGCTCATCGAGCAGGTGGGCGTATGTGAAGGACCCCAACGGTATCTGGATTGAACTCTTCATGTAGGGCGCGGTCAGAAGGACCGCTAGGACGTGGCTTGGCCGCGCGCTGGCTCCCAAAGTCTTAATTTTCAGCCCCTGAAGCGTCTCCATCCTTGCTTCAGACCCAAAGGTTGGAGCTCTTGGGCCTGCTCCTTATGCTGGGAGCCTCGGCCTTCGGCTTGATCTATGTGACCCCTGCCCTGGCTAGCCTCACGATTGGACCGCACGCAACCCTCACTTTCTCTGTGGGGGTCGATGGCGCTCTGGGGCTCGCAGGGTTGGCTCTGACCGCCTTCGGTTCGCTAGCCGCCATCGTGGTCAGCCAGCTAAAGATCCCCGGCGGCGGCATTGGTGCAGCCCTGCTAGTCTGGACCGACGTCATAGTGCTCGTCTTTGGGGACGCTCTCTTCTACGGAGGGTACTCGGGAGGCAGCGACCTGCTCGTGGGTCTTGTTTCTGCCGCGCTTACGGTAGTGATTCTCATGGTCATTTCGGGGAGAGGACGAGCTGGCGCGTAACCAGGGTGACTTGGTTCAGAAGGCAGCCAGCAAAGCTAGTTTCAGAATCCGAGATCAGGCCCAGCCTGTGGTTTCAATTACCAAACTGAGTCGCCCCGCAGGAACGCCTTTTAGCCTCTGACATCCAGCACAGGTCAGGATGAACGCCGGCTCGGACGACATACCCGACGAGCTGAAGGACTCCTGGGGCAAGCTCTTCGAGGGAGGAGACGGCAAGAAATTGCGAAGGCATCTGCCCGCCCTCCAACAGACCATTTCACTTGTCAGAGGGCTCGAAGCGTCATTGCGGACAGCTTTCACTGGGACCGAACCTGAAGCGGTCGATCCGGCCAGGCGCTCGGATGCCCGGACCGCCTTGGTGTCGTCGCTGCAGTCTCACTCCCTCTCGATCGGAGCGGTGCTGAAGGTCTTCTCCGGTCTTTCGGCCGACGCGCAGGGTGCGGTGCGAACCGTGCTGGACTGGATTGCTGACCGCTTGGTAAGAATCCTGACGACCTATGCGGGCCATCTGGGCCTTCAGAACTGGAGCATAGGTGCGCAGATCGCAACCTTCCCGCCTGGGGCCACCTTCAGCATCACTCTGACGTTTGCGTAGTGGGCCTTCCAATCCTTGCTGAGAGCACTGCTTTCTTAAGGGAGGAGACCTGAATCAACCGACTTGGCCCTAGAAACTACCATGCGACGGCCTTCCCGCCCGGGTCGGACTACCGTGGACTATTCCGCTATCAAGAACGTAGTAATCGTGTTCCAGGAGAACCACACGTTCGACAATTACTTCGGGGCCTACCCGGGAGCAGACGGGACATCCGGCAAGGCTTACTGCCTGCCGGAGGCTCCGGAATCGCCAAACTGTGTGAGCCCCTTCCACGACACCAGCCTCACCCCTGTGGACATGAACCACAGCTGGAAGTCAGCCCACGCAGACTTCGACTCTGGGAAGATGGACGGGTTCGTCTACTCCGAGGGGAACGCGGAGACAATGGGATTCTACGACAGGCAGGACCTGAGCCGCTATTGGAAGGCCGCGGACGAATACGTCCTGTGCGACAGGTACTTCACGTCGGTCATGAGTGAAAGCGCTCCCAACCACCTCTATCTCGTTGCCGGGACAGCAGGGGGCCTGATTGACAACAACGTCCCGAGCACGCTTGACTTCCCTCCAATCTTCAAGCAGTTGGACGCCGCTGGAGTGTCTTGGAAAGTCTACAGCGACACGCCGTCCTGGTACAAGAGCTTCTCCTATGTCCGGAACTCGCCAACGGCCATGGGGAACTTCAAGGGTGCGGCGAGCTTCAGGGCCGATGTCAAGTCGGGCCGGCTAAGTCAGGTCTCATGGGTAGTCGGCGCCCCCGGCGGGGACGAGCACCCGTCGAAGAACATCCAGGCAGGCGAGAACTCTGTGGCAGACTACATAGTGAACCCTCTAGGGACGAGCGCCTACTGGCCTTCGGCCGCGGTGTTCGTTGCCTGGGACGACTACGGCGGCTTCTATGACCACGTCGCGCCTCCCCAGGTCGACAAGTACGGCTACGGGTTCAGGGTCCCGTGCCTGGTCATCTCTCCTTTCGCAAGGGCGGGTTACATCGACAGCACCGTGAATGACCACACGTCGATACTGAAGTTCGTCGAGAGCCGGTTCGGGCTGTCTCCCCTGAGCACGAGGGACGCGGCTGCAAACGGCTTCCTCGAGGCCTTCGACTTTGCCCAGACGCCACGGGCGTTCGTGCCCATATGATTCGCACGGAAGACTAAAGTGCCGCTCGGCCATTTGGGAATCAAATGGATAGGTACTGTTCGACGCGGCTCCTGAAGAACGCAAGGTTCCTCCAGGCACCAGAGGTGGGGTTCTTTCCTCAGGTCGAGCCCCTGGACGGCTTCCAGAGCCTCGTCTCTGCCGCCATCCTAGGGCGGCTCGAACGCATCCCTTCTGGAGAGATCAAAATCGAGGGACTGGCTAGGGCACTCTCGAAGAAGAAACTCCCTTCGGCCCAGGCGCGACTTGCGTCCCCCCTCTTCTCCGGGACGCTAAGGTTCGTCCAGACTACGTTTGCGTCGGCGGGAGCCAGCTTTGAGGTACCAGCGGCGGACTTGGGTGTCGCAATGAAGTACGTCGGCGTCGCCATCGTTCCAATCTCCGAATACTGCTCACAGTACGGCCCCAACAAGCTAGCCGTCGCTCAGGGAACGATACCATTCAGGGCATCCGTGACAGACGGGAAGTACAACGACAGCGTCCTTTCGGGGTGGGTGGACCAACTGGCAGGGGCCAACGGCCTCGGGTCGGACTCGTGCCTGGTCTTTCTCAACCCCCAGGGAGTCGTCAACACAGACGCGGATGCGACCCAGGGGGTTTTGGGGTACCATAGCATCTCGAAGTCAGGCGTCCCCTACGCCTTCGTGAACGTCATGGGAACAGGACTGACCGTGCAAGACGTCCAGGACTACTACGCTCTCGCACTCAGCCACGAGATAGCCGAGATGACGGTGGATCCCCTTGTGAACGGCGGCAACCCAGAGGTATGCGACGAATGTGCGGGAAACTGCAACGTGGACTATCAGAACTACTTCGATTCGAACGGGAACTGGCTCGGTGGCTCTCCAGCTTCGGGGTACTATTTCTTTACCGACGGAATAGCGACGCCGGCAAGCGTGACCAAATGCCCTGCGCCCGCCACATCATGCATCTATCCTCCGCCGAAGCTTTGACCGGCGGTCTGGGACAGACGGCTCAAAGTCATCCCACCGAAGAAGAACCAACGGCACCTCAAACCTGCGCTGACCTCGAAGCCCAGGTAGAGACAGGGAGCGGGAGATCGCATGCAGATAGTTCCTGAACTCCAGTCCTCATTTCCCGGCCTGCGGGTCGTTGAACTGAAGATGGAGGGTCTGGAGGTCAAGAAAAGCGACCGTGCCCTGGAATCGTTCAAACGCGTAGTGCAAGAGCGAGTCCGCCAAAGGATCGCCTCTCTGACAGAGGTCAAGGACCGACCTGTCTTCCGAGCGTACAGAGATTTCTTCTGGAGAGTGGGCATAGACCCGACGAAGGTACGACCTGCTGGCGAGGCTCTGACTAGGAGAATCCTAGGCGGGAGAGACCTGCCGACTGTAAATACTGTGGTGGACGCCTACAACATCGCGTCAGTCGAGACTTCGATTGCCATAGCAGCCTTCGACCTGGGTACAATAGAAGAAGAGTCGCTGGTGATGCGAAGGGCGGTAAAAGGCGAGCCTTTCCACGGCATAGGGATGGTCTCACCGGACTCCCTCACCGGCGTCGAGGTGGTGATTGAGGATCAGGAGTCGCACAGACTGATTGCTGTCTATCCCTACAGGGACTCGGACGACAGCAAGGTGACGGAGCGGACCGATGGTGTCCTTTTCATGATGTGCGGCGTGCCAGGCATCGACGACACGACTCTCGGAACGGCGAGGGATCTGACCAGGGAGTATGTGGGCAGGTTCTGCCTAGGGCGCCCTCTCAGCAGGCAAATCCCGGACGCGGGCAGTCAAGCGACAGCGGGGGTTCCCAGCCACCACAGTCTGTACGACTCGTTCGACGCCCTGCCGAGCCCCGCGCTTCATGGCGTGACTTCACCATCTGTCGTAATGAACCACGTCTGAAAACGGACGCTTCCCCCGTTTGAGTGAAGGTGACTTCACGTCTTTCGCCCCGTGCCCGATGGATATGACGCCCACAGGGTGGAAGTGGCTTGGGATGCTGAGCAGTTCCTTCACGCCTTTCACGTCTGACACGCCTGAAAAGGCGGCCGCGAGCCCTGCATCCACGGCCCCGAGCAGAATAACCATGGAGCCCGCACCGATGTCGAAGAACCAGTAGGGTGTGGGCCATTCTATTTCTTTACCCTCTTCGTCCAACTTGTCAGGCTCGTTGTATCTGTCGTGGTACAGCTTCTCGCTGACGCAGGCGACGACAGCCACGGGAGCTTCTGAAATCCACTTGTGGAAGCCAGCGGCACTGTAATCGCCTTCTCCCTGCAGCTTGGCGAGCTTCGTCTTCACTTCAGCGTCGGCGACGGCGATGTAAGCGCACCCCTGGCTGAACCCGGCGCTGGGAGAGTGCTGGGCAAGCTCGAGTATCCCATTGATTGTCTCCATGGACACCGGCTCGCCGGTGAAGTGCCTGACCATACGGCGCCTTCGCACGACCTTCTGAAACTCCATGGCGCGCAAACACATGGCGTTCTTGTTATCGGTTGCGGATGATGGCACTTTGGAGGCGACAGAATGGTCCCTCAGCAACCATGCGCGCGCAAAGGTCACCAGCCTGCAGTTGATTGTAATTGGTTGGATCTCTTCTGTGACGCCAAGTCACCTCCGGTCAGAATCCACAGTAACGGAACCGCAAAGTGAACCTATGGTCGAAAATCGCCTTATGCTGCAGTGCTCTTTTTTCAACCCGATATGCAGCGGACCGAAACACTCGTTGTCTGCCAGGCCTGTCATCATCCCAGGGACGCACATCAGGAATGGGGGATGCAAGAATCGTCGCCAAGCCGCCTTCCATTGAGGGCCCACTGTGGGGTGAGAGGCTGCAGTTGCCGCAACTACGTTGGACTTGTATGGGAAAAGTCAGCCCATTGAGAATCATGCGTATTTTGTGGCCCGCGCGCAGGACCGAGTCCACTGTGTCACAGGTTTCGGGAGATTATAGCTCGTCTGCTCCCGTCATAACCTCTGCTCGGTCGCGGAATGCCGTTCAATTCCGCAGTTTGATAAGTGAACAGGTGCGAGACGATGATGTGGCCGGCAACGAGCTGTGCAAGGCATGCAGCAAAGGACTGCACAGGAATTGCAATCGCCCGACGCCCCTCTTCACATCTTCACTTCATGCGGCACACAGAAGAAGCGCCACTGAGACTTACGCCTGTTGCGACAGGAAGGAAGTGTGGACACAGATCACTCCGGACTGGCTAGACGCACGGACCTAGGCAACATAGGCGGCATTTTGCATCCCTGGCCGCACCGCCACGTTGAGGAACTCGCCTCCTCTGAGCTTCATGGAGAAGCTGCACTTCGGTCGGGAATTCTCGCTCGTGTGGCTGGGCCTTGATTCATGGCAGAGAGAAACCGCTTCCGTAAGATTGCGACGCATTTGTCCGCCGGTCTCTCGACGCGCGCGCGGACAGCGGTCTGAGAGTTCTTGACTCCATGTTATGTAGAGGCCCTGACAGACCCGGCAAGGAGACCCGCTTGCATAGGTCAGGTCTGAAATTTGGCGCCCTAGGACTGGGCACAGTAGGGGGGTGTGTGCTATCTCAGATACTAGATGGCGGGAAGGACTTCCCAATCCACTGGGTGGCTGACAGCAAGTCGGTTCTCTCAAGCGAATCGAGACCGTTTGCGGCCAAGGAGATTGGAACAATCATGAATCTGAAGGCCAAGAGACAAAGCCTGTCACATCGCATGAAAGACGTACCGAATGTGAGGGTAGACGAGTTCAGGGATTCGAGGCAGGAGGTACGAATCCTGACGTCGATAATGGCCACAAAGGAAGAGTGGCTAGTCTTTGACACGGCGCCTCTGGCACCTGCCTACGACCACGAAATAGTAAAGGAGATGATGGGCGTCGCCGGGTTCTGTACGGCCAACAAAACTTCGTGGGCCGACTATGGGTTGTGTTCAGACCTGTACCGCCGCGCAGACAGGTCAGAGACTTTTCTTGGGCTGAACTGCACAACGGGTACTTGGGTCGACCAGATGGAATCGCTTCCACTCGTTATGAAGTATGTCACGAAAGGCCGCATAACAATCACAAAAAGGGACAACTCGAGCCTGAACCTGTTCTTCGCCAAGGTCGATTCATCGATAGACCCTGATGACGCCATGAAGGAAATAGAAAAGGCGGGTCACCTAGAGCCTGGCGCCAAGGATTTCTCAAAGGAGGTTCATGATCAGGTCCTCAAAGCTCGCATCGCCGCAAACATCTGCGGAGTGTTGAGAGGGATCAAGCCTCGTTATATCGACAGAACCTTGACGGGACATGACAGACCTCATTCCATGTCTCCGGCTGACGTAGCACGATGGCACAGAGAAGGAAATAGGAAAAGGGGATTCAAAGCCCTGATAACACGAGTTGTCCTGGATCAAGACAGAAAGGAGCATCTGGGGTGCACGGTGTCCTTTGGTGAACTCGACAGAGGATCACCATTGGCCCGTCAATTCCCTGGAAAAAGCGCGATAAGCATCGAATCAAGTGGCTCGCCAGCCAGGTCAGATGGGAACGAACGACTGCGAGGCAGTGGCTACTTACATTCTGGCTATGGCGGGGCGGAACGAACGGCGGCCAAGCTTCTGTGGGAGGCTGAGCGGATATCACGACTCCGCTCATTCAAGGGAAGGGTGCCATTCACTCCGTTGCCCGTTCTCTTTGCCGCGAGTCTGGGGAAAGAGCCAGAGGCCAGGCTTCGAGAGGTAATCACAGCGTCATTGGCATAGGCGCCAGTTGCAGGCTCCTTGGGGATTCTGCTCTTCGCTGTCTGGCAGTGTACAGCCTCCGCTTGTAGTCTTAACAAATCTTCTCTAGTCCTCGAACGTTCTTGAACTCGGTTGTATCACAAGCTGAGGTAGATCGACCTCTCAAGGAAACTACAAATCCCGACCGGAACTCCAGTCTGCAATGCGCTTCAGGCCTAGCCGGCGGGGCTGATTATCACAGGAGAAACCCAGGATGCCTCATTCTAGCTTGGTTCGCGTACGGGCCCTAATGTCTCGCTCGTCGCTGAAGACGGAATGTGTGCCCCTTCGGTCGCGGCCAGGGACTTCTTGCGATACTCCTTCATCATCTCACTCAGTTTGCGGAAGAACACGTACACCTCCTCTCCGGCTTCCTTGTTTACTCCTTCGATGAACGGCGAGAGCTTCTGCCATGCCCGCTCCGGAACGAACATATCATCGATTGTTGCAAGGCTCACGAAGCCCCTGTCGACGAGCACCCCTATCGACTCGAAGAGGGCTGCAATCTGGTAGAATGCAACCTTCTCGTTCCCTGGCAGTCTCTGGAACTCCTCGAAGGGTTTCGACCCTAAGTCGTTGACCTTCAGCCAAGACGTCTGGACTTCCACCGTGTTGGCAAACTCGTAGATCCTCATTATCATCTCCATGTCGGCCAGATTGTTGTTCTGCTTGAGCTGGTCAGTGGAGAGCTTCGCCTGGATGACAGCCGCCTTTGCCTGCTCCGTCGACGCCATGATTAACTTGCGGTTGTCCCTGATTTGGAGGACGACGAAGACAGCACCAAGGGCAATCGCCACCGAGCTCACAAAGGCTGCATCGGAGCTCAACTGAGAGAAATCAATCGCGAGCGAGAGCAATATCCCCGTGGTTTCGGTCACCACTTTAAGACTTGCTTGGGTCCGCCGGCCACGTGTGTTTCCCACGTCTGGGGGACGAATCACAGGTCAAGCTGTGAGAGACGATTTATCCGAGCGACCTGTAGACAGGCATCATGTTCGGGGACGGATGTGGATAGGCTTCGTAGTAGGGGCCCGTGGAGAACCAGTAGACTATCGGAGCGAAGAAGAACACCCCAACGAGGACGATGGTGGATACAACGACTAGCACCTTTGTCCGACGTCTCACGCGAGGGGCATCCCGGTGGAGTGTAAAGTTCTACTCATGAGAACGGTCTCCAGTGACTTGAGCCAAGAAAAACAAGAGGTAGGGCTGTCGCCCTTACCTCTTCACTACGAAAGGCTCGACGGCCTCTCTGGTGGATGCCATGTCTGGATGGATTCTTTCGACATGGTTCTGGGCTACGGCTATGGCGTCCTCCTTTCCGTGAGGGGTCGTCATGGTGAAGCCGCAGGCGCAGTCGATTCCGTATTTTTCGTTCACAGATTGAAGAAGAGTTCCGTCAATTTATTACTTGTGTCCCCAGATTTGCCTGAATTCACTTCTTTGAGTGTGGGAAGGTCCGCCTCGATTTCGCCTTCCCAGATTGCTTCCTCCGCGGAGGCATAGCTCCGAGCCGGACCATCCTTGCTCCGCATCTGGAGCAGGCAATGGCCTGAAGTTCTCCTCCCCTATTGATTATTCTGACCGGTTGATCGTCACACTTCGCGCATTTGACCTGATATGGGCCGTCCTCTGCTTTTGAGATAATGGTCGAGTTGCGGTTTTCAGACAAGGAAAGGGCATACCCTGCGTCTAGGGGCCAGTAGTGGAGTTCCTCAAAGGGCATGCTGACATCATTGTATTTCACTAGGTAGCGGCGACTTGTGGTGGCTCTGAGGAGCGGGTCGTCTGTAATCGGGAGCATCTCCCCCACGTTCCTTTCGGGCCTCTCAAGCGCTGGAACCGCGTCCTTCAGCAACCTGTTGAACTGTGTGCTGATGGCGCTGTCTGCGTAGCTCAAGAGCTCCTTGTTGATGGCCTCGTCATCGCGAAGAAGTCTCAGGGTCGCTTTCACCTGAGCGAATTGGAAGAATTCGTCTGTCTTCATCATCAGGTTTCTCGCTACGCGTTCCGCCTCTTTCTCTGCGAGTTTCCTGTCTCTATCCGTAGGCTGCCACCTCCGTTACCCTCGTCGTGGACTTCCTTCTTCTGACTCTCTTCCAAGCTTCCTGGACAAAAGCCCTGAGCTCGTCATCGCCGAGACCCCTCATGTACTGGTAGAACTCGTCGGCGTTTGAGACTCCCCATTGCCTGCACATTTCACTGATTACATCGTGGGCGTCCAGACCCAGTACTATGCTGGTTCGACGCCTGATCTCCCTTGCCTTATCCAGGCAGTCATGGGGCAAGGAGAACACCTAGCCCGCTGTCAGTTACAGCATCGGCTCGGATGTCCCTATAGGAACGAAAGCGGAAGGCGCAGACCTTCGAAACGTAGCGCTTTCTCATACGAGTTCCTTCGGTGATTGGTTTTGAACCTGCACGCTAAAAAATGCAGAACAAAATACATGACAAAATGTTGGGATAGAAGGAGTGAGTCCTGCGACTAGAGCCTAGTTCGACTTCGTTTGCCCACTGCCCTTCGTCTCGACTCGGCGGCGAACTCGAGCAGCAGGGCGTCGAGCGCCTTCTTGAACTCCTCCCTGTCGCTCATGACCTTCAGAACGTCGGTTGTGACCCGGGCGCGCATCTTCGAGAGGAAGTCGTCATGAAACTTGGGGTCTCCTTCTCCCATGGTTATGATCCTGTTCACTCCTTCGAGCATCCTGAGCGGGCCGTAGATTAGCGGCTCCTCCACGCAGTCTCTGGCGCTAGCCACGAGGTAGGTCGCCAGGTCGAAGATGTCGTAGTCAGGCTTAGGCTTGGCCATCCCACTTCATCCCGAAGACATCATGGTGCACAGTAGGCTTCGAGCCCTTCATCGGCTGTGGTCTGTCCTTGCTCTTGTACCCGATTCCCACGATGATGTCTATTCTGTACCTCTCCGGAATCTCCAGCACCTTCTTCGCCGCCTCCGTGGTCGCCGACCTCACAAACGACACACCGAGCCCGAGCTCCTCTGCCTTGAGCGCCACGTTCTCCGCTGCCGCGCCTGCGTCCAGCAGCGAGAGTACGTCCCGTCCCTGGACTCCCATCACCTCGAGCGCCTTTGGCAGGTCGGTGCAGATGACGAGTACTGCGGGCGGGTTGGCGAGGAAGCTCGGCGTGACGCCTCTCAGGAGCTTCACGTACTTCGGATCGTCGACGATTATGTACTCTCTGACAGGCATGTTGCCACCCTGCGGGGCTCTGCCCGCTGCGTAGACCAGCGCCTCCAGCTTGTCCCTCTCTACCGGTGTAGAATCGAAGTTGCGGCACATCGACCTATTCTTCAGCGCTTCTGACAACTCCACCAATGGTTCACCTGGGAGAACGCCGTGCTGGCTTCGTAATATCCTCTTTTCTTCCCGCATCCAGGAGTCGGTCACCTCCGGAATGACGGCAGTCTGGCTGCTTCTGGTAGCGTCTAGGTCATGGCGGAATTGGGCTGACGATCCTGCGTGCCTCTTGCCTCAGTCGTTGATTGCCTTCACGTGCAGAACCGTGTATAGGGGAACCGCGCCTCCGCCGGGACATTCTGTCAGATTACCTGCAGTAAGGCGCCGTCATGGCAGGCAGTCAGTCAGTGCAGGAGCCAGAGCGGTTCAAGGACGATACAGTGAATTAGCCAGAATTCGGCCATGATTGTCGTGAAGCGGAGCACTCGCCAGGGATTGCCTGTCGCTGTTGAGACAGAAGTAAGAGACTCCAGGAGGAGCGATCTCCCGGCGCTGCTCGAAATCTACAACAACGTCGTGAAGACTTCTCATGCCACTTTTGACCTCGATCCCCAGACGATGGCGCAGAGGAAGACGTGGTTCTCGGGGCACGGAGGAAGGTACCCTCTTGTTGTCGCTGAGACCCGAGGGCAGATCACCGGATACGCTAGCCTCTCGAAGTTCAGGGACAAACCTGCTTATTCCAAGACGGGAGAGTCGTCGGTCTATGTGCACAAGGCATTCCAGAGGAAAGGAGTAGGCACCCTCCTGATGAAGGAAATCGTGGCGAGGGCGAAGAAGTTCGGATACCACACCATCATCGCCGGAATAGCTCTCCCGAACGACGCCAGTCTAAGGCTCCATGAAAGGCTGGGTTTCGAGTATGTGGGTAGCTTCAAGGAAGTAGGTTTCAAGTTCGGTCGGTGGCGGGACGTGACATTCTATCAGTTGCTTCTTGGTGAGCATGTTTGATAGTCGATGTGCACAGGGTTCATCGCCTCCACCTAGAATACCTGTTCCTTGAATCTGAAACTGCTAACAATAGGCTTGCTCTGTGGAAGCTTCCACTCCTTCGCCGCGAACTCCGCAACTCAGCTTCAGGTCGAATCTAACTTCTGGCGGCTCGCCACGATTGGGCCGCAGGTGCCTCTCCTCGTATTGTGTTATTGCTAATGTGCGATTTCTAATGAGTCTGTTCGGGTATCGAGTACGTCTCGAGAGGAAGCTGTCCTGCCATGAAGGCAGGAGGGAGCCCTTGAAATGGCGTTCTCTGGCCGAAGGTAATCTCCTTCCGTTTGGGCATCTCTCCAAGTTCGCGACGCAGCTCGGTGACGTTCTCTTCGAGTATGGTGACCAGTCGTCTGAGCTGATCCCTTCCGCTCGCACTCCATTCTCCTCTGGCCACACGTCTGTGGGCCAGCTTGTACTTCGTCCCCGTCATGGAAGTTGTGTACTCGTTGGCATCGAGCTTCCGCACTTTTTGGTGAGCAAGTATGTACCAGTGGTATTCAGTGCCAACGGGAGCCCCTGACCCTTCGGGTGCGTCCCACTTCCTCCGCTTGTTCACCGCGTAGGTGAACTGCCATTTGTCTGGAGCGACCTTCACCTCCTCCCATTCCCCCTGGCGGTAGTACCAGCTGTGACTGCCGCCGACTCTCATTCCAGTGTATTTCCTTCCATCGAACTCCTTGACGGCGTTGTAGCTCGCGGCCACGCTACCCGCCTCAGCAGGGCTTTGATTCTTGGGTGAGATTGTCTCGTTTTCAGTCATCACAGTTCGTGCATCTCCTCGGCGGCAGCCAATACGTGACGCCTATGCTGTCGTGAACGGGCTCCCAATCCTCCAGTCGCCTTGAGTCTGTCTTACGCCCTTGTTCCTTGCCCATGCGATGTGTGTGCCCTGGCGCGGCATATTAGGCACCCATCAGAATGCGCCTCCTACAGAGGGGAGAGAGTGCTGCGAAGCTGACAGCGATAGTAGGTGTTTACTGGTTCTTTCCATCAAGCTTTGCTGAAGGGACCCTCAAGGCAACAGACTGACAACTTCTCCTCGATGGAACATTCCGCGCAGAGATCACAAGGCTGGCAGAGATCGCTCTGAACCGCGCACTTCGATTACCTATGTTGGACTATCTCCCAATTCGTCATCGTTATAATCGAGTTAAGAGCCTCGACCTTCGAGTTGACAGCGTCGAGGTTGGAATTGAGCTCTTGCAGGCTTCTGTTGGCCCTTTCGAAGCGCTTCTTCATATGGTAAAGGTATCCTCTTCCTGAGCACGTCTTGCAGACCGTCTTTCTGGTTGCAATGACTTGGTCTGGGACGAATACCATCATCTCTCCTTCGTCCTTTTCCGTTCCTGCTTCCCACCGGGCGGCCTCGTACCGTGTCTTGGCCCATTTCCCGACTCCTTTGCACTCCGGGCACGTGAATCTCGCGTCGTTCGAAGGGACTTCCAGGAGTTCGAAACCAGTCGCCGGGGGGACCAATGGATATTGTGTCCTGCTCCTGCGAGTGGCCAGCTTCCAAGAAGCAATATTGACCGCCAGAAGCGCAAAAAGAAGAGCGAACGCTGCCAAAGCTGCTTGTGGAGCGCCAAGAGAGTCAATCAGCCAGTCTGAGATTGGGTTTGGAATCCAGATAACACAGATGTCCGCCAACGACAGGAATACGGAAACGTAGCAGATGTACTTCCAAGCCATACTGGGGAAAAGCGGAGGGCGGTTTTGCTGTATCATCTTGCGGAACACCCGTTCTGGAGAGTCCTTCAACAGGAGTTCGTAAAGCCTGACGTCATACGGCCTTGTCCCAACTGCGTATTCCAATTCGGTCTCGGTCAATGGCCTGGCCGGACCCAGGACTGTCTTCACGACCGAGAAGTTCTGACCCGAGTGATATTGACCTTGTGAGCGGATAGCATGGAAATGCAATCTATGAACAGAACATAGGTTGACCTCAAAATCGTGACGACCCGCGTTACTCCCATGTTCGCTGTAGTGTTATTTTGAAGTCACTGGCCTGAACAACTCAACGGGCACCCTCCGGGATTCGGATTATGCAGACATAGCATTTTTGACGGCGATTTGTCTTCAATATCAAGGCAACCACAGTGAAGCGCTGGCCGCGTTCAACCTAGGGGCGGGTTTCTTCAATGGCACCAGCTTCGTGGACACACCCTTCACATCTCCCGGGCCAAGTCAGGCCTGAAAGTGAGACACCTTCGCCTTCGCCCCTCTCCCTGAGAGAATATGCCAGATGGAAGTCTGTCCTCTTTAGGCGGATTCCAATCATGCAACCAATGTGACAGGGAAGCTCTGCCCCCACTGCGGCCACGACGTGAAGGAGAGTTGGCACAAGCACTACGGAGTGCAGAAGCTAGAGAGAGGCTCGGGGGAGATAGGGGTACCCGTGGTGGGGAAGGTGAAGCTAAGGAAGGAAACGCTCGTCATGGTGTACATCTGTGAGGCTACGAACTTGCCGTTCTTGGTGACGCTGGCGAAGGTAAGAGATGCCGATTAGTCAACATGTGTCTTGGAGCTCCATCGAAGAAGGCTAGGGTAACGGTGTTTCGCACGACCAGGCGTAGTGACCTGAGATCATTACCTGAAGTTAGCGACGCTCCATGAGCCAAGACCTTCCTTTTCGCTCATGACGGAGTGACTCGGGCTCTTCCATTTCTCGATAGCCGCCACTTCTCTTGAACTTCAACAGGCTCAGTTGGAACCCAACCAGTCCTGCACCGTGTGAATCTGTATACTTCCTCCACATTGCCTAAAGAGAAGAACGTGAAAGGAATCGTCTGTATGGAATACAAAGCAATCTACAAGGCGTACAGCCATGCTCAACTCGTTGGAAAAGTGAGATACAGGGATGATGAGCCAGATGAGGCAGCCGCCGAAGCCCAATCAGTAAGGGAGGCCGAGGACTGGAGCGAAATCCTGAACCTATCCGCGAAGGAGGGGTTCAGTGTCAAGGAAGGCGGAGTGTTGCAATCGGCAGACAACATTGTGTTTTGGGCCTTCCTGGAAAAGCCGTAGACAGCTCCTGCGCCAGTGGTCCCACCTGGTCTGCCATGACTGTGGTCGATGCTCGGTCGTGGCATGCGACGTCCTAGCCTTCCTGCTTGCATTTTCACCGGAAGGCGAATTGCCTATTCCTTGATGTCGCACTTCGGGCAGAACCATTCATACCTCCCTTCTGATGGCCCGCACAGTCTGTCGCCCTTGGTTATGCAGAGGCTCTCGCACTTCTGACACTTGTCAGGTCTTTCCGTCAGTCTGACAACCCAAATTCCGCATATGAGGCATCACGCTGTTCGCCCGTCCTTGGAAGGGAGGGGAGCTCGAATTCTGTCTGACCAGTCAGTTAGCCCAGAGCCTGGCTGAAACGTCATCAATCCCGACATAGGAAAGTTTGAATGAACCCGTCTGTGTCGAACCCTTCGGTGTTCGAATGAGGATGTCGATGACCGAGGTGATGGGGGTCG
>Ga0335081_10003540_pt1 | contig 24591 bp, 13 predicted proteins | sample Lox_Sample_35_FD_206713 | JGI IMG/M metagenome (GOLD analysis project Ga0335081, IMG submission 206713) | Soil microbial communities from Loxahatchee National Wildlife Refuge, Florida, United States - Lox_Sample_3.5 | ecosystem: Environmental > Terrestrial > Soil > Wetlands | place: USA...
TCTGCGGGCCGGTGTTGCCAAAGCCACAATCACGCCGGACGTGAAAACGGCCAAGGTCTATATGGCGGGTTTTGGGAACAACCGCGTCGCTACCGGCGTGCACGACGATCTTTACGTCCGGTGCCTGGCGCTGGCCGCCGGCGACTCGAAGCTCGCGATGTGCGCCGTGGACCTGATCGGGTTCTTTTACGACGACGTACTTAAAGTCCGCGACAAAGTGAAGGCTCAGGCGCCGGACACGACGCACGTTATCGTCGCCTCCACCCACGAGCACGAAGGGCCGGACACGATGGGACTGTGGGGATCTTCTGAGCTACAAAGTGGGATCGATGAGAAGTACATGGACTGGCTCGACGACCGCATCGCGTCCACGGCCGTCGAGGCGCTACGCTCGCTCGCGCCCGCGCGGATGACGCTGGCGCGCGACGATCATCCGCTGCTGGCCTTGCTCCAGAGCGACGGCCGGCCGCCTTACGTCAAAGACCCCCACTTGCTCGTAATGCGCCTGACTTCTGATCCGAGTGGTGCGCCCATCACCACACTGGTCAACTGGAGCGACCATCCGGAGACGCTCGGCAGCCGAAACACGTTGATCACGGCCGATTATCCTCACTGGCTTTGTAACCGCACCGAAGAGGCCCTCGGCGGAACTACCGTTTTCTTCAACGGCTCGATTGGTGGATTGCTTTCCACGCTAGGCGACGACGTGGCGCTGCAAGATCCTGACACCGGCAACGTGGCGAAGGACGGCACGTTTCGAAAAGCAGAACTTTTTGGCAACTCTTTGGGTGACTTGGTGGTACGCGCGGTGAAGTCGGGGAGCGAGGTTAAGGTCGATAGGATCGTCGCACGCAGTTCGGTCATCTACCCGCCTCTCGACAACGACCGTTTTCGCATCGGTGGAGTGCTGGGTATCTATGCAGGTCGCAAGCAGCTTTACACGGACGGCAAGCTGGATACGACGGTGAGCGAGAAGGAATTTCCCGGCTTGGGCAAAGCCAAGTACGCCGCCGGCGCCGATACGAAAACGGAAGTGGACTACTTCCAGTTTTTGGACTCTGGCTCGCTAGTGGCGGAGATTGCCACCGTTCCCGGTGAGATCTATCCCGAGTTGGTCAACGGCGGCATCACACGCTACCCGGGCGCTGACTATCCTGACGCCCCCTTTGAGCCCACCGTACGCGCTCACATGAAGAGCGGTTACCCGTTTGTCTTCGGTTTGGCCAACGACGAGTTGGGCTACATCATTCCCAAGGCCGAGTGGGATAACCAACCGCCTTGGCTCCAGAACAAGAAGGACCGTTGGTACGGCGAGGTGAACTCCGCTGGCGAGGAAGTGGCGGGCACGGTCACGCGCGCGCTGGTGGCGTTGATGGAAGGAAAGTGAACTAGCTATCAGCTCTCGGTGTCAGCACTCAGCAAGATAGGGCTTGTTTTGCTGATCGCTGACGGCTGAGAACTACTCGGAGCGCCAAGGCAGAAGGATCATGGCCCGAATAACCCGCCGCAAAATGTTCGCCCAGTCAGGACGCCTGGCCGGAGCAATGGCCATGGGGCTGCCGTTACTGGCAGCAAGTGACAAAGGGATAGGGAGCTCCGAGCGTAAGCTGAAGGTGATCGTGGCGGGCGGCCATCCTGACGATCCGGAGTCCGGCGCCGGAGGAACCATGGCGCGCTACGCTGACCTTGGACATGATGTCGTCGCCCTCTATCTGACGCGAGGCGAGGCGGGCATCGAAGGTAAATCTCACCAGGAAGCGGCGGCCATCCGCACGGTCGAGTGCCAAAAGGCGTGTGAGATCCTGAAGGCCCGACCGGTGTTTGCCGGCCAGGTCGACGGCAGCACGGAGATCAATGCGGCGTGCTACGATGACTTCCGCAGGATCATCCAAGCCGAGCAGCCTGACATCGTCTTCACGCACTGGCCGATTGACTCGCATCGCGACCACCGAGCGACCTCGCTGTTGGCCTATGACGCGTGGCTAAGGGGAGGCAGGAAGTTTTCCCTCTGCTATTTTGAGGTCATGACGGGCGAGCAGAGTCAAGGCTTCCTGCCTAACCACTATGTCGACATCAGTGCTGCTGAACCCCGCAAGCGCGCGGCTTGCTTTGCCCACGCGAGCCAGGATCCCGCCGCGTTTTATGCCGTTCATGACCTGATGAACCGGTTTCGGGGGATGGAAGGTGGCGTGAAATTCGCTGAAGCTTTCGTTTGCCACCCCCAGAGTCCTAACCAAGAGCTGCCTTAAGTTTGGCGGCGGAAGAACCAGCGAACGGACAGGAGTAGATGAAGCAGTATGCAGGCGATCAGTAGTAACGATGCTAAAGCGCTGGCGGCTGAACTACGCGACAAAGTCCGGGGTGAGGTCCGGTTTGACGACGGCAGCCGCGCGCTTTATGCCACCGATAGCTCCAACTATCGCCAGGTGCCGATCGGCGTGGTGCTTCCAAAGGGCATCGAGGACGTCGTCGAAACCCTTGCCGCCTGCCGCCGGCACGGCGCCCCTGTGCTCACGCGCGGTGGCGGTACCAGCCTGGCTGGGCAGTGCTGCAACGTTGCCGTGGTCGTGGATATGTCGAAGTCCCTGCGCGGGATCCTCGAACTGGACCCGCACCGGAGGGTGGCGACGGTTGAGCCCGGCCTCGTGCTGGATACGCTTCGCAACGCCGCCGAGAAATATCACCTCACGTTTGCCCCTGATCCTTCGACGCACGCCCAGTGCACGCTAGGCGGCATGATCGGCAATAACTCCTGTGGTGTGCACTCGGTGATGGCGGGCAAAACGGTGGATAACGTCGAAAGCCTCGAGATCCTCACCTACGACGGCGCGCGCATGCAGGTGGGGAAGACCGAGGAAGCCGAAATCGACCAGATCATCCGTCACGGGGGCCGTCGAGGCCAGATTTACGAGCGCTTGAAATCGCTTCGCGACCGCTACGCCGACCTCATCCGCGCTCGTTACCCCGCGATTCCGCGCCGCGTCTCCGGTTATAACCTCGACCAGTTGCTGCCGGAGAACGGGTTTAACGTCGCTCGGGCGCTGGTGGGCACGGAAGGTACGTGTGTCGCCGTGCTCTCGGCCGAACTACGGTTGGTGGATAGCCCTCCGGCGCGGTCGCTGCTGGTGTTGGGGTACCCGGACGCGGCGACGGCGGCGGATCACGTCCTGGAGGTCCTGGTTCACAAGCCCATCGGTCTTGAAGGGATGGCTGGGACCGTGGTTGAGAACATGATGCGGCGGCGCATGCGTTTGGATGACATTGCCCTGCTGCCGGCAGGTGGGGCGTGGCTCATGGTGGAGTTTGGCGCTCGGACCAGCGAGGAGGCAGATGACCAGGCGCGGGCGCTGCTGGAAGACCTGAAGAAACGTGATCCCGCCATGGCGGGACCGGCGGCGCGGCTCTTTAACGATCGGCGGTTGGCGAAGCGTGTATGGGAAATGCGGGAAATCGCGCTCAGCGTCACCTCGGAAACGCCCAATGGTAACCGGGCTTTTGCGGGTTGGGAGGACGCCGCCGTCGCCCCGGCCGCGCTTGGCAACTACCTGCGCGACTTTGATCGATTGCAGAATACCTATGGCTACCAGAGCGCCCTTTATGGCCATTTCGGAGATGGCTGCATTCACGCTCGCCTTGATTTCGACCTCGTTTCCCGCCCCGGTATTGAGAAGTTCCGCGCCTTCATGATCGACGCCGCCGACTTAGTGGTGCGCTACGGTGGATCGCTTTCAGGCGAGCATGGCGACGGTCAGGCGCGGGGCGAACTTCTGCCAAGAATGTTCGGCGAAGAACTGGTCGGAGCGTTTCAGGAGTTCAAGGCCATCTGGGACCCGGACGGCCGGATGAATCCGGGCAAGGTGGTTGACGCCCGCCACGTCAATCGCATGGATGAAAACTTGCGTCTGGGTGTTGACTACAACCCCAGGCGGCCGGCGACGCACTTCAAGTTTGCGGACGATCGCGGCAGTTTTGCCGATGCCGCCTTGCGCTGCGTTGGAGTGTCGAAGTGCCGTCGCGAAGCCGGCGGGACCATGTGCCCGAGCTACATGGTGACGCACGACGAGCAGCACTCGACGCGAGGGCGTGCTCATTTGCTTTTCGAGATGCTGAACGGCGGAGTGGTTGCCGACGGCTGGCGGAATGAATCGGTGAAAGATGCGCTCGATCTGTGCCTGGCGTGCAAAGGGTGCAAGCAGGAGTGCCCGGCCGCTGTCGACATGGCCACCTACAAGGCCGAGTTCCTGTCGCACTACTACGAGGGCCGGCTCCGCCCGCGCTCGGCTTACGCGGTGGGATGGATCCACCGTTGGGCGCGGCTCGGTGCGATAGCGCCGGCAGTCGCCAATTTCTTCACGCAAGCTCCCGTGCTCAATGGCATTGCAAAATCGCTGGCCGGGATCGCGCCGGGGCGGCAGATACCCCGCTTGGCGCCGAAAACGTTCCATCAATTGTTTCGGACGCGTTTCGGGAAGGCCGTACGAGGCAGATCTGGCAAGAATCAAAACCAGCCGCGCGTGATACTTTGGCCTGATACCTTCAACAACTACTTTAATCCGGAGACGGCGATGGCCGCGGTGAGAGTGCTCGAGGGCGCAGGGTACAGCGTGGAGGTGCCGGCGGAATCGGTTTGCTGCGGACGCCCCCTTTACGACTACGGCATGTTGGATGAGGCGACGCATCTCCTGCGCCGTGTCCTGCGCGTGCTCAGGTGGCCGCTTGCCGCCGGCGTACCCATCGTCGTCCTGGAGCCTAGTTGCGCCGCGGTTTTCTGCGACGAGTTACGAAATCTCTTCCCCTACGACGAAGATGCCTCACGACTCAGCGCGCAGACGTTTTTGTTGGGCGAGTTCTTGGCCAAATACGCGCCTGCGTGGCGGCCTCCACAACTGAGTGATAAAGCGATTGTGCACGGGCATTGTCATCACAAGGCAGTGATGGGATTTGAAGGCGAGCAGCAGATGCTGACGAAGCTCGGGCTGGATTTCAGCATACTCGATTCCGGTTGCTGCGGCATGGCGGGTGGCTTCGGTTTTGAGAAGGAACACTACGACATTTCCCTCCAGGTCGGCGAGCGCGTATTGCTACCGGCAGTGCGGAACAGCGCCCCCAACACTTTGATTGTGGCCGACGGCTTTAGCTGCCGCGAACAGATCGTGCAAGCTACCGGCCGACGAGCGCTGCATCTGTCGGAAGTATTGGACATGGCACTTCACCGGCCGAGTTCAGCTGCGACAACCGAAAGGAGAAAGTGAAACCAGCCCCATGCAGCAGAGTCGCCAGGGGGTCGCGGTTGATTTTCCTTGACAATAGCGTCAGTATCCGATACATTATCAAGGGGAGGGAGACAGACCTGGGGGCTCGTCGGACGCAGCGCGGATTGGAATGGTGCAAAAAGAGCTCAACCGGGATGGGGCATACGGGCGAAGAAATCGATGCCAGTGCGTAGCGGTAGACATGGATGGGCTGCGGCCGTCACTGGCGGCGTCCCAGAAGAAGGGGAAATATTAACTAATAAAATAAGAGGCTGAAAACATCGTTTTTTACGAAACGAAGCCATCAGGTTGATGAAAAATAAACTACCGTGGCAAAAAGGCCACACCCGTGGGAGAGGGTAATTAAATATATAAACTTATCATTGGTCTGTTATCGGTTTAACGTACGAGAGCACTTTGCTGCGTGACCACCGGAAAGCCCGTCTGAGATGTGGCAAGTCTTCAAATACCCACTCAACCCGTTCTCCAAGCAGCGACACGTCCTCGCGACTGATCTCCTTCCGGAGGAATGTGAGGCGCGTTTGCGGGAGCGGCTGTCTACAAGCGAGTCCGAGTCAGGGCCGTCGGGCGGGCCGCGCTGGGAAATCGGAGTGGAAGGTTCGACGGGGCCTTCGGGCTTTGCGATTCACTGCGAGTCTTCGGTGCGCAATCACTTCCGGGCCGAGGCGGTCGGACGGTTGATTGCCACTAACCAAGGGACTCGCATCGAAGTCGAGTTGGGCTCACGCCTGGGCGCGCGGTGGTTCGCGGCGGCAGCCCTTGCCTTCAGCGGATTCATCTCGATCGCTCTCGTGCTGCGCTGGAGGCACGATCCGGCTTCGGAGTGGAGCGGTTACTCGCTGCCCCTCGCGGTTCTTTTTCCGCCCTTCATTTATGGCTACCTTGCTGCCAGTCGCTGGCTGACCCGAAACGAGGGACCGCAACTCTTAAAGTGGCTGCGGGATTTGCTGGAAGCTAGGTCATTGAGTGACCGGGTGATCGTCTGATCATCGGATAATCGGGTGATTGCGCGATTGTGTGATTGGGTGATTGAAGGATCTGGCTGGTCCTGTTCTTCCCATCGCCCCATCACTCACTCGCCCGATCACCCAATCATTTAGTTCAGATGACATTCATCACAGGCAGTTGTGACGTTCGTCACAGAAGGATCACATCTGCCATGCTGTGATATCAGCGTTATGGGAAACCCCACCGCTGCAACGCCGAAGCCGAACTTCGATGAAAGACCCTTTATTGCCATCTGGGAGGTCACCCAGGCGTGTGACTTGGTTTGCGTCCATTGCCGGGCATGCGCGCAGCCGGTCCGTTCGCCGTTTGAGCTCACCACGTCAGAGGCCGAACGGCTGATCGACCAGATCGGCGCCCTGAAAGTGCCCGTCTTTGTGATGACCGGCGGGGATCCGCTGAAGCGCCCTGATATCTATGAGTTGGTCGAGTATGGCGCGAGTCGAGGGGTTCGCACTTCGATGACCCCCAGCGCTACACCCCTCCTGACGCGCGAAGCGATTGCGGAGTTGCGAAGGCGTGGCTTGGCTCGCTTGGCAGTCAGCCTGGATGGATCGACGGCCGAGATCCACGATGCCTTCCGCGGTTTTCGCGGTTCGTACCAGCGCACTCTCGACGCTATCCGATGGGCGCGCGACCTCGGCCAGCCTGTGCAAGTGAACACTACCATCACGCCGCGTAACTTGACCGACTTCGATTCCATGGTTCGATTGCTGGAAACGCTCGATATCGTCCTTTGGAGCGTTTTCTTTCTGGTGCCCACCGGACGCGGGCAGACGGGAGACGTGGTCTCGGCGGAGGAATTCGAAGGAGTTTTTGCCAAACTGTACGAGATCGCGCCGCGCGTTCCGTTTGACATCAAGACCACGGAGGCGCAGCACTATCGCCGTTACATCCTGCAACGACGTGCGGCCGAGCGGCGCCTGAGCGGTGAGGCTTCGCCTGCCAGGATTCCGACGGCGCCACCCGGACCTTCCGTTCCTCGCTTCGCTTCTGCGCTCGGCGGCGGGAACGGCAGCGCCACACGCGATGGCATTGGGCGCGCGCCGCGCGGCCTCAACGATGCCAAGGGCTTTGTGTTTGTCTCTCACGTGGGCGAGGTTTATCCCAGCGGCTTCCTGCCTCTGGCGGCGGGCAACGTGCGGCGCCAACCCCTGGCCGACATCTATCGGAATTCTCCCCTATTCGTGTCCCTGCGGGATGCTTCCCAGTTGAAGGGAAAATGCGGAGTGTGCGAATTCCGCGAAGTCTGCGGCGGCTCGCGCGCTCGGGCCTATGCCATCACCGGCGATCCTTTCGCCGAAGAGCCCTATTGTGCCTACCAGCCCAAGGCCGCGCCAGTGGCCTGATCACTCTCGCGGCAACGGGATCGTTCGCTTGGCGCGCCTCCATGGGGCGCCGAAGCGTGCATACGTTCCTCTCTGACCAGCATCAAATAGTCTATTTTCACTGATGTGGTACTCGTGATTCATCACCATGGCCGCTCGGGCGGTCGGAGCCCGGGTTGCTGGCACGATGATCGCCCGGAGAGATTCAGCGCCCCTTTTATGAAAGCAGGAGGAGTATACCCACGTGGGCCCCGGTAACCACATACCTCCAAGCGTCGTCTAGTAAATGAGTGCGAGGGCCGGGAAGCAACAAAAGCGTGTTGCTGTGCAAGGTTTGGATCGGACGTGGTGAAACTGAAGGATAGCGCCAAGTCCTTCCCAAGCGGATAAATTGGAAGACCACCTCTGGATCGACAAGAGAACAAGAGGTAGGCGAGTGTTACGTGGCACTGAGGAGCAGGACGCAACCATGAACAGACCCAGCACATTAGAGCAGCAGGAACTGCGAGTCCCGCCGAGACCGGCTGACGAGCCCCCCAGCGTCGCGCGCCAGAGCCGCTGGTGGCTCTGGCTGTTAATTGTCGTCTTGGTAGGCCTAGGCGTCTACTACTACCACTCGCGTTCCCAGGGCGGCGGCGCGCAGGCTGGTGCGGCGACTTCGAGCGCTGCCGGAGCAAGGGGCCGAGGGCCCATGACGATACCTGTGGTTGCGACCAAGGCCCAAAAGGGCGATATCGGTGTGTTCGTCACCGGCCTGGGCGCAGTATGGCCGATTTACACGGTCGCGGTAACCAGCCGCGTTCAGGGCCAAGTGATGAGAGTCGCTTATAACGAAGGCCAGGACGTTAAACAAGGCGACGCGCTGGTGGAAATTGACCCGCGGCCTTATCAAGTCATGTTAGAGCAGGCGGAAGGACAACTGGCTAAGGACGAGGCGGCGCTCAATGTCGCGCGAGTCGATTTGAAGCGATACCAAGATCTGTTGAGGACCAACGCCGTGCCGGAACAGACGGTAGCGGACCAGCAGGCGACCGTGGATCAAGACGTCGGGGCGGTCAAGACCGATCAGGCCAACATTGACAACGCCAAGCTCGATCTCGTTTATTGCCACATCACCGCCCCCATCACCGGCCGCGTCGGTCTCCGATTGGTGGACCCCGGAAACATGGTCCAAGCGACCGGCAGCACCACTCTGGTTGTGATCACCCAAATCCAGCCGATCAGCGTCATTTTCACCATTGCGGAGGATCAGCTTCCCGCCGTCGTAGCCAAGCTGCGGGCCGGCCTGCGTCTGACAGTGGATGCCGACGACCGGAATGGGAAGAAGCTGAGCCAAGGTTACTTGGAGACCATCGATAACCAGATTGATCCCACCACCGGTACGCTCCGGCTGAGGGCCATTTTCCCCAATAATGACAAGGCACTCTTCCCCAACGAGTTCATTAACACGAGCTTGCTGGTGGAGGAAAAGAGGGGCGTGACCCTACTGCCCAGCGCGGCGATTCAGCGCAATACCCAAACGGCTTACGTCTGGTTTGTGAAACCAGACTCCAGCGTTACCGTGCGCCGGATCACCGTAGGCACCATTGAAGGCGGCAACTCGGAAGTTACCTCGGGTCTTTCGCCGGGCGACACGGTGGTGATGACCGGCGTCGACAAACTCCAGGAGGGTAGCAAGATTATCCCCCATTTTGAGGGTGGCGCCGCCGGGGGAACAAGCAAATGAGCCCGTCGCGGACCTTTATTCTCCGGCCGGTGGCCACTTCTCTGTTGATGGTGGGGATCGTGCTCGCCGGCGCCGTTGGATTCCTGGAACTGCCGGTCTCGGCGCTGCCGGAGGTCGACTATCCCACCATTCAAATAATCACGTTCTATCCTGGCGCCAGCCCGGACGTGATGGCGACTTCCGTTACCTCTCCCCTGGAGCGCCAATTCGGCCAGGTACCCGGCTTGCAACAGATGACGTCCACCAGTTCCAACGGCTGCTCGGTCATCACTCTACAATTCACTCTCAGCCTGAATATTGACGTCGCCGAGCAGGAAGTGCAGCAGTCGATCAACGCTGCGGGCACCTATCTCCCGCCCGACCTTCCCACTCCGCCCATCTACAGCAAGAGCAACCCCGCCGACGCTCCTATTCTCACCTTGGCCCTGAGTTCGAAGGCGCTTCCGCTCTCCAAGGTTGAGGATCTGGCGGATACCCGGCTGGCCCCGAAGATTTCGCAGTTGCCCGGAGTCGGCCTGGTCAGCATCAGCGGCGGCCAGAAGCCTGCCGTCCGGATTCGGGCTAACCCCACTCAACTGGCGTCCTACGGCCTCAATCTGGAGGACCTTCGCAACGCGCTCGTCGCGGCCAACGTCGACCAGGCGAAAGGCAACTTCGATGGCGCTCACCAGGCGTACCAGATCGGTGCGAACGACCAGTTGCTCTCGTCGGCGGACTATACCCCGCTCATCATCGCCTACCGGAACGGAGCCCCCGTCAAGCTCACTGACGTGGCCACCGTCACGGACGACGTGGAAAACGTTCAGCAGGCGGCGTGGATGAACGACGAGCCTGCGGTCATCGTCAACATCCAAAGGCAGCCGGGCGCGAACATCATCAGCGTGGTCGATCGCATCCAGGCGCTGCTTCCCCAGCTCACGTCGTCGATGCCGGCCTCGGTTGACGTCAAGACCCTTACCGACAGGACCACCACGATTCGCGCGTCAGTGCACGACGTGGAGTTCACGTTGATGCTGACCGTCGCCCTGGTGGTAATGGTGATCTTCCTGTTTCTGCGCAATCTCTCGGCCACCATCATTCCCAGCATTGCCGTGCCGCTATCCCTGGTGGGCACCTTCGGAGTCATGTACCTGCTCGGTTACAGCCTGAATAACCTGACCCTGATGGCCTTGACCATTTCCACCGGTTTCGTGGTGGACGACGCCATCGTGATGATAGAGAACATCACCCGTTACATCGAAGAAGGCGAGCCTTCCCTTCAGGCGGCGCTCAAGGGTTCCGCCCAAATTGGCTTCACCATTATTTCGCTTACCGTTTCGCTGATTGCGGTGCTCATTCCGTTGCTTTTCATGGGGGATATCGTCGGCCGGCTCTTCCGTGAGTTTGCCGTGACCCTGGCCGTTACGATTCTGGTTTCCGCCATCGTTTCGCTCACCCTGACACCGATGATGTGCTCCAAGCTCCTGAAGCACCGCCGTAGGGAAGAGGAAAGCGGGTTTTACCGGGTGACGGAACGTGGGTGGAATTCGATGCTCGGGCTCTATGATAGAACCCTTCAGTTCGTGCTCCGCCATCAGGTGGAGACCTTGCTGGTGGCCGTCGCCACGCTGGTTGGGACTATCCTGCTCTACGTTTACGTCCCCAAGGGCTTCTTCCCCATTCAGGACACCGGCGTCATCCAAGGCGTCTCAGAAGCGGCGGAGTCGGTGTCCTTCCCGGAGATGGCCCAGGAGCAGCAAGCACTGTCCAAGATCATCTTGAAGGACCCCGCCGTCGAGAGTCTCTCTTCGTTCATTGGCATCGACGGGACCAACAGCACCCTCAACAGCGGGCGTATTCTCATCAACCTGAAGCCTCTGGAGGAGAGAAAAATCAACGCCAGCGACGTAATCCGCCGCCTCCAACCGGAACTGGAACAAGTGGCGGGCATTACTCTTTTCATGCAGCCGGTGCAGGATATCACCATCGATGACCGGGTGAGCCGAACGCAATTTCAGTATACCCTTGAAGATCCGAACGCCGCCGAGCTGAACGAATTGGCTCCCAAAATGCTCGCCGAGTTGCAGAAGCAGCCTGAGTTGCGCGACGTGGCAAGCGATCAGCAGTTGGGCGGCCTTCAGGCCCGGCTGGTGTTTGATCGACAGACGGCCATGCGCCTCGGGATCACGGCCTCGACCATCGATCAGACCCTTTACGACGCCTACGGCCAGCGCGAAGTGTCGACTATTTTTACACAATTGAATCAATACCATGTGGTGTTGGAAGTAGACTCCAACTATCATAACAATCCGCTGGACCTGCGGAATCTCTACATCCGGACCGGCACCGGAGGTTTTAGCGGTTCGGCTGGATTGGTATCTGGCGGGACGTCCGCCAACCAGTTATTCGGGCCCACCAGTTCGCTCACGGCAGCCACCACCAGCCTATCTTCCACGACCTCGTCCTCTGCCAGTTCCACGTCCACCGCCTCCAATAACGCCTTCGGCAGCAACGCTATTGCTTCTTCCTCGGCGTTTGCGAACAACGGCCAAGTGCCGCTCGCGGCCTTCACGCAGGTGGAGGAACGGAGCGCTCCCATCACCGTCAATCACCAGGGTCAATTCCCGGTGGTGACGCTCTCGTTCAATCTGGCTCCCAACGCCTCCCTAGGCGAGGCCATCACGGCGGTTAACCGCGTCAAAGCCCAAGTTGGTATTCCGCCCAGCGTTCAGGCAGCGTTTCAAGGCACGGCCGCATCCTTTGAGGCCTCCTTGGCCAGCGAGCCGCTGCTGATTCTGGCGGCGATCATTACCGTCTACATCGTGTTGGGCGTGCTCTACGAAAGCTACATCCATCCCGTCACCATCATCTCCACCCTACCTTCGGCGGGGGTAGGCGCGCTGCTCGCTCTCATCATTTGCCGTAACGATTTCAGCGTCATCGCCCTGATCGGGATAGTACTGCTGATTGGTATCGTCAAGAAGAACGCCATCATGATGATCGATTTCGCGCTGGAGGCGGAGCGCAAGGAGGGCATGACCTCGGTGAATGCTATCTATCAAGCATGCCTCCTACGCTTCCGCCCGATCATGATGACCACCATGGCGGCGCTTCTGGGTGGCATCCCTTTGGCGTTGGGTACAGGAACGGGCTCAGAACTGCGCCGGCCGCTGGGGATCACCATTGTCGGCGGCCTGCTCTTGAGCCAGTTGCTCACGCTCTACACCACGCCGGTGATCTATATCTGGTTCGATCGCCTCGCCGAGCGATTTTCCCGGCAGAGCGAGGGGAACCGAGGCACGGAGCTCGTTCCGGCGGAGTAGGTAGTTCTCAGTTTTCAGTTTTCAGTTCTCAGAAAGAGTGAAGTAATTGCGAAGGTGGCTCCAACACAGAGACACAGAGGCACAGAGAAAGAGGGAGAAAATCAGATGAGATCCCTTCTATTTCCAGACGCTTTCTCACCTCTTCTCATTTTTCCTCCGCGCCTCTGTGTCTCTGTGTTGGAACCGCCTTCGCAGATTACTTCACTCTTTCTGAGAACTGAAGACTGAGAAACTGAGAACTGAAAACTGACCAATGAACATCTCGGAACCATTCATTCGAAGGCCCACCGCGACAACGCTGATCATGGTCGCGATCGCCCTGGCTGGTGCCGTGGCCTTCCGGCTGTTGCCCGTCTCACCCCTGCCGCAAGTCGACTTTCCCACGATTTCTGTGGGAGCGGGTCTACCAGGCGCAAGCCCCGAGACAATGGCTTCGGCGGTTGCCACCCCGCTGGAGCGCCAATTCAGCCGCATTGCGTCGGTCACCGAGATGACCTCGTCCAGTAGTCTGGGATCCACCAACATTACGCTGCAATTCGATCTAAACCGCGACATCAACGCCGCGGCACGCGACGTGGAGGCGGCCATAAACGCCGCGCGCGGTTATCTCCCCACCAATCTTCCCAGTAATCCCGGCTACCGAAAGGTGAATCCCGCGGATTCACCCATCTTCCTCTTGGCCCTTACCTCCGACGTACTCTCCAAGAGCCAGATCTACGATGCCGCCTCCTCGATCATGGCGCAAAAACTGTCGCAGGTGAGCGGAGTGGGCCAAGTGATCGTGGGCGGGGGCGCGTTGCCGGGGGTCCGGATCGAGTTGAATCCCAGTGCTCTGAACAAGTATGGCATCAGCTTCGAGCAGGTGCGGGGAGCGATGAGCGGCGCCAATGCCAACACCCCCAAAGGGCACTTCTCCGACGCCCACCACACTTGGGAGGTGGGCGCCAACGACCAGTTGTTGAAGGCCATTGACTACCAACCCCTGCTCATTGCCTACCGTAATGGTGCTCCGGTGCGGGTTGGCGACGTCGGCTTGGCGCGCGACGGCCCGGAAGATATTCGCAACGCGGGCTACGCGAACGGCAAACCCTCGGTTCTGCTGATTATTTTCCGCCAGCCGGGAGCCAACATCATCGATACCGTGGACGGCATTCGCGCCGACCTGCCCCAGCTCAAGGCGGCGATGCCCCAGACCATCGACATGCAGGTGGCCATGGATCAGACCCTGACCATCCGTGCCTCGGTCGCCAACGTGGAGCAGACCCTGCTCATCTCGGTCGCCCTGGTGATCCTTGTGGTCTTCTTTTTCCTCCGCAACCCGCGCACGACCTTGATTCCCAGCGTCGCCGTTCCGGTGTCGCTGATCGGGACCTTTGGCGTGATGTACTTGTTGGGCTACAGCCTCGACAACCTGTCGCTCATGGCGCTCACCATCTCCACCGGCTTTGTGGTGGACGACGCCATCGTGGTGATCGAAAACATTTCCCGTTACCTGGAGCAAGGCATGCGCCCGTTCCAGGCGGCAATGAAGGGAGCCAAGGAAATCGGTTCCACCGTGCTGACTATCAGCATCTCCCTGGTGGCGGTGTTCATTCCCTTGCTGCTGATGGGTGGAATTGTCGGCCGCCTGTTCCGCGAGTTCGCCGTCACCCTTTCTGTGGCCATCCTGGTCTCGATGGCGGTTTCGCTCAGTGCGACTCCCTGCATGTGCGCTCACCTGCTGAAACAGCACGAGTCGCATGGCCGGATCTACCGTCTGAGCGAACGCGGTTTCAACGCGGTGGTAAGGGCTTATGGCCGGACGCTTTCCGGCGTGCTTCGCTACCCGGCGATTACTTTGGCGGTGCTCGTGGTGACCGTGGTACTGAATGTTTATCTTTACATCATCGTACCTAAAGGATTCTTTCCACAGCAAGATAATGGGCGGGTTATGGGAGCGATCCAAGCCGACCAGGACACGTCGTTTCAAGCCATGGACAAGGTCCTGCAGCAAATGGTCGCGATTGTCCATGCCGACCCGGCGGTGGATGTGGTGAACGGGTTTACCGGAGGCGGACAGATCAATTCGGCGCGTATGTTTGTCTCCCTCAAGCCCCCCGGACAACGAGACAAACCGAACGCGCCCGCCGCGCTAAGAAACATCACCGCTGACCAGATTATCGCCCGGTTGCGGCCCAAGCTGGGGCGGATCCCGGGCGCCTCGCTGTATTTGCAGGCGTCGCAAGACGTACGCGTGGGCGGGCGCTTCGGCGCCGCCCAGTATCAGTACACGATGCGAGGCGATAACCTCGAGGACCTCACGAACTATGGTCCCCGCATGCTCGAGGAGTTGAGAACCGTTCCCATTATTGCGGACGTGAATACCGACCAGCAGAACCGGGGGTTGCAGGCCTACGTCAACTACGACCGCAAGACGGCGGCGCGCTTCAGTATCTCGTCCCAATTGCTTGACACCACCCTCTACGACGCTTTCGGCCAGCGGCAAGTCTCTACCATGTACACGCCGCTGAATCAGTATCATGTGGTGATGGAGGTGTCGCCGGAATACTGGCGGGACCCGGAACTGCTGAGGGAGATCTATGTGCGGTCCCCGAACGGAGGTGAGGTTCCCCTGAACGCCATCAGCAGCAATGCGGCGGTCACGGCGCCGTTGGCGGTGAACCACCAGGGCTTGGCGCCGGCGGTGACCATCTCCTTCAACCTGAACCCAGGCATTGCCCTGTCAGACGCCGTGACGGCCATCGATCAGGCCGCTGCCAAGGTGGGCCTTCCGGCCACCATTCACACGGGATTCTCCGGGACGGCGCAAGCCTACCAGGACTCGCTGGGCAGTGAGCCCCTGCTGATTGCCGCAGCGCTGCTGACGGTTTACCTGGTGCTGGGTATCCTTTACGAAAGCTATGTCCATCCGGTGACCATTCTCTCGACGCTGCTCTCGGCCGGGGTGGGCGCTTTGCTGGCGCTGCTGATCACCCACACCGAGCTTAGCGTCATCGCCGTCATCGGAATCATCCTGCTGATCGGGCTGGTGAAAAAGAACGGCATCCTGGTGGTCGACTTTGCCATTTCCGCCGAGCGCAACGAAGGTATGAGTTCGCACGACGCCGTCTACCAGGCTTGCTTGCTGCGCTTCCGCCCGATTCTAATGACCACCTTCGCGGCGATGCTGGGCGCGGTGCCCCTGGCGGTTGGCACCGGTACCGGGTCGGAGTTGCGTCGCCCGTTGGGAATCGCTATCATCGGCGGCTTGGCGGTAAGCCAGATGCTCACGTTGTTTACCACGCCGGTGGTGTATCTCTACTTTGATCGGATCCAGAATTGGCGGGCACGAGCCCGGGCCCGACGCCACGGCGAAATCGGGGCACTCGGGTCGGAGGCGTGACGGGCAGAAGGCGGTAGGCAGAAGGCAGTAGGCAGTCGACGGGGGTCGCTCCCTAAGTATTGCGTTTCATGAATACGGCAACGCTACCTTCACCCACCGCTGGCGCGGTTCCCCCTCTCCCAGAGGGAGAGGGCTGTAATTGCTGGGACGCCGAGATTAAGCCGATGGCTGACGGCTGAAATCTGAGAGCTTTTTTGAAAACGAAGCCACCGATTTCGCTGAAAACAAAGGAACGACGTTGGAGAAAATCAGGAACGAAGCCACCAGCTGTCAAGCGTCGAAGGCCAGAGTGGTGAGTCTCTCTGATGTTGATCTATACATAGTCAGATACCTATTTCGATTACGTTGACATCAAGCTATGCTTGGATGTACGCTTCCAAGCGGAGGTGAGAGATGAGCTACATCGATCCAGGGACCGTATTGACACCTAGAGACCGCGTCAGGTCAGTACATGTCCTCTACAACAGTGGCCCGCGGAATGGCTGGTCGTGGTCGGTGGCGCTGCTGGACTTCGACGGTGAGGAGCACATCGGCATTCGCTGGAACGGCAGCGAGGACGAACCCGGGATTGGAAACCCTCAGTCCAGGGGAAGGCCGACTTGGTTTGTCATCCCAGACGAGCTATCTGACTTGGTACGTGAGCAGGCCGAGCAACTCAGCAACGCGCAAGAGGGTGGGCTGTTGGCTGGCTATCGCGAGATGGCAAACGACCAGGAACACGAAGCTGAAGCGCTGGAATGGTGCGAGGGGCTGATCGGGGATGCAACAAGTCAAGAGGGGTGAGGTATGGTGGGTTTCGTTTGATCCGTCTGTCCGCGGAGAGATCCGCAAGACGAGGCCGGCGATTGTTGTCAGCAACAACGCGGCGAATGCGGTCTTGAACCGCGTCGTGGTCGTTCCGCTGACGAGCAATACCGCCAAGGTTTACCCGAGCGAGGTGCTGGTTCAAGTTGAGGGGAAACAGGCCAAGGCCATGGCTAACCAGATTACGACTTCGTCGAAAGAACGACTCCGGAGCCGAATAGGCGCCCTCTCGGCCCGTGACCTCAAGGCTGTGGAAGGAGCGATTTTGCTCCACTTGGGTATCCGGTGTTGAGGTCGCTTTGGCATGGGTTCCGCTTGACAAGGAAACCGTTACGCCGGGCGTTCTGAAGGCCCGAATCCAAGAATCCGGGGGCAATTCTAGCAGGCTGCTGAAATTCTAGCAGGCTGCTGAAAAACCCGTTTTTGGCACTCGTAGAGGCCGGCTTTAGCCGGGCATCTTGTTGAATTCAAAGTGCCGCCCTAAAGGGCGCCGCTACGAAGACCGCTCGAAACGGGGTTTTTCAGCACCCTACTAGTCTAGGGAACGATATCGTTGATTTTCATCGGAGCGAACCCAAATTGTATTGATACCAATGAAGATCTTGGCTTAGGTTTTTCGATACGAACCCAAAGATGCAGTATGTTATGGAAAATAGACGATTTATGTCTCTTAAAGCCACCAACTGATTGAAAATTATGGGAGTTACCATAGAATGACTGCCTTGTTCATGATTAAGCGTCTTGGCTGGACTGCTGAGGGTCGACTGCTGGCTGCGGACCGGCTACTGCCCTCTACGAGCCGCCGACGGCCGACTGCTTTCCGCCTACTGCCTGCTGCCTTCTGCCTTCTGCTCCTCTCAAGTGCCTGCACGGTAGGCCCTAACTACAAACGCGCCACCGCCCCTGTCCCTCCGACGTACAAGGAAACGCCGCCCGAGAGCTTCAAGGAGGCAGGGGGTTGGAAGCCGGCTCAGCCCAATGACCAAGCCAAAAAGGGAAAATGGTGGGAGGTCTACAACGATCCCGAACTGAACGCATTGGAGGAGCAAGTCAGCATCTCCAACCAGAACGTCCTGTTGGCGGAGGCTCAGTTTCGCGAGGCTAAGGCTGCGGTCCGAATTGCGCGCTCAGGACTGTTCCCGACGGTGACCGGCAGCGTTTCAATCGTGAACGCTCGATCTTCGGTTACCGGGACCCCGGGCAATCAGAGTTTCACCCCCAGTTCGCGCACCACTTATGACTTGCCGGTGGACGCATCTTGGCAGCCGGACCTTTGGGGAAACATTCGCCGCGGCGTTGCGGGGACCGTGGCGACAGCCCAGGCGAGCGCAGCACAGTTGGAAAACGCCCGCCTGGCATACCAGGGCGAACTGGCGGGCGACTACTTTCAACTGCGGGGCACGGATGGCGACTACGACCTGTTGGACCGGACAGTGAAGTCCTATCAGGACTACTTGACCCTGACCCAGAACCGGTTTAACGCCGGCGTCGCCTCGGGAGCCGATGTGGCCCAGGCGCAAACCCAATTGGACGTTGCCCGGGCGCAATTGGTCGACCTGGAGGTGACGCGCGACCAGTTGGAACACGCGATTGCGATCCTGGTGGGCAAGCCGCCGGTGGCCGTCACGGTGAGTCACGCGCCGATCGCGGCGAAAGAGCCGCCACCGGTTCCCGTCGGAGTTCCTTCCACGTTGCTGGAACGGCGCCCCGATATCGCCTCCGCCGAGCGCCAGATGGCAGCAGCCAACGAGCAAATTGGCATCGCGCAATCTGCCTTCTACCCTATTCTCACGCTCAGCGCCGCGGTGGGGCTGGAAAGCTCGAGGATCGGCACCTGGATTCAGTGGCCCAGCCGCTTCTGGTCCGTGGGGCCGCAGTTGGCAGAGACGCTCTTTGATGCCGGACGGCGCCGTGCCCAGGTGGCGCAGGTGCAGGCCGCGTTCGATGGCACCATTGCCAGCTACCGGCAGACAGTCCTCAACAGCTTCCAGCAGGTGGAGGATAACCTCTCGGCGCTGCGGGTGCTCGAAAAAGAAGCGGGCGTGGAGACCGACGCGGTGAATGCGGCCGAGTTGGCGTTGAGGATCTCTACCGACCAATACAAGGCGGGGACAGTGAGCTACCTGCAGGTGATCACGTCGCAGACCGCCGCGTTCCAAGCCGAGAAAGCGGCGGTGGACATCCTCACCCGCCGTCTCGTGGCCAGCGTGGGCTTGGTACAGGCCCTGGGCGGCGGCTGGGATTCGTCCCAATTGCCCAAGGCTGGCGACCTGGTGAGCGGGAAGTAGAATTAAGAATTAAGAATTATGAATTATGAATTAAGAATTGAGAATTACGAAGGCGGTGGTCTACGTGACTAGCCGTACGAGCTTTTCTTGGTAATTCTCAATTCTTAATTCGTAATTCGTAAGGGGGGACAAATGTTCACCGCTACTGCCGACTTGATTCTTCCCGCCACGGTCACGGGATCGTTTCCCCGGCCGCGCTGGTTCGACGTGAGTATGTGGGGCCGCCCGCTCGACACCTGCATGCTCGACGTGCGCTTCCGGGAGAAGTTCCAGGACGCCATGGCCGTGGTGATCAGCGACCAGGAACGTGCCGGGCTCGACATTCTCAACCACGCCGACTTCCACGTTGATGAGGACCTGGCGGGCCGCGCCTGGCACCACTACCCCTTGCAACGCTGGGCCGGCTTCGCCGGAGACACCTTACAGCCGGAGGAGACCACCGCGCCGTGGCTGCACTATCCCCCCGGCACGCTGCTGAACGAGATCTACACCGGCTGGCGCTGGCCGCATGTGGTGGACAAAATTGAGCACCGGCCACTCGACTACCCCAAGTTGTGGCGCATCGCGCAGGGCAAGACGCGCAAGCCGGTGAAGTTCGGTACTTGCTGCTCCCAGGTGATGGCGCTCTTCCTCGACATTCACACCCCCAAGTACCACGACAAGCGGCAGGTGATCTGGGACATGGCGGAGGCCATGAACAAGGAGTTGCTGGCCCTGCGCGCCGCCGGCTGCCGGTGCATTCAGACCGAGGAGCCGACGTTCCACTTCATGGCCAATACTTATGGCAAGGACCACGAGGAAGTGAAGTTCATGATCGACGCCTTCAACCGCGAGGTCCAGGGGCTCGACGACGTGGAGCTGTGGATCCACACCTGCTGGGGCAATCCCAACATGCAGCGAGTAATGGAGGACACGAGCTACGCCAATTCCATCGAGATCTATCTGGAGCGGTGCCGGGGCGATGTCTGGACGCTGGAGATGAAGGATCGCCAGCAGAGGGACCTGGAGCTGTTCGAGCCCTTCAAGCACGATCTCAAGAAGAAGATCGCCATCGGCGCCGTCAGCCATCGGGCGTTGCAAGCCGACCGACCGGAGGACGTGGCCGCCGAGGTTCGCAAGGCGCTGAAGGTGATTCCTCCCGAGCGCCTGATTGTCTCCAGTGATTGCGGCTTCGGCCGGCAGGGCTGCAATCGCGAGATCGCATTCTATAAGGCGAGCGCCATCGCCCAGGGCTGCAACATCGTGCGAGCCGAACTGGGCCTCCCCACCACCTATGTGCCGGCGGCCGATCCCCGGCTCCAGATCGATGTGGTGCCCGGCCGCGACGTGGCACGCGGGTCGTAAGGAGCATATGGCCTAGGCTAGTGAAGGATCAGGCGATGGAGTCATCGGGTCATTGAGCCATTGAAGACAGAAAGGGTAACCTGCTTCGTCTTCAATGACGCCATGAAGCAATGGCGCAATGACTCAAGGGGCTCCCTCTCATTCCGGCCGCGACTTGAGCTTGAGCGTGCCCTTGCTCTTCTCCTCCTCCACAAAGGCGCGAAGGTCCTCCACCGCGGCCAGCAGTTTCTCCCACTGCTCGGCGTAGAGGGTGACCGGGAAGCGGCCCAGGCCGTAGACGCTGACGCCTCCCTTTTCGCTGACCTTGAACGTGAGCCTGCCGGCCTGCCTGGTTCCCGCCTGCTTTTCGAGCTCGGCGATGCGCGCCAGCAATTCCTCTTTTGTGGGTTCCGCCATCGTAAACCTCCCTGGGGTGCGATCCTGTTGTCGATTGATGATCGAAACGCGAAACTGGAAAGCGGTCAGCGGTCAGCGAGACAGCCGGTCTTCTTGCTGAGAGCTGAAGGCTGAAGGCTGCGACTGCACCTCCCTTTTTACTACGTTGAGCACCCAACATTCAATAGTAATGCTGCGGGGCCATGGCCCTGGCTCCTTGACGAAGGCCGTTTCGTTGGTGCGGAACAGCACACCTTCATCCAGCACGACCGCCGCCGCCCGTGTGCCCGAATTCGTGATAACGCAAGGTGGTCCAGCGCTTCCTAGCTTAACTTCCGAATCTGTCTTGCTACAGATGTTAACTGATAACTTCCCGGTTAGTGCGGACAACTGTCTAGGGTCGTATCCTTAGAGCATTCCTAGGGAATGAGCAGGATTGACACTTTCTCGTGCGAACTCTGAGAATGACATTTGGGGGCCTTCTCCCAAAACTTAGAGGTGGGGACGAGGCGTTTCGCTCCTGGTGCAAGGTGAACTCGTACGACATTTTCAAGAAGTGCGTCGATGGAAAAGCAGTTTGGATCGGGACTGTCGCAAGCCTATATGAAGGGCGGTCGCGATTGGCGGCACTGTTTCAAACCGACCCGTCTGAATACTACGTCTGCGACCTTTTGAAGAAGGCGGTACTGGCAGCCATCACTCCCGATCATCCCCAGCTCCACACAGATCACCTTGAGCGCTCTCGGCTCTTTAATGCTGGTCCGTCTGAATAATTGTGAGGGTGGGGCTCCGAGCTCCTATTGATCGATCGATATGAGGTCTATTACGTGCCGCGATTCGCGGCTTGCGCCGGCAGTTGAAAAGTGATTTGGCGGCTTTGTGCCGCCGACTTCCAGTGCAACCGTTCAAGCTCACGGCGGCATAAAGCCGCCGCTAACGGCGGCATAAAGCCGCCGCCACATCACTCTTGGGCGCCTTTAGGTTGAGTTTATTCATTTCGTTTTAGCAGAGAGTCCCACGCGATAATTGAAATCGAAGGCCCCAAGTCTTGAGTTCAAGAGCGCGATTTGCGCCACTCCATGATCGGTGTGAAAACTATGCTCTATTGGGGGATGGTGTTGTTCTTCCTTGCAATCATCGCCAGCTTTTTGGTCTTCGGAGCGATCACGTTCGGCACACTGGGTATTGCGAAGATCTTGCTCACGCTGGTCCTCGCCTTGTTTCTGGCCGGACTGTTGGGCGGTGGGGGAGAGAGTACCCAAAAACAAAGGGCGGCTCGCGAGAAAAGATAACATCCCCTACCTTTGCGGCCTGACCGACGACGCGACGCCCGCGCCAGTCACCGCCACGCTCTGAGGGCTGCCGCCACCGTCATCGCTGAAGAGCACGAACGCCGTCCGGACCCCTGCCGCCGTGGGCTTGAACGTCACGCTGACCTTGCAGTCTGCTCCGGCCCCTAAGGTTCCGCCACAAGAGGTCGTCTTGGAGAAGTCTCCAGCATCCCTACCGGAGATGGCGATCTGAAAGACGCGCATCGTCACCGCACCCTTGTTGGTGAGGGTTACGGTTTGAGGCGGGCTGCTGGTGCCCATGCCCCGGCTGCTGAAGGTGAGGGTTGCGGGCGCAATGCTGGCAGCGCTGCCGACACCCGTGAGAAGAGCTACTTGGGGGCTACTTCCGCCAGGATCACTGATGCTGATCGCGGATTTCCTCGGCCCGGGTGCGGTGGGTGCAAACTTGACCGTGATCGAGCAGGTTCCCCCAACCGCCAGCGTACTCGGCGATAGGGGACAGTCGTTGGTTTGGCTGAAGTCAGCGGCGTTACCGCCTGTAATACCGATGCTCGTAACCGTCAGAGGGCTTTTGCCGTTGTTCGTGAGATTCACCATTTGCCCCGAACTGGTGGCGCCGATCGTCCGCGTGCCGAAGCTGAGGGAACTGGGTAAGAATGCAACCGAATCCCCGATCCCAGTAAGGTTAACCGTTTGCGGATTGGAGGCGTTGGAAGCATTGTCGTTGATCGTCAGGGTTCCCTCGATGGGTCCGACCGCCCCCGGAGTGAAGATCACGCTGACGGTGCAGTTGCCGCCAACCGGTACCGCGTTCCGACAGGTGTTGGTCTGAGCAAAACTCGCGCTCGTCGTGATAGCCGTGATCGCTAGCGGCGCACTCCCGACGTCTTTGACAATCAACGTCAGTGGCGGGCTGGTGGTGCCAAGCCATTGCGGGCCGAAACTTAGCGTCGCGCCGGATAGACTCACGCCAGCACCGTTAACGGGCGCGATCTTGGCCACAAAGGCGTCCTCGCCGCCGTTCTTGGGCTGGAGCGCGTTGGCGGTGGGGAAATCGGGTGAGTAGGTGTCGCCCGTGACGTAGGCATTGCCTGCCGCATCCAACGCGATGCCGTAGCCAAAATCAGCCATGATGCCGCCCAGGTAGGTGGAATAGACCAGCGCCGTGCCGACTGGATTCAGCTTGGCCACAAAGGCGTCGCCGCAACTTCCATAAGGCTCAACATCGCACGTGTCTTGGAGCGGGTTGGCGGTCGGGAAATCGGTCGACTGAGTAGTCCCGATGATGTAGGCGCTGCCCGCCGCGTCCACCGCGATGTCGTTTCCAGAGTCCTCGCCACCGCCGCCCAGGTAAGTGGAGTAGACGAGCGTGCTGCCGGCGGAATTCAGCTTAGCGACAAAGGCGTCGTAGCTGCCACCATTGCGAGACTGGAGCGGGTTGGCGGTGGGGAAATCGGTGGACTGAGCAGTCCCGCTGATGTAGGCGTTGCCCGCCGCGTCCACCGCAATGCCGATGCCCAAGTCACCGCCACTGCCGCCCAGGTAGGTGGAGTAGACGAGCGCGCTGCCGGCGGAATTCAGCTTGGCCACAAAGGCGTCCGAGCCGCCGCCGTGGTAGCTTCGTTGCAACGGGTTGGCGGTGGGAAAATTGCTCGAACTTGTGGAACCCGTGACATAGGCGTTGCCCGACGCGTCCATGGCAATGCCGCCGCCGAAGTCCATAGAGCTGCCGCCCAGGTAGGTGGAGTAGACGAGCGCGCTGCCGTCGGGATTCAGCTTGGCTACAAATGCATTGTCTGCGCCGTGGAGGCTGGGCTGGAGCGGGTTGGCGGTCGGGAAATCTCTCGAACCGGCGGTGCCCGTGACGTACGCGTTGCCCGCGGCGTCCACCGCGATGCCCTCGCCCTCGTCGTAGTAACTGCCGCCCAGGTAGGTGGAGTAGACGAGCGCGCTGCCGGATGCGTTGAACTTGGCCACAAAGGCGTTGGCGCCGCCGGTGGCACAGGCACCGCAGTTGGGCTGAAGGGGGTTGGCGGTGGGGAAATCGGCTGACCAGGTCAAGCCACTGACATAGGCGTTGCCCGCGCCGTCCACCGCGATCCCGCCGCCTTCGTCAGCGTCGCCACCGCCCAAGTAGGTGGAGTAGACGAGCGCGCTGCCAGCGGGATTGAGCTTGGCCACAAAGACGTCGAAGCCGCCGCCGCCGGGGTTGGGCTGGAGCGGGTCGGCGGTGGGAAAATCGGTCGACTGAGTCGAGCCGGTGACATAGGCGCTGCCTGACGCATCCACCGCGATGCCGTGGCCATAGTCATAATCGGTGCCACCCAGGTAAGTGGAGTAGCTCAGCACCGGATCAATTACCAAGATTCGCTTGCGGTCGTACCCTGCCACGCGAAAGGCCGCCTCGTTGTTGCTCGTCAACAAGAAAGAAGACTCACGAGTGACGAGTGGCCAGTGACGAGCCTCAAGATC
>Ga0335081_10003541_pt1 | contig 24590 bp, 17 predicted proteins | sample Lox_Sample_35_FD_206713 | JGI IMG/M metagenome (GOLD analysis project Ga0335081, IMG submission 206713) | Soil microbial communities from Loxahatchee National Wildlife Refuge, Florida, United States - Lox_Sample_3.5 | ecosystem: Environmental > Terrestrial > Soil > Wetlands | place: USA...
GCCCGGTTTCATACATCAGCACCTTGTCGCCGGGCGAGAGCGTGTTCACCAGCGACGCTTCCCAGGCGCCGGTTCCGGATGACGGGAAGATGATCACCGGTCCGGAAGTACGAAAAACCGAGCGACAGCCTTCGAGAACGTCTTTGCCCAGCCGCGCGAAGTCAGGCCCGCGATGGTCTATGGTGGGGCGGTCGATGGCCCGCAGAACGCGGTCGGGAACATTGGTGGGTCCGGGAATCTGCAGGAAATGACGGCCGGGATGGTATGCCATGACTGCCTCCACCAGGTTAGATGCGCAGGATTATAAGTCTCGACGGTGCGGCGGTGCCTGCCTGGAGTTGGCAGATCGGACGGGTAATACACCATATCTTAATTAAATGGTGTATGATGGTTGTCATGAGCAGGACCAACATTAACATCGACGACGTTCTGATTCGCAAGGCGCGCAAGCTTACGCGTCTCAAAACCAAGCGCCAAATCGTGGATAGGGCTCTTGAGCTGCTGGTCCGTTCCGAGAGTCGTAAGGGTATTCTTGGCTACTACGGGAGCGGCATCTGGAAGGGCGACCTTAACGCCTCGCGGAGAAATCGCGTTTGATCCTGGTGGATAGCTCTGTCTGGATCGACTTCTTCAGCTCCTCTCCTGGCCGCGCCGGCGGCGAACTGCGCCGCATGATCGAGGAAGCCGAGCCCTTTGCCCTTACCGGAATCGTGGTCGCCGAAGTTTTGCAGGGCCTTACGCGGGACGCAAGGCGCATCGAGCAGTATCTGATGCAGTGGGAAATGCTCGAACCCCGCGGCTTTGAGACCTACCGCGAGGCGGCGTCCATCTACCGGACCGCACGCGCGAAAGGCATCACTCCCACCACCATTGATGCTGTGATCGCAGCCATTGCCTTGGAGCACAAGGCCAGCGTGTTCACTCTCGACCAGGATTTCTTCAGAATCGCCAGCATCACGCGCCTGGCGCTTTACGACTTTTAAAGGCCTACTGGAAGGCAGCCAGTTTTTCCCGTCAAACGCGGTCGGGAACATTCGTGGGTCCGCGCCAGTCCTTCGTGAGCAACCCACATCTGCCAAAGCCGGGCAGATGTGGGGCACCCTCAAGTATCTTCTATGCTCAGCGCGTGACTCTCTTCAGCGCGTACGAACTCAGCACCTTCATATAGTTCGCGCGCTCGAAGGCCGCGGGATCGGAGACCGACTTGCGCGCCATGCTGCCCTGCATCTGGCGGATGGATTCGTACTCGTGCTCTTCCATCCAGCGCTTCAGGTCATGCAGAACATGGCGGATGTGCCCGACGCCCTTCTCCAGCAGCGCCGAGGTCATCATCGCCACCCGGGCGCCGACCATCATGCTCTTCAGCACGTCTTCGGCGGTGTGCACGCCGCCGGTGATCGCCATGTCGGGGCGCACGTGGCCATAGAGGATTGCCACCCAGTTCAGGCGCAGCAGCAGTTCGTAGGAATGGCTCAGCTCCAGACGGGGCACGACCTCGAGCTGTTCCAGATCGATATCCGGCTGGTAAAAGCGATTGAAAAGCACCAGGCCGTCAGCGCCAGCCAGATCCAGGCGCCGCATCATGTGGGGAATGGAGCTGAAGAAGTGACCCATCTTGACCGCCAGCGGAATGCGAACCGCCGCCTTCACCTGGTGGACGACGTCGTAGTACATCTGCTCCACTTCGGATCCCGGCAGTTCAGCATTGGCGGCCACATGGTAGGTATTCAGCTCGATGGCGTCGGCGCCGGCTTCTTCCATCATCTTGGCATAACGCGTCCAGCCTCCCATCGAGCTGCCGTTCAGGCTGGCGATCACCGGGATGCGCACCGCCTTCTTCACCTTGGCCAAATGTTCCAGATAGGCTTCGGGGCCGTGGTTGTAATTCTCGAGGTCGGGAAGGAAGTGCAGTGATTCGGCGAAGCTTTCGCTGCCGTACTCCAGCCAGCGATTCAGTTCCTCGCTTTCGATATCGATCTGCTCCTCGAACAGCGAGTGCATGACCACGGCCGCGGCGCCGGCATCTTCCATCTCGCGAACCGCGTCGACTTCCCTTTGCAGCGGCCCGGCCGACACCACGATCGGGTTCTTCAGTTGGAACCCCAGATAAGTAGTCGATAGGTCGGTCACTGTTTGTCTCCTTTCGCCGCCATTGCCGCTACGGCCTCGGCTGACACGTTCCCGTCCGCCGGCAGCGCAGCCAGCTTTTCGTAGAGCTCCCAGCGATTGCGGACGTCTTCTTCAGCCTCGCACAGCAGCTTCTTGGCGGCTTCCGCATCGGCGTGGGTCAGGATGCTGAAGCGCGTCTCGTTCAGCATGTATTTCTGCAAGGGCACGGTCGGCGGACGGGAATCGAGCTGCAGTGGGTTCCTGCCCTGCTTCGCCAGTTCGGGGTTGTAGCGGAACAGCGGCCAGTATCCGGACTGCACCGCCAGCTTCTGCTGGTCCATGCCATACATCAGATCGTAGCCGTGGGCTACGCAGTGCGAGAAGGCAAGAATCAGCGAAGGCCCGTCGTAGGCCTCAGCCTCTTCGAATGCCTTGAGCGTCTGCATATCGCTGCCGCCCATGGCCACGCGCGCCACGTAGACGTTGCCGTAGCTGATGGCCATCAGCGCCAGATCTTTCTTGGCGGTCTCTTTGCCGCCGTAAGCGAAACGCGCCACCGCGCCGCGCGAGGTGGACTTGGACCGCTGGCCCCCGGTGTTGGAGTACACCTCGGTATCCAGCACCAGCACGTTGACGTTCTGCGCCGAAGCCAGCACGTGGTCGAGACCGCCGTAGCCGATGTCATACGCCCAGCCGTCGCCGCCGATGATCCACAGGCTCTTGCGGACCAGGCTGTCGGCGATGGCCAGCAGATCGCGGGCCTCGGCACTGTTGGCGCTCTTCAGCTTGCCGGTGAGCAGGCGCACATTCTCGCGCTGCCGCTCGATACCGGCGTGGGTGGATTGATTCGCGGTAAGCAGCGCCGCCACCAGCTCGCCGCCGATACTGGACTCGAGACGGCGGACCAGATCGCGCGCGTATTCCTCCTGCTTGTTGATCGCCAGGCGCAGGCCCAGACCGAACTCGGCGTTATCTTCAAACAGTGAATTTGCCCACACCGGCCCGCGGCCTTGCGCGTTCACGGTGTAGGGAGTCGTAGGAAGATTGCCACCGTAGATCGACGAGCAGCCGGTGGCGTTGGCGATCACCACGTGGTCGCCGAAGAGCTGGGTCATCAGCTTGATGTAGGGCGTCTCGCCGCAGCCGGCGCAGGCGCCGGAGAACTCGAAGAGCGGTTGGAACAATTGCACGTCCTTCACCTGACCGGTCTTCAGGTGCTCGCGGTTGGCCTCGGGCAACGAGAGGAAGAACTCCCAGTTCTCGCGCTCGGGCGCACGCAACGGCGCTTGCGGCTCCATGTTGATGGCCTTGTGCTTCACTTCGGTCTTGCTCTTGGCCGGGCAAATCTGCACGCACAAAGTGCAGCCGGTGCAGTCCTCGGGCGCAACCTGCAAGGTGTAGCGCAGGTTCTCGAACTCCTTCCACTTGGGTTTGGTGGACTTGAATCCGCCGGGCGCCTTGGCCAGCAGCTCGGGTTCGTAGATTTTCGAGCGGATCACCGAGTGCGGGCACACCATCACGCATTTTCCGCACTGGATGCAGAGCTGCTCGTCCCACACCGGAATATCGAGCGCGATGTTGCGCTTCTCCCACTGCGCGGTGGCGGTGGGGAAGGTTCCGTCGATGGGCAGCGCGCTTACCGGCAGCAGATCGCCTTCTCCGGCGATGATGCGTGCCGTCACCTTCTGCACAAAATCGGGCGCAGCCGCAGGCACCGGCGGCTCGAGGTGGAACTTGCTGGTTGCCTTCGCGGGAAGCTTGACCTCGTGCAGGTGCGCCAGCGCCGAATCGACCGCCGCAAAATTCTTCTGCACCACCGCCTGGCCGCGCTTCTTGTAGGTTTTCTCGATGGCCCGCTTGATGGCGGCAATGGCTTCCTCGCGCGGCAGCACGCCGCTGATGGCGAAGAAGCAGGTCTGCATGATGGTGTTGATGCGCCGCCCCATGCCCGCTTCTTCCGCCACCGGGTCGGCGTTGATGACGTAGAGCTTCAGCTTCTTATCGATCAACTCCTGCTGCATGGTCACCGGCAGGTGGTCCCAGACATCCTGCGGTCCGTAGGGACTGTTGAGCAGAAAGGTTGCGCCGGGCTGCGCCAGCTTGAGCACGTCGAAGCGCTCGACGAATGAGAACTGGTGGCAGGCGACAAAATTCGCCTGCGTTATGAGATACGTGGACCGGATGGGGCGCGGGCCGAAGCGCAGGTGCGAGACCGTCATGGCGCCGGCCTTCTTCGAGTCGTAAACGAAATATCCCTGGGCGTAGAAGTCGGTGTCTTCGCCGATGATCTTGATGGAGTTTTTGTTGGCGCCCACGGTACCGTCCGATCCCAGGCCGTAAAAAACCGCGCGCACGGTGTCGGGGCTTTCGGTGGAGAACTCGCGGTCGTAATCGAGGCTGGTGCGGGTGACGTCGTCAATGATGCCGACGGTAAAGTGGTTCTTCGGCTGGCTCTTCTTCACCTCATCGAACGCCGCTTTCACCATCGGCGGATTGAATTCTTTGGAGGAAAGCCCGTAGCGGCCCCCGATCACGCGCGGCATTGCTTTGAACGGGCCCTTGCCTGCGGCCAAGGCTTCGCTGAGGGCGGCGATCACGTCCATATAGAGAGGTTCGCCGGTCGCGCCCGGTTCTTTGGTGCGATCGAGGATCACGAGCGATTTTGCGCTCGCCGGCAGCGCGGCCAGGAAGTGCTCCGCTGAAAACGGCCGGTACAAGCGGACTTTGAGTAGCCCGACTTTTTCTCCGTGCGCGTTAAGGTGCTCGACGGTTTCCTCGGCAGCTTCGGCGCCGGAGCCCATCATGATGATGACGCGGTCGGCATCCTTCGCGCCGACGTAATCAAACAGGTTGTAGTGCCGGCCCACCACCTTGGCAAACTTCTCCATCGTCTTCTGCACGATGCCCGGGCAGGCTGTATAGAAAGGATTGATGGCTTCACGAGCCTGGAAGAAGACGTCAGGATTCTGGGCGCTGCCGCGCAGCACGGGACGGTCCGGCGAGAGCGAACGCAGCCGGTGCGCGTGCACCAGTTCCTGGTCGATCATGGCGCGCATGTCGTCGTCGGTCAGTTGCTCGATCTTGTCTACTTCGTGCGAAGTGCGGAAGCCGTCGAAGTAATGCAGAAAAGGCAGCCGGGCCTCGAGCGTGGCGGCGTGGGCAATCAGCGCGTGGTCCATCGCCTCCTGCACCGAGTTCGAGGACAGCATGGCGAAGCCGGTCTGGCGGCAGCCCATCACGTCGCTGTGATCCCCGAAGATGGAGAGGGCGTGCGTCGCCAACGTGCGGGCGGCCACGTGAATCACCACCGGGGTGAGTTCGCCCGCAATTTTGTACATGTTGGGAATCATCAGCAGCAGACCTTGCGACGCCGTGAACGTAGTCCCCAAAGCCCCCGCCTGAATGGCGCCGTGCAGCGCTCCGGCAGCGCCGCCTTCGCTCTGCATCTCGACCACCGTCGGCACCACGCCCCAAATATTGGTGTGGCCCTTGGCCGCCCACTCGTCGGCGAACTCCCCCATGTTGGAGGACGGCGTGATCGGATAAATCGCGATCACCTCGCTGGTGTGGTACGCGGCATACGCCGCAGCTTCGTTGCCGTCGATAGTAACCATCGACCTCTTCATAGACACAGGCCTCCCAAAGCCAAATCCCAGGCTGTTGCAAAACTCATCAGTGTACGCCGGATCACGCAGGACAGGGAGGTGCCGTCATCACATTTCGAAGTTCATGCGTCACATTTCCGGAGCGCGACCACTTTGAGACGGAAAGGCGGTCGCATGCAGGGGAGAACCTGCGCGGCCGGCGGGAGAGTCCGGAATATTGGCAGTCTGTGACGTCCCCGGGCTACGGATTAAATGCGATTATCCGAGCTCGCCGGTTGGAAGCCGCCCGCCGGTTCGACGGGCGGGGTTGGCTTTCCTGCTTGGCTTTCGGCCTTGCCATGCGTCTTGCCCTGCTGTCGCGTATACGTAACAGCTGGGCAATGGCGCGGTTAATGCGGGCACGCCGCGTCTTGAGATCGGCGAGTAGTCTGGCGTTGCTCAAGTTGCACCTCACGGGTTGCAAAGTGAGGCTGTAATATCAACTCCGCCCTCGCGCCGGGGATTTATTTCGGTTTTGTTCGGTTTTCAGAACAAGCTTGCCGGGCTCTCCTGAACCACGGTAATCACTCCGAGACCCCCTTCCAGCCGAGGTCTGGCGGGGGTCGCCATTTGCGTGCATGGGGTATACTCCTCGGATAACAAACGGCAGCCGGCCAACGAGTCCGTTGAGGGCCTTCCGCTCTCACCAGCTTGGTGTCCGCCTCCTCCCAGGGAGACCATGGCAACGCCATTTTCACGCACCTTCCGCGCGCTCCAGGGCGACAGCTTCCGCGGTTCCCTGCTTGCGCTGATATGCGTATTGACCCTGCTGGGGGGATGGCTGGCGTGGTTTTTCGCCGCCAGGGTGGCTCGTTACGAGGTAACTGAAACGGCACGCCTCGAAGTTGACCAGGAGACACACCCGGTGCAGTCTCCGGTGCTGGCGCGAGTGGTTACCAGCAACCTGGCGCTGGGCAGGGAAGTGCAGGCCGGTGAGGTGCTCGTCGAGCTCGACACCAATGCAGAACGGCTGGAAGTAGCCGAGCAGCGGACCCAGTTGACCGCCATCTCGTCGGAAATCGAATCGCTCAAAGCCCAGGTCGTGCAGCTCGAGGAGGCGCGGACCCGGGAGCAGCAGACTGCGCATGTTGCTATCGAGCAGGCAGGCGCCAAGTACCGCGAAGCCGATGCGCTGGCCCGATCCGCGGATCACGAAGCCCAGCGTCTGGAGAAGCTGGCCGCCGAAGGCCTGGTACCGCGGCGCGAGTATGACATCGAGAAGATGGAGGCGGAGCGCTTGCGCGACGCAGCCGACAGCCTCAAGCTCGAGCCTGACCGTATCCAACGCGACTTGCGCACTCGCGAAAGCGACCGCCGCGCCCAGCTTGAAAGCCTGCTGAGTCAGATTCGCAAGCGCGAAGGCGACCGCACCACCGCCGCCGCCAGCATCGATCGCCTGAGTTACGAAGTCGAGCGGAGGGTAATCCGGGCGCCCATCTCCGGCCGTCTGGGCGAAGTGGCTGCGACGCTGCGGCCAGGCGCGGTCGTGAATGAAGGGGAGCGGCTGTGCGCCATCCTGCCGGCCGGACGCCTGCGCGCCATCGCCGAGTTTGCTCCTCCGGCGGCTTTCGGACGCATACGGCCGGGCCAGCCCGCGCGCCTGCGCCTGGAAGGATTTCCCTGGGCTCAGTACGGCAGCATTGCAGCCACCGTTTCGACCGTCGCGAGCGAAATCCGCGACGGCCGCGTGCGCGTGGAGTTGAGCATCGCGCGCGCTCCGGCGTTCGCCATTCCCCTGCAGCATGGACTGCCGGGTGCAGTGGAGGTGGAAGTAGAGCGGGTTTCGCCGGCAGAGCTTACGCTGCGGACCGCCGGCCAGCTCATCACTCGTCCGCGCAGCATTTTTGCAACCCCATAATCGGCCATGAAGATCAAGCGCCATTTCCTGGTGCCGGAGGCGGTGCAGGCGTCGGCCATGGATTGCGGCCCGGCGTCGCTCAAGAGCCTGCTCGAAGGCTTCGGCATCCCTGCCAGCTATGGGCGTTTGCGCGAGGCCTGCCAGACCGACGTCGACGGCACTTCCATCGACACCATGGAAGACGTGGCGCGGCAGTTGGGGCTCGATGCCGAGCAGATTATGCTCCCGCGCGATCATCTGCTGCTGCCCGAGGCCGAAGCCCTGCCCGCCATAGTGGTCGTGGTGCTTCCCAGCGGGATCACTCACTTCATCGTGGTGTGGAGGCGGCACGGCGCGCTGCTGCAGCTGATGGATCCGGCCACCGGACGGCGCTGGATCACCTGCAGGCGTTTTCTTGAAGACATCTATATCGGCAAAACCCTCGTCCCAGCCACGGCGTGGCGCGAATGGGCGGGCTCAGAGCCGTCGCTCAACGCCATGCTGCATCGGCTGCGCAAGATCGGCATTCCCGGGCATTCGCTTCTGGAGGCGGCAATCGCCGACTCGAGCTGGCGGAAGCTGGCCGCGCTCGATGCCGGTATTCGGCTGGCGGATTCGATGGTCGAATCAGGCGGCGTCAGCAGCGGGAGCCAAGCGCGCCGGTTGCTGGAGCGATTTCTGGCCGACGACCGGCTGATCTCAGCCGGTTACTGGTCGGTGCAGCCGCGCGGAGAAGCTGAGCTCACGTTGCGCGGCGCCGTGCTGGTGCGCGTGCGTGGGCGGCTGGAGAAGACGGCTGAGGAGACGGCGCGGCTTCCCCTCGAACTCGCAGCCGCGCTCGAAGAGAAGCCGGCCAAGCCCGGCCGCGAACTGCTTAAACTGTTGCGGGAAGATGGCGTTTTCACGCCCGCATTGCTGCTGCTGGCTCTGTTCTCGGCCAGTGCCGCCGTGATTCTGGAAGCCGTCCTGTTCCGCGGCATTTTTGATCTGGGGCGCGACCTGGGACTATCGGGCCAGCGCATGGGAGCGGCAGCCGCGCTGATCCTCTTCCTCGCCGGGTTGCTGTTTCTCGAGTTTCCGGTTGCTTCAGGTCTGCTGCGCTTGGGCCGCCACCTTGAAACACGCCTGCGGCAGGCATTCCTCGAAAAAATCCCGCGCCTCGGTGACCGCTACTTCCAGAGCCGGCTGAAATCGGACATGACCGAGCGCAGCCACATGATCCATCGCATCCGCCATCTGCCGGAACTGGGCGGCCAACTGCTGCGCAGCACCATCGAGCTGGCCCTTACGACGGTGGGTATCATCTGGCTCGATCCGCGCAGTGCTCCGCTGGCGATCGCCGCCGCGGTTGTGGCGCTTGCCTTGCCGCTGGCGGCGCAACCGGTGGTGATGGAGCGTGACCTGCGCGTCCGCACTCATACCGGCGCGCTGTGCCGGTACTATCTCGACGCGCTGCTGGGGCTTGTTCCCATCCGCGTGCACGGCGCCCAACGGGCGGTTCGCCGCGAGCACGGCAAGCTGCTGCTCGACTGGGCCCAGGCCGGCGTGGGACTTCAACAAGTCGTGGTGTGGGTGGAAGCGGCGCAGTATGCACTGGGTTTCGCGCTGGCGGCATGGCTGCTCTTCGCGCATCTGGGGCGCAGCGGCGAGGCGGGAGCGGTATTGCTGCTTATCTACTGGGCGCTGAACCTGCCGGTGCTCGGCCAGGATATTGCGCAGGTTGCGTGGCAGTATCCGGCGTATCGCAACATGACGCTGCGGCTGCTCGAGCCGCTGGGCGCATGGGAAGAGCCGGTGGCCGAAACCAGCGCATCCTCGTCACGCGCGGCTTCGGAAGGCGCCACGTCGATCGCGCTGCGCAACGTGAGTGTGCGGGCTGCCGGCCACACCATTCTCGAAGAGATCAATCTGGATGTCCCCGCGGGCGCGCACGTGGCGATCGTCGGGCCCTCCGGCGCGGGCAAGTCCAGCCTGGCCGGACTCCTGCTCGGTTGGTGGCGGCCTGCGAGCGGAGGTGTGCTGGTCGACGGCCAGCCTCTGGCCGGCCGCCTGGAGGAAGTGCGCAGGCAGACGGCGTGGGTCGATCCCGCGGTGCACCTGTGGAACCGCACCTTATTCGAGAACCTGCGCTACGGCGCGAATAACGGTAATTCCCGGCCGATGATGCAGGTGATCGAGGCCGCGGAATTGCGCCGCGTGCTGGAGCGATTGCCGGAAGGCTTCGAGACTCATCTGGGTGAAGGCGGAGGGTTGATTTCCGGTGGTGAAGGACAGCGCGTGCGCCTGGGCCGCGCGCTGCTGCGCGCCGGCGTGCGCCTGGCGATTCTCGACGAACCCTTTCGCGGTCTCGATCGCGAGCAGCGCCGCGAGCTGCTGCAGCGGGTGCGCCGCTTGTGGCGTGACGTCACCCTGTTGTGCATCACCCACGACGTCAGCGAGACTCGCGCCTTCGACCGCGTGCTGGTGATTGAAAGCGGCAAAATCGTTGAGGACGGCCATCCCGAAGCGCTGGCCGCCGAGTCGGCGTCGCGCTATCGCGCTTTGCTCGACGCCGAGCGCGCCGTGCAATTGGCGGGGTGGTCGCGCGGGGCATGGCGGCGTTTGCGCCTGGACAATGGCAACATCTCATTGCCCATGGAACGCCAGCGCAGCCAGGGAGCGTCATCGTGATCTGGTGGCCGGCAGGCAGAATTGGCGAAGCGCTGGAAGCTTTGGCGCGCAGGAGCGGTATGCGCCCGAAATCCATCGAGCTTCCCCCGCCGCCCGCCAACCTGGCCGATGATGCCCGCCGGCTGGGACTGTGGATCGAATCGGCGACCAGCGCGCTCGGCCTCGAAGCGGAGCCGGAAGAGATCCGCTATTCCGATCTTGCCCGCAAACTGGCGTGCGCGGCGCCGGCGATCGTGCGCTGCTCCGATGGCCGGCTGTTGGCATTGCTCGATGCCGGCACGGTTCTGGGACCGGATCTGGAAGCGCATCGTTTGGGAGTGGACGTGATTGCCGCCGAACTTTGCGCCGACGCCGAAGCGCCATTCTCCCGCGAACTGGCCGAGCTGCTGGAAACCGCAGAAGTCCCGGAGCGCCGCCGCGAACGGGTTCGTGAAGGCCTGCTGCGTGAGCGCCTTGCCGGCACGCGCATCGGGCACGCCTGGCTGCTCAGGCTTTCTCCCGGCGCCAGCTTTTCACTACAACTGCGGCTGGCGCGAGTTCCGCAGCGGCTGGCCGCGCTGGCGGGCGCACATCTGATTCAATATGTGCTGTGGCTGGGAGCATGGTTCATTGTCGGCCTGGGAGCGCTCGAAGGCCGCCTGGACCGCGGCCTGCTTCTGGCCTGGGCTTTGCTGCTGCTCACGCTGGTCCCTATACGCGGGATTATCACCTGGCTGCAGGGTCTGGTTTCCATCACGGCTGGCGGAATCCTGAAGGAAAGATTGCTGTGCGGCGCACTGCGCATGAAACCGGACGAGATTCGCCATCAGGGCGCGGGCCAGTTGCTGGGACGGGTGATTGAATCGTCGGCGCTGGAGTCGCTGGCACTGAGCGGTGGGTTCATGGCGCTGGTGTCGGTGATCGAGTTGATGCTGGCGGCGATTGTGCTCGGCGCGGGCGCCGGCGGCATCGGACACGCGCTGCTTTTGCTGCTCTGGGTGGCGATGGCCACCGTGCTGGGATGGCGCTACTTCAAGGAGGAAGGTCGCTGGACCGAGTCGCGCCTCTCCATGACGCACGATCTGGTGGAGCGCATGGTCGGCCACCGCACTCGCCTGGCGCAGGAACCGCGCCAGCATTGGCACGATTCCGAGGATCAGCAACTGGAGCGTTATCAAACCGTTTCCCAGGCGGTGGACCGTCGCGGCGCAATGTTGATGGCGGTGGTCCCGCGAGGCTGGCTGGTGGTGGGTGTTGCCGGTTTGGCCCCCGCCTTTGTTTCCGGCAGTCGGGCGGCGGCGCTGGCAGTGAGTGTTGGCGGACTGCTGGTGGCGTATCGGGCTTTCCGGCGTCTCGCCTCCGGTATGTGGAACCTTACCGAGGCGGCCATCGCGTGGAAGCAGGTCGCGCCATTGTTCGAGGCCGCGCGGCGTGAGGAGATTTCCGGCTCACCGGCGCTGGCCACCATGGAATCGGCGGACGAGCGCGAAGCGGTCATGGAAGCCCGCGATCTTGTCTTCCGATATCCGAATCACTCCGAGCCGGTGCTGCAGCGCTGCAATCTGAGCATCTCCGCCGGCGACCGGCTGTTGCTTGAAGGACCATCGGGAGGCGGCAAATCCACGCTGGCTTCGCTGCTCACCGGAATGCTGCGCCCGGAGTCGGGGCTGCTGCTGGCGCGCGGTTTGGACCGCCAGACCTTGGGCTCGCAGGGATGGATGCGGCGGGTGGCCTCGGCGCCGCAGTTCCACGAGAACCACGTGCTGACCGGCACCTTCTCGTTCAACCTGCTCATGGGGAAAAACGGCTGGCTCACCGAGAAGGATCACGAGGAGGCGGAATCCATCTGCAGGGAACTGGGCCTGGGGCCGCTGCTGGAGAAGATGCCCGCCGGAATGTTGCAGATGGTGGGAGAAAGCGGATGGCAGTTATCGCACGGAGAGCGCAGCCGGCTCTACATCGCGCGCGCCTTGCTGCAGGGCTCTGAGGTGCTGATTTTTGATGAGAGTTTTGCCGCTCTCGACCCGGAGAATCTGGGGCTGGCGCTGGATTGCGTGCTGAAGCGCGCCCCCACGGTGATGGTGATCGCGCACCCGTAACATCTGGAAAATTTGCATTGGTGGGTTAGAATGACCCCCTCCCGGGGTCAAGGGTTCTCCCCATGGTAGGTACAACGCTCGGGTCCTATCGCATCGAGTCGAGGATTGGGGCCGGCGGAATGGGCGTTGTGTACAAAGCAGTGGACACGCGCCTGGACCGCCCGGTTGCCATCAAGGTGATGCCTGCGTCGGCGCTGGCCAGCCCTGACCGCCAGAAGCGTTTCCTGCAGGAAGCCAAGACCGCGTCGTCCCTGAATCATCCCAATATCGTCACCATTTACGAGATCAACACCCAGGAGGGAGACGGTCAGCCGCTTCAGTACATCGCCATGGAGTTCGTGCAGGGCGAAACGCTGGACAAGCTGATCGGGCGCAAAGGGCTGCGCGTTCGCGAAGCCCTGAAGTATGCGGTCCAGATTGCCGATGCGCTTGCCGCCGCGCACAGCGCTGGAATCGTGCATCGCGATCTGAAGCCGGGCAACATCATGATTACGCCGCAGGGTCTGGTGAAGATCCTGGATTTCGGTCTGGCGAAGCTGACCGGGCCGCTCGATCCGGATGCTTACGCCGAGACCGTGCACGCGGAGGCCGCGCCACACACCGAAGAGGGCACGGTTCTGGGTACCGTGGCCTACATGTCGCCCGAGCAGGCCGATGGCAGGAAGATTGATGCCCGCTCCGACATTTTTTCCTTCGGCTCAGTGCTCTACGAAATGTTCAGCGGCAAGCAGGCTTTTCCAGGCAATTCCAAGCTCTCCATGCTTTCCGCGGTGCTGCACAAAGATCCGCTGCCGGTCTCGCAGGCTGTGCCGGACATTCATCCCGATCTGGAGCGGTTGATCAGCCGGTGTTTGCGGAAGGAGCCGGAACGCCGCTGGCAGACCATGGCCGACGTGAAGGTGGCGCTGGAGGAATTGCGTGACGAGCTCGAGGCGAGCGGCGTTGCGCCTATCCCGCAGCGTCCGGCAGCGAAGCCCAGGTTACGGACAGCCGGCCGTTGGGCGGCGATGGGCGCAGCGGCGGCCATCCTGCTTGCGCTCGCGCCGGCGGCTTATTTTGCGCCACGGTTTCTGCGTAGCCAGCCGCCATCGTTCCAGAGGCTGACCTTTCGCCGCGGCGATGTGACGTCCGCCAAGTTCGCTCCCGGCGGCGCCGTGGTTTACACCGCGGAGTGGGATGGCGCTCCGCCAGCCTTCTACTCGGTTATTCCCGGCAACCGCGAAGGGCGGCCGTTGCAACTGCCCCCGGGCCAGGTGCTGGCGGTCTCCGCCTCGGGAGAGATGGCGGTGCTGCTGGGCAACGGGCCTGCGGGCACGCTTGCCCGCGTGCCCTTCGGCGGTGGCGCGCCGAGAGAGATTCTGGAAAATGTTTACCACGCCGACTGGGGTCCGGATGGGGAGTCGCTCGCCGTTGTGCGCAAGATCGCGGGCAAGTACCGGCTTGAATATCCAGTGGGAACGGTGCTGTACGAAACCGATGATCGGCCTCCGGCCTATCCGCGGGTGTCGCGCGATGGGAAGCTAGTCGCTTTCTTCGAACACGATGCCGCTGTGGGCGATTACTCGGTGTGCATCGTGGGCGCGAACCGCCCGAAGCAGGTGCTTTCGCACGGATGGCGCGGGGTAGGACGGCTGGGCTGGTCGCCGCGCGGGGATGAAATCTGGTTTTCCGGAGCCCAGGCCGGCGGCGATCCCGCTGTCTACGCCGTCGATCTATCGGGGCAGCAGCGACTGGTCTCGCAGGCGCCCGGGTTCGTCCTGATGCAGGATGTAGCGCGCGATGGGAGCGTGTTGATTACCGCAGTGAACGGCCGGCTGGGCATTCTCTATGCCGATGGTTCCACGCAGCGCGATCTCGCCTGGTTCGATGCTTCCTTTGCCTACGATCTCTCGCCGGACGCCAGGTCTCTGGTGTTCGTGGAACTCACCAGCGGAGAAGGGCGCAATGCCGCGATCTACCTGCGCAAGACCGACGGATCACCGGCCGTGCGTCTGGGGTATGGCAATCTGCCAGCCCTGTCCCCGGATGGGAAATGGGTGGCCAGCATTCACCACCAGCCTTCGAGTTCACAAGTGCTGCTGCTGCCGACGGGCCCTGGCGAACTGCGTTCGGTTGATTTTCAAAACATGCACTACGAATCCGTCGAGTGGTTCCCCGACAGCCGGCGCATTCTCTTTACCGGCAATCAGGCAGGACGCCCGGCGCGCTCCTGGATTTATGATCCGGATGCGGGGCAGCCGAAACCGCTTACGCCGGAGGGAGTCCGCGCCACCCGAGTCTCACCTGACGGACACAGCTTCGTGGTTGTCGATCCACACAGGCTTTTGCTCGGCGATATTGCGGGCGGAGACAGCAAAGCAGTCACAGAGCTGCAACCGGGCGAGCGGGTGGTGCGCTGGAGCGCTGACGGACGCTCCATATTTCTCACGCAATCCGAGGGAGAAACCGTCAAGCTGACGCGTGTGGACGTCGCATCACGGAAACGAGAGCCCTGGCGCGTGCTCAAGGTTCCGGAGAGCGGGGCGGAGTTCGTTGGACCCGTCGCCATGTCCGCCGACGGCCGGGTTGTGGTCTCTACCTTCCAGCACGACCTGTCCAATCTTTTCTTGGTGCAGGGGCTGAGGTAGCGTGTTCGTGAAAGAAGCACTGTACCTTGTGGCAGCAATTTTCGGAGTGATTCTTAGGCTTACGCCTCGCCGCCTGTGGGAGGATTTGTGGCATGTGCTACGAGGGTGGCGCGAATAGAACTGTTAGGCCTTACGCCTGCCGCTGGCGCTTGGGCTTCAAGTTCAAGGTCTTGATCAGCCGGAACAGGTGGTTGGGATGGACGCCCAGGATTCCGGCGGCCTCGGTGTAGTTTCCTCCGGCCTGCTCGATGGCGCGCTCGATGAGCTGCTTCTTGGCTTCGCGCAGCCCTTCGTGCAGGGCGGTAACAGGCTCGCCTTCGGTGGTGGTTTCTTCTACCAGAGCTTCCGGCAGGTCTTCCACCTCAATCAACTCGGTTGAGCCCAGCACCACCGCGCGCTCGATGGCATTCTCCAGTTCGCGGACGTTTCCCGGCCACTCATAGGCCAGCAGGCAGGCGCGGGCTTTGGGAGAAATTCCTGCCACGCGACGCTTCACTTTCTCGCCGAAGCGCAGCGCAAAGAAGTTAGCCAGGAGAGGAATGTCCTCTTTGCGCTCCCGCAATGCCGGCATGCGCACGGAAACCACATTCAGCCGATAGAACAGGTCCTGGCGGAAAGCTCCGGCGCGAGCGGCTTCCTTCAGGTCGCGGTTGGTGGCGGCGATCACCCGGATGTCCACTTTGATCGACCTGGTTCCACCCACGCGCTCGAACTCACGCTCCTGCAGCACGCGCAGCAGCTTTGCCTGCAAAGGCACCGCCAGCTCGCCGACTTCGTCGAGGAACAGCGTACCGCCGTCGGCGGTTTCCAGTTTCCCTTTCTTTTGCGCCACGGCCCCGGTGAAGGATCCCTTTTCGTGTCCGAAGAGCTCGCTTTCCAGCAAGGTCTCGGTGATCGCGGCGCAATTGATGGCAACGAAGGACTTGCCGGCGCGGCTGCTGTTGGCATGGACGGCGCGGGCCACCAGCTCCTTGCCGGTTCCGCTTTCCCCCCAGATCAGCACTGTGGATTCGCGCGCCGCTACCCTGGAGATGAAGTCGATGACCCCGCGCATGGCCGGACTCTCCCCCACCATGCCGTGATCGGCGCTCAACTCCTGCTGCAGGCGCCGGTTTTCCCCGCCCAGCCACTCCATGTGGCGGGCGTTCTCTAGAGCCAGTCCAGCGATATTGCCCAGCGCCAGGATAAGTTGCAGAAGCCCGGCGTCGAAATGCACTCCGGAAGAGCTGGCATCCATGTAGATGACGCCTACCAGCTTGCCCTGTGCTTCCATGGGCGCGGCCAGCACCGAGCGCACGTTGGGGGATGCAAGACTGTCGGCGGCGCGGTAGGTTTCATCTTCAATCACGTCATTCGAAAGCACCGCGACATTCTCGCGCATCACCTGCCCGAGGATGGTCTGGCTGGCTTGAATGGGCTGCTCCGGCCCCGCGTTCCGGTAGCGTCCAAGGGTGGACGAAAACTCCTCTGCGCCTTCCTCGAGCAGCAGCACCGCGGCTCTGTCGGCGGGCGCTACCTCGAAGATTGCGTCCAGGATTCTTTGCTGCAAAGTGGCCACATCGGGGACGGAACCCAGCGTCCGGCTGAAATTCAGCAGCGCGTTCAGGTCGCGCACGGTCCGCGCCGAGCTGGGCAGGCCGCTCTGCGACGGCTGCAGGTATACCGCATTCTCCTTGCGCAGGATGACGGTCGGCCCGCCCGGCGTGGCCGAGTCGTTCAAATAGACGGAGCTGGTTGGGCTGGGTTGGTCCTCGGCGCCGTGGAAAACGAAGATCGAGTTTCCCACCCGGATCTGGTCGCCGTGTGCCAGCACGCGCTCCTTTACGGGCAGGCCGTTTACGAAGGTGCTGTTTCTGCTCTCGAGGTCCTCGAGGCGGATATTGGGGCCCTCGCGGCGAAGGACGCAATGCCGGCGCGAGACCAGCGCGTCCAGTAGAGAGACCTGGTTGGAGGGATCCCGCCCAATCCAGATTTCCCCCTCTTCCAGGGAGAAGGCGCGGCCTTCAAGCGGCCCGCTTACCGCTTCCAGGCGCATCGCGGCGCCGGGCTCGGCCTTCGGATTGGGCGCGCTTCCCACGCGATGAGTATACCCAACGCTCCAAATCGGGACGGCTGGCCGCGCCACCTAACAGAAATGCTAGGCCACTCAACAAGGCTGCTAGGTCGAGAAGGTCCTGAGCTTCAAAAAAGGTATGCGCCGGGCAGGGGCATGTGGCGCAACATATTTGTTTTCAATCGTTAACGTGGATATCAACAAACAATCGTACGACCGCCCGGGTCTGGCATGGACGTTGCTATATGTCAAGCTGTCCGCGGTAATTGAGAAAGTCGAAAGTCACCTGGACGAAACGAAAATCACAAAGAAAGGAGCACTCAGATGACAGTTAAGACGAACACCAAGGCTGGCGACGGCGGAAGCGGCAGCGCAGTATGGGGTGGGTAGCCCAAACCAACAACAGCGGGACCGGAAACAAAATCTCAAAGAAAGGAGCACTCAGATGACGGTTAAGACGAACACCAAGGCTGGCGACGGCGGAAGCGGCAGCGCAGTATGGGGTGGGTAACACAAACCAATCACAGACTCTAGAGGGGACCAGGCAAGAAAAGATTTTGCAGAAAGAAGCACTCTAATGACGGTCAGAACGAACACCAAGGCGGGCGACGGAAGCGGCAGCGCAGTATGGGGTGGCTAAGCCAGTCCGAAACCGCAAGGAACGTTGAAACGGCTTTAAATCATAACAAGCTGATTTTGAGAGAGAGGAGAGCTCCCATGACGGTCAGAACGAACACCAAGGCTGGCGACGGCGGAAAAGACAGCGCAGTATGGGGTGGCTAAGAACCCAAGCGTGCCTGCAAGAAAGGACTTGCATGGCAACACAGAAACAAGATCAAAATGGCCGGTTCCGCCGATAGCGCCACAACGCTCTTCGCCGGTACCGGCCGATCTGTTTTTCTCTTCCTTTATTTCCTTTGTCCCGGGATCGCTTCGAGCCGAGAGGCAGAACACTGAGATTATTGAGGAACCGTGGGCTTGCCAGAGCGAGTCTGATTTTGGGGAGGGAAAAACAGAAAAGGCTGCGATATTGGTTATGTTCTAGCTGCCGACTCCGGCGAGGGAGCTCAGCAGCGTGGATACATGCACCATCGCAGCCCCTGATGTGACTACCGCTTTCGCGGTTCCAAACCCCAGCGGTCTCTCGCAAAACCGTCGGTTTTTTCAGGTCTGGCGGCTCTTGCAGGTCGCCCTGTAGAACCCATCACCCAGCCTACTTTGGACTGGCTACGTATTAGGTTGCCAACCCTTTCAGCCGTCGACGGGACTCACATTAAGCGCACACTCGCTTCGCGTCAATGCCCGTGAATAGTGCAAATGTGGAAAAAGCAGCACCCTGGCCGCGATGCTATACTGCGCGGTTGCGCCCATGCCGACGCTGCCCACCGTGTTGAAGCTCGATAGTATTCTGGTGGCGACAGATTTCTCCCCCGCCTCCCAGGTCGCAACGCGGTTCGCCATCGAGATCGCGCGGCGCCACAAAGCCAAGCTGCTGATGGCCCACGTGGCCTCCTCACAATCGGAAAAGCCGCTGATGGAGGCGTGGCGTGCCGGGCAATCCGATGTGATGGAGCACTTCATCGCGGGACGGCTCACCGGGATCGAACACGAATTGCTGGTGAAGCCCGGCGACGTATGGGAAGTACTCTCGCAACTGATCAATGAACGTTCCATCGACCTTGTAGTGGTAGGAACGCGCGGGCGAACGGGGGTGTGGAAGATGATCATGGGTTCGGTGGCGGAAAAGATATTCCGCCAGGCCCCCTGCCCGGTGCTTATCGTTGGACCCAGTTCCAGCCAGGCTCCTGAGATCGGTCCGCAACGGATCCTGGTGCCGACGGGGTTCGCGCATCAGTCTCTCTTCGCGGTGCGCTATGCCACGTGGCTCTCCGAGCAACTGCAGTCGTCGCTGGCGGTAGTGCACGTGGTGACCGATGCCGAGCGGCTGGCGGCTGAGGAACAACAACGCATCAGCAGCGAGCGGTTGAAGCGGTTGCGAGCGCTGATACCCGAAGACGCCAGCCTGCCCGCGGCGCCCGAATTTCTTGTGGAACTCGGCGGTGCTACCAGCAAGATCCTCGAGACTTCCGCTGCCTGGAAACCCAACCTCATCGTTCTCGGCTTACGGCCATTGGGGCGGAGCCGAGGAGAAACCGCTCAGGCAAAAGCCTACGAAATTGTCTGCAAGGCGTCCTGCCCGGTGCTGACCGTCCGGGAACCGGCCTAGCTTCAGCTGCCCGCTTCACTGCAAGTTCCGTCCGCGTCCGCGTTCTATTCCAGACACCGAGAGTGGGCCTGACGTTCCCTCGAGAACTGTGCGTGGGCGTGGAACAAATCAGGGCAATGCTTCGGTCTAACGCAACAGAGGTAGAGAACGATGACAAGCCTGCGAGAAACGATTGCCTTCACCCCGCGGAGACAAGGCGTGGCAATGGGATTCTTGGCCGCGCTCCTGGGGATGGGCCTGGTGGCTGCAATATCTATGCCCAACCTGATGCGGTCGCGGATAGGAGCGGAAACGACTGCATTGGCGCCTTTCTCCGCGCAACCGCAAAAGGCCACGCCAACGCTGGCGCCGCTGGCGGATGCCGCTGGCGGCGTCATCGGCGGCGTGCCCGGAGGCGTGCCCCGCGGCGCGATGGCCTCTACCCTGTCCCCAAACGACGATCGCAAGATCGTTAAGACCGCGCAGCTCTATCTGATCGCTCTCGACCCGGTGAAGGCGGCGGAGGCGGCGCGCGCCCTCGCCGAGCAGTTCGGCGGATACGCGGTGAGCCTGCGCCTCGGTACCCAGGAGAACGGGCGTGCTCACCTCACCCTGCGCGTGCCTGCGTCAAGGTTTGAGGACGCGCGCGCTGCGCTGCACAAGCTGGGGTCGCGAATCGAAGACGAGCAGATCCAGGCGGATGACTTTACCCGCCAATACGTCGATACCGAAGCCACCCTCCAGAGCTATCGCGCCGAGCAGGCGCAGTACCTCGAAATCATGCATCGCGCCGGTTCGTTGAAAGACGTTTTGGCGGTGACTGAGAAGCTGGCCGACGTTCGCGAGCGTATTGAGCGGACCGAAGCCGAGTTCCGCTCCCTGTCACAGCAGGTCGCGATGGCATCCTTCACCATATCGCTGCGCTCGGAGACCGAAGCCCAGACCTTCGGTCTGCGCTGGCGCCCGCTGTATCAGGTCAAGGTCGCCTTCCGGGAAGGCATGGAGAGCCTTGCCGAATACGGCGTGGCCATGCTGGCCGTGCTGATGAGGCTTCCGGCAATCGCATTGTGGGCAGTAACCATCCTTCTGGCCTTGAAATATGGGTGGGTGCTGTTGCGGTGGTATTGGGCCGGATTGACCGGACGTACAGGGACGATCGCCTCCGAACCGCAGTCGTCAATAAGCGGGCCGGCGATTTCCTGACATACAATCGGCCCAGGGGGCTGCCCATGGGCCGTGCATTCGGGTTTCTCAGCTTGCTCATTGTGCTCTGCGTGGGAGCCTGGCTGTACACGCGCCAGGCGGCGAGCGTCATGCCGGCGGGCTCCGGCAATCTGCGCGCGGCCGTGGATACGACGGGTGTGCAGAACGATCTGCTGGCCATCGCCAACGCTGAGCGCGGGCAATTCGCGCTCGAAGGCAAGTACCTCTCGCTCGACGAATTGCGTTCTAAAGGCACGATGAACCTGCCGGCCGGTCGCGGCAATTACACGTATTCAGTGGACGTCGGCAGCGACTCCTTCCGCGCAGTGGCCCGCTACTCCGGAGCGCCCGGGACGGCGCCGCAGAGCATCTCCATCGACCAGACCATGGAAATCCGGACCGAATAGAAACGGGAAGCAGGACGCAGGAAGCGGGACGCAGGGAACCCTCGCACCCGCCTCCTGGTTTCTTAGTTGTGAGCGTGCGGGCTCTGCGCAGGATTGTGTGCCGTGCCGGCTTTCGGCTTTAGCACTGCAACCTCGAATTCCACCGGGGCCAGCTTGGGAGGAAAACAGGAGCGGTCGTTACAGGCCTGATACTTGAGCTGTCCGTGCACCTTATACTTGCCGGGGCTGGCGCCGCGAAGCGCACTCACCTTTGCCGTAATGGTGAACTCGCCGGTGTAAACATTCAGCGGCTGGTCGGGCGCGATGGCTAGCGTCAAATCGTGACCTTTAGGATAGGTGATAGAACCCAGGCCGATATCGGTCGGCGGATTCAGTTGTAGCTTGGTGGGGATGAGTAATTCCGATCCCGGCTTATTGGAGTTGATGTGATACCCGTCGGCGACTTTGAACCGCAGGCGCAGGGTAGCAGGCTGACCCGGCCGAACGGAGATTTTGTCAGCGGGAATCGAGGTTACCCACGACGGGGTTTGCGGCGCCGAGGCTTCGTCCAGGGTGGCGACCGCGGTGGCGAGCGCGAGCACACATGCCGCCGCGAACCCAATGCGCCACAATCTCACCGCGCCATCTCCTTTTCGCTCGTCGAAGGGATGCGAGCCTGAGTCGGCGATGCTCCCGGGCCCAGGGCCTTCTTGATATTGTCCTCAAACTCGCTGCGCCCAGCCAGACCAAAGATCCGGTCAACCACTTTGCCTTCGCGGTCGATGATGAACGTTGTGGGCAGGAATTCCACGCCGCCGTAAGCATCGCCCACGGCTTCCTTGCCGATCAGCACCGGATAATTAACGCTCATCTCGCGGGCAAACTTAGCGATGGTTTCTTCGCCGGAATCGTCCATGGCAACGCCGACCACCTGCAGCCCCTGCGAGGCATACTTTTTCTGCAAATCGACAAACCAGGGCATCTCGATCTTGCAGGGCGCGCACCAGGTGGCCCAGAAGTTCAGCAGCACGGCTTTGCCGCGGAAGTCGGAGAGCCGTACCGGCTTGTGATCGAGGCTTTGTAGTTCGAAATCCGGCGCTGCCGATCCGTTCTTGCCCACCGGTTTGAGCTTGACGACTCCGGCCTTCGGCCTCGCCATCCGCACGCCGGCAAAAAGCATGAAGGCCACGGCGGCCATCACCACGATCACGACAATTCCGTTACGGTTCACAGTACCTCACAAGGCGAAGCGATTCAGGAACGACAGCCATGCCGAGAGAATGGTGAAGTGGCGCGTGACGATCAGGGCTCCGATGGCGATCAGCAGAACTCCGCTGGCGACTTCGACCGCGTGCAGATGCCGGCGGAAGCGCGCGTAGAACTGCAGAAAGCGGTCGATGCCGAATGACGTCAGCAGAAACGGCACGGCCAGACCCGCCGAATAAACAGCGAGAAGCGCTGTGCCCTTGGCAACCGAATTCTCGGACCCGGCCAGCAACAGGATCGTAGCCAAAATTGGCCCAATGCAGGGTGTCCATCCGAAAGCGAAGGCGAAGCCCACGGCAAACGCGCCCGCCGCAGTGCTTCCGCCTTTGACGCTGTGCATGCGCTTGTCGGCGTAAAGCGCGCTAATCTTGAAAATGCCCGTCAGGTGCAGCCCGAAAAGAATAATGACCACCCCTGCGATCCGGGTAAGGATGGGGTAATACTGCCGCGTAAGCTGCCCGACTTCCGTCGCCGCCGCGCCCAGCGCGATGAATACGATTGAGAACCCCAGGATGAACATCACGGAGTTCAGCATCACCGTGCGCAGCACCCGGTTCTCAGGTTGACTCAAGCCCTCGGCGCCCACGCCTGAAATCAGCGACACGTATCCCGGCACCAACGGCAAGACGCACGGCGAAAGGAACGAAAGCAATCCGGCCAGAAAAGCGGCTATGGGTAAGGGAAGACTTGCCATCCTCGTTTATTGTACGCGTCCGATGTAATAGCAGATGGGCCGACCGCGCAATGGGCCGCTTTATTTCCGCAGCCCCGTCCACGCTTCGGCCACCACGATCGAGTCCCCGGGGTTATGCGGATCGTACTTTACCGACGTGGCCAGGCCGAGGCGGCAGGAGTAGAGATCCACCTGGTGGCGCAGATAGGTGATGTCCTGTGAAGCCTCGTAGGTGACGCCGGCTACGTCGTACTGGTAGATCAGCATCTGTGCCGAGCCGCGCTCGTTCAGATCGAGCTCCTGAACATCGAGGATATTGCCGTCGGTGATGCGGCCTTCCTGGGTAAGGCGCTGACGGCGCTCGCGCTCGAAGTCGTCGGGCGTCTTGCGGCGGCGGCGGCTCAGCAGTCCAGCCGCCAGCGCAATGGCGCTGATGCCGGCAAGAATTACAGGGTAGTGGCGCAGGAGACTCATGACGCTGAAAACGATGCCCACAATCTACTACGAATCAGGGGAGGGAAACCATGCTTTAGAGCCCACGAAGGGTCAGGGACCAAAGGCCTAAGCAGTCACCCGATTTCTCAGCGTCCCGATGCCCGCAATACTGATCTCCATCACATCTCCCGGCTTGACGGGGCCAACGCCGGAGGGCGTGCCGGTGGCGATCACATCACCGGGCAGCAGCGTCATGACTTGGGAACAGAAGCGGATGATGTAATCCAGGGGGAAGATGAAATCAGTGGTCGTGCCCTGCTGCTTGCGTTCGCCGTTGACCCTGGTCTCCAGGGTCACACCCTTCCAGGGGTCCGGTGTATCGCTGATGATCGGTCCCACGGGACAGAAGGTGTCGAAGCTTTTTCCTCGGGTCCACTGGCCATCCTTGCGCTGCAGATCGCGGGCAGTAACGTCGTTGAGGCAAGTGTAACCGCGGATGTAGCCGCGCACCTCTTCATCCTCGCGCACGTTGCGGCAGCGCTTGCCGATCACCACCGCCAGCTCGCCCTCGAAATCGACGCGCTCAGAAACAGGCGGGTAAACCACGTTATCATCGGGCCCGATGACGGACGAGGGCGGCTTCAGGAAAATGATCAGATCGGCGGGAGGCTCGTTGCCGAACTCGCGGGCATGCTCGCGATAGTTGCGTCCTACGCAGACGATCTTTGAGGGCGTGACCGGCGCCAGGAGCTTTGTACCCTCCAGTGGCAGGTGGGTCATGGTGGGGCGGAAATCCGTGCAGAAAGGATCTTCGGGGCGCGGCGAAGCGGTCTGGTTGATCACCTCGTGCCCGGCTACCGTCTCGATGATGCCGCAGTGGACGCCGTCTTCGGCCTGGAACCGGCAATATTTCATAGTCTAAGGACGCACCATCTTAGAGTGGAAAGTGGGAAGTGGAAAGCGCAAAGCGCGAAGATTGAGGGTTCCGCTCTGCTCACAACACGCATCCCACCACTGCGGCCCCGAGCACGAGCCACGCTGAATTGACGCGGAACCGAAAAAGCAAAATAGCGCTCGCCAGCGCGATTGCGACCGTGGTGAAGTCTACGATTGCGGCTCGGCCAAGTTGCCATGCCACCACGCCCATCAGCGCCAGCGAGCCAATGATGACGCCATCGAGGAATGCGCCGGCGATTGCCGAGCGGCGAATGCGGGGTATCAGCGGCCCGCTGGCGGCTACCAGCACGAATGCGGGCAGAAAAACGGCAGCCGTTGCCACCGCGGCGCCTGCCGTGCCGCCGACGACATACCCGATGAAGGTTGCAGTGGTGAAAACCGGCCCGGGTGTTACTTGTCCCACGGCGACCGCATCGAGAAGTTGCTGCTCGTTCAGCCAGTGAAGC
>Ga0335081_10003542_pt1 | contig 24590 bp, 15 predicted proteins | sample Lox_Sample_35_FD_206713 | JGI IMG/M metagenome (GOLD analysis project Ga0335081, IMG submission 206713) | Soil microbial communities from Loxahatchee National Wildlife Refuge, Florida, United States - Lox_Sample_3.5 | ecosystem: Environmental > Terrestrial > Soil > Wetlands | place: USA...
GTTCTTTTTCGTCATCACATTGTCGATCGGAATATCGAAGCGAGTTTCGAATCTCAGATCCCGATTGGTGAGAATACCCACCAACTTCCCGTTCTCGGTAATCGGCACACCCGAAATCTTGTACTTACGCATGACCTCAAGCGCGTCGCTGACTTTGTCGCTCGCATGCATGGTGACGGGGTCGACGATCATGCCGCTCTCGGAGCGCTTTACCTTGTCGACTTCATTGGCCTGCTCTTCAATGGAAAGATTGCGATGGATGATGCCGAGGCCGCCCTGTTGGGCCAGCGCGATCGCCATGTGCGATTCGGTGACGGTGTCCATGGCGGCGCTGACGATCGGAATATTGATGCTAATTTTGCGCGTGAGCTGCGTCTGAGTGCTGGCGGTCGCTGGGATCACATCGGAGCGGGCGGGCAGCAGCAGAACGTCGTCGAAAGTAAGGGCCTCAGGAACGGGAAAATGAATCATAGATGTCTCGGAATTCCCCAGCGCTGTGGGTAAACCTTCATTCTAGAGGGGGCAGGGAATTAGGGCAAATGTCCCACAACGCTGTCGTATTGACCGATAATGGTGCAGCCAGAACTTAGGGCCCGCACGCGTGTTTAGGCCCCGGTAGTAATTGCGAAAGTGGAGGTGCTGAGTGATGCGCCCTTCGATTGCGTTAGCCCCAATTCTCTCAATCCTTCTCATAGGCGCTGCGCATGCACAACAACTAGAGCCACACGCTCCAGTGCCCGACACAAATCAAGGCAACGAAAGCGAGATATCGACCAAGGATTCAGACGCCGCCATTAAGGTCGAGGTCAACTTGGTACTCGTGCCTGTGGTAGTTAAGGATACGAACGGGAATCCTGTTTCCGATCTGAAGAAGGAAGATTTTCAGCTCTTCGATAACGGAAAACCGCAGACCGTTGCAACATTCAGCGTGGAAACGGCGGTGACGGCTGAAACGAAGCCATCAGAAACCGAACTTGAGACAACCCCCGCGGGAGTACCGGTCCCACCTGTCAGTAAGGCGTTAGAGTTACCGCGCCGATTCATAGCGCTTGTGTTTGATGATTCGCATATGAAAGTCGCTGAAGCGATGGCGGTGCACGCGGCAACGGAAAGACTGTTTGCGACGCTGACTCCGACCGACCGCGTCGCGATTTACTCAACCCAGGGCGACGTGCAGCAAGACTATACCGGCGATCCAGCGACGCTACGGAAAACCCTGTCGAGCATTGTTTCTCATTCTTCGAAGTACGAAGGCCACTACGAGTGCCCGAATGTTAGCTATCACCAGGCGGAATTGATCGAATATCAGAATGACCATGAGGCGCTGGCAGCTGCCCAAGCAGATGCGTTAGTCAATAATTGTCCAGTTAATCTGGAAGCAACTGTGCGCCGGATTTTGCAGCAAGGAGATGACTGGACACGCGATACCTACACCTCCCTGAGTGACATTCTCAGGAAATTGGCCTCCATGCCAGGCCAGCGCGTTCTGGTATTTGTTTCGCCGGGATTTCTGATCGGTGTCGCCTCACAGAATGACAACGCGGATTGGATAGAACGAGCCGTACGTGCTGGAATAGTAGTGAACACAATTGACTCACGGGGATTGTACACGCCCGATGGAATGGGCGACATCGACGCACCTCCACAGTCATACGCGGATCTAGAGACAGCAAGCAAGTGCGGTAGTGGTGACGCATGTCTCGATTACCAGAGATATGAGGCGACGTATCGTAAGCAAACCCAGTTCGACTCGGGTGTGGTCCTCCAAGGCATGGCCGCAGGCACGGGTGGAACGTATTTTCATAACCGGAATGATCTGGATGTTGGGTTGAAACAAGCTTTAGCTGCACCGAGTTTGATCTACATCCTCGGTTTCAAACCCCAGAACACGGAAGCGAACGGGAAACTCCACACCCTGAAAGTGCATGTCTCCAACGGAAGCAAATACTCGATTCAAGCGAGAAACGGGTACTACGCTACAAAGAAATCCGTCGATCCGGAAGAACAGGCCAAGCAGGAGGTCACCGAAACGCTGTTCTCGCGCGAGGAGATCACCGGTATTCCGGTGCAAATGAAGACGGAGTTTTTCAAGGCAGATGATGCGTCGGCACAGTTGAGCGTTCTGACGCGGCTGGACACAAGAGGAGTCAAGTTCCGGAAGGTAGACGGACGGAGCTGCGACAGCGTGGTGTTGGCAACGGGAGTCTTCGATGCGAACGGGCAGTTGGTCGACGGCAAGATCAAAGAGATCACGCTCAAGTTGCATGACTCGACCCTAGAGAAAATGACGCAAACGGGAATCACGGTGAAAACCGTGTTCAAGGTGAAGCCGGGCGCATATATCGTCCGAAGTGTTGTGCGCGGTTCGGAAGGGGCCCAACTAACCTCACAGAATTTGGCGACAGAGATTCCGCGCTGACTGAACAAGTTGGCGTAAAAAAATGATGCTTGGTTCAAACCGGCTGTTCAGCACATGCCTATCCGATGATCCTTATTTTTGAACGCCCGCTGCCAGTTTCGTTTTCAAGGTCGAAAACGCCAGAGCTCTGCAAGGATCCTTTTTCGCGACGAGATCGGCAGCTTCCGGTATGCACATAATGTCCGGTGTAACGCCGATTCCTTCAAGGTCTTTGCCGTCCGAAAAGGTGACTCTCCCGACGGTGGTTTGCGCTCCGTAGAACACGGCAGCTTCGTTGCCGACGTGTTGCTGGAACATTTGGGCTACGGCGACTTCACCCGCTGTCTTGTCTCCAATGACGACGGCTCGTCCTGACAGTTGCAAATGCCGCGCCAGCATTTCGCTGGAGCTGGCACTCTCGCTGTCCACTAGCACCACCAGCGGGACATCAGAAAAAGATGGCTGACGCGGTTTCGCCATGATTTTTAGCGTTTTTCCCCGCTCGGTTTGGAGAAAGAGTTGAGTTTCACTGCTTTCAAGGTAACCGGCGAAACGCTGGAGATCCTGGATCTCCCCTCCAGGATTTCCGCGCAGGTCGATTATGAGAGCGCGCGAACCTTTCACCTTCCATAGCGTCTTCTCCGCCATATCTCCTATGAAGTTGCGAAGTTTCACAAAGCCAATATCGTCCGCGCTCGCATATTGGAATGGGTTCTCGGAGTATGAAGTCTCCTCCTCGCGGATGGCATCGTAGACTTTCGAAAAGTCATAGACTGCCTCCAAGGCCTGGCGAGTATGGACATCAGCTGGAACTTCGATCCTCTGTCGTTTGCCGTCGCGTTCAATGTCAAGAACCATGATCCCGGCGGGCTGTATAAAGCGGTAGTAGTACTGCGTTTGAAAATAAGTTTTGCGATTGGCGGCGACGCCTTCAATTCCTATTACGGTATCTCCAACCAATAGCCCAGCGCGTTGGGCTGGCCCTTTCTCTTTGATCTTGAACACACGGACCGTATCGCCAAACGGTTTTGCTTGAAATCCGAAACGCGGCTCTAACGTCTGGGACGGCGGCACGAAGTTCGTGTGGGAATCATCGATCTTCCGAACCATCCAATAAATTGCTGCCAGCATTTCGCCCGGAGAATTGCTATTCTCGATCTTCTTCTGGGCATCTTGCAGCTCCTTGTTCCAATCAATTCCTTTTATCGACGGATCGTAAAAGTTTTTCTTGACGATGTCGTACACGCCCTGCGCAATCCCGTGCATCAAGTCGCGATTGCCCTTGAGAGTGCCTTGCGCAAGTGCTTCCGTGCCCAAAAACGAGGTCAAAATTATGAAAAGAACAGCGTAGTTGAGGACCGATAAACGAGCGGTCATAGCGTCTCCAGAGTGGAGGGGACGTTGCATGATAGACCTAATCCTGTCCTTCGGGAATGATTTTGGACACACTCTCTGAGATCGGAATCAAGATTCCCCACCGTTTGTCTTTTCCCCCACTCCGGGCGTATATTAAGAGACTGAGAACTGCTGTGTACCGGCTTTTGGCGAAGCACACCAGTGGGCGCAAGCCCACTTTTTAGTTGGAGCCCCGTCGGTGATGCGGCCATCCGCCAGTAAGTTATTGGATTCATGGCGCTTGACGTTGAACGTGTGCGGTCGATAGCGGACCGGGTCGCGGCCTCGAGCGGACTCGAAGTCCTTGATATCGAGTTCCTGGGTGGAGGCAAGGCACGGATGCTGCGGGTGTTTCTTGACAAGCCCGCGGCGGGGAACGATCCGATCGCTGGAGTCACGCATGAGGACTGCGCGAACTTCAGCCGGGAGTTTGGCACCATCCTCGACGTGGAAGATGTGATGCCTGGGTCGTACACGCTGGAAGTTTCGTCGCCCGGGATGGATCGCAAGCTGGTGAAGGCCGCGGATTTCAAGCGCTTCACAGGCAGCCGGGTGAAGTTGACAACGCGACAGCCGGTGGATAACAACCGGCACTTCGAAGGGCGCCTGGAGGGTTTTCAGGACGGCCGATTGACGCTGGATTTGAGTGTGGCCAGTCACAAGTCGCGCAAGAAGATGGGCGACGCGGCGGGAACGAAAATTGAAATTGAATTCGCCAATGTTGAGAAGGCGAATCTGGTACCCGAATTTTGAAGGATTGAGTAATTGGGGAATTTGGTAATTCGTAATTGAACGGCGGCTACAGATTTTCAATTACGAGATTACTCAATTGCACAATTACCAAATTGTTTGCTTATGGCTAGCGAGCTCTACAACATTATCGAAGGCGTGAGCCGGGAAAAGGGAATCGATCCGCAGATTGTAGTCAGCGCGGTGGAAGACGCCATTGTCATGGCCACGCGCAAACACTACAAATCGCAGGAGAATTTCCGGGCGAAGTTGGACAAAGACACGGGCAAGATCAACGCCTACGTCGTGAAGTCGGTTGTGGAGACGCCGGAGCAGGTCGAGGACCCGACCCTCCAGATCACCCTGGAAGACGCGCACCGCGTCGATCCAAGCCTGGAAGTTGGCGGTGAGCTGCTGACTCCGAAGCCGATCGACGGCATCCTCGGACGCATCGCTGCGCAGCTTGCGAAGCAGGTAATCTTTCAGAAGGTCCGCGAGGCTGAGCGCGACACTGTCTACAACGAGTACATCGGACGCGTCGGCGAGATCGTCAATGCGACGGTAAAGCGCGTGGAAGGGCCGGATGTGATCTTCGACATCGGCAAGGCAGAAGCGCGCATGCCCCGCAAAGAGCAATCGCGGCTTGAGTCGTTCGCAGTGGGCGAGCGCGTGCGTGCAGTAATCGCTCGCGTCGAGAGAGCCTCGAAGGGACCGGGTGTAGTGGTTTCGCGCGCGGCGCCGGAACTCGTGCAGCATCTTTTCCAGACGGAAGTTCCCGAAATCTACGACGGTACCGTGGTGATCCGTGCGATTGCGCGTGAGGCTGGTGAGCGCACCAAAATTGCGGTCATGTCGAAAGACAAGGACGTGGACGCGGTCGGAGCTTGCGTCGGCATGAAGGGGATGCGCGTGCAGTCGATCATTCGCGAGTTACGCGGAGAGAAGATCGACATTATTGAATTCCACGAAGATGCCGTGACGTTCGCCGAGAAGGCATTGCAGCCGGCGAAAGTCAGCCGTGTAACGATCGTCGACAGCGCCGAAAAGCATCTGGAAGTCGTTGTCGACGATAGCCAGCTCTCGCTTGCCATCGGCAAGAAGGGGCAGAATGTCCGCCTCGCCGCGAAGCTCCTGGGCTGGAAGATCGACATCAAGAGCGAAGAAGAGAAGCGGCAGGAAGTTGAACAGCAGATGGCGGCCATGGCTCCGCAGACCACGACTCCTCTGGAGAACGTGCCTGGCCTGGGTGAAGGAGTGCTGGAAAAGCTGACTGCTGCCGGCGTAACCACGGTCGAAGCGCTGGCCGATATGACCCCGGAACAGCTCGAGGCCATTGAAGGAATTGGGCCGAAGACGGTGGAAAAAATCAGCCTCGCGGTCAATAATTACTTCGCCAGCCTGGAACCGGGTGCCGAAGACGCGGTTGCGGCCGAGGGCGCCGAGGAAGGAGCCGTTTCGGAAGAGGCTCCCGTCGAAGGTTCTGAAGAAATCCAAGCTTCCGCGGAAGAGGCGGCGCCGGAAGCATCCGAAGAAACTGCCGTCAACGAGGAGCCGACGTCCGAAGAGGACGGCGCTCACAAAACAACTGAATAAGATGGCACGCGTATTCAAGTTCGATTGCGTGCGAGTCCAAGAAGCTGACTCCGTGAGGTTGCGATGAAGACCTAGCACAGCGCGGAGAAACAGAAAGGCCGGATGAGTAAGGTTCGAATCAACGATCTCGCTAGAGAACTGGAAGTCAAGAGCAAAGCCATTCTCGACGCGCTACCGCAGGTGGGCGTGACTGAGAAAAAGACGCATTCCAGTTCCATCGAGGACCATGAAGCCGAGAAGGTGCGGGCACACATCCGCGGCTCGGCTGAATCGCAGAGTGCTGCTGCGCGCGCCGCGCGGCCATTTCGCGGCGAAGAAGAAATCAAGACCAAGATTGATCTGTCGCACATCTCCCGCCCGGGCGATGTGCTGAAGGCGATCACACAGAAAAAGGAAGCAGCGGCTGTGCCGCCAGTTGCACCGCGTCCGGCTGTGCCACCAGTTGCGCCGAAGCCCCCCGCTGCCGCTCCTGTTGTGGCAAAGCCGGCTGTACCGGCGCCGCCATCGGCGCCTCCTTCGCCCGTTGCGGCCCCAGTTCCCCCTGCGCCAGTGCGTCGTCCGGCAATTGTTACGCCTGCTGAGAAACCCGCAGCCCCCATCGCGCCAGCACCTCCTGCACCGGCGCCGCCACCGCGACCCGCAGTTGCGCCGTCTCCGCCACCTGCGGCTGTCGTTGCTCCGCCTCAGCCTTCGGCGCCCTCGATCACCGCATCGGCCCCGCCGCCGGCACCTGCGGCTCCGAGCGCGCCGCGTCCTGCAGCCCCGTCTGCTCCGCAAACTCCGGCGCCTCGCATGATCGTGCCTCAAACGGGACCGCGTCCGGTTTATAAGGCTCCGCCGCGCCCTGTTGCGCCCGCGCCCTCGGCTGGAGCGCCGTCCGGAATGCGTCCCGCTCCTGGACGCCCGGTGCCCGGCCAGCCTATTTTCCAGCGTCCGCGTCCGCAAGGACCGCCCGGGGTTGGTGGGCCGCGTCCGCCGCTGCGCCCCGGCGAGCGCCGTCCGATGCATCCCACGCGATCAGCTTCTACCGGTCCGCGTCCCCTCGGTGTAGGCCCTGGTGGGCCGCCTCCGGGACCAGTTCGTCCTGGTGCTCGTCCCGGTGCGCCTGCGCGCAGGCCGGGTCAGCGTTATGTTCCGCGCGGTGTAAAAGAAGGCCCAATGAAGGGCTACACGCCCCCACCACGCATGGTGGTGTCGAACGAGCCCGCGCCGATTACGCGGAACATCACGATCACCGAAGGCATCAGCGTAAAAGATCTCGCCGAAAAGCTCGATATCCGCGCAAAGGATCTGATCTCTCGTCTTCTGGCTCGCGGCGTCTTCGCCACGATCAATCAGACGCTCGACGCCGAGCTCGCCAGTGAGATGGCGCGTTTCTTCGGCGCTGACACGAACGTGATCACGTTCGAAGAGCAGGCTGCGAAGGATATCGATGCCGCTGCGTCCGGGGAAGAATCGACAGCCGAAGCCATTCCGCGTCCGCCCGTGGTCACCATCATGGGCCACGTCGATCACGGAAAGACCACGTTGCTTGATTCGATCCGCGCAACCGACGTTGCCGGTGGGGAGGCTGGTGGCATCACTCAGCATATCGGTGCGTACAAAGTTAAGATCGGCGACGCAGAGTCGCCAGCCTACGGACGCCAGATCGTATTCCTCGACACTCCCGGTCACGAAGCTTTCACGCGTATGCGTTCGCGCGGCGCGAAAGCGACCGACATTGTCGTGTTGGTTGTCGCAGCCGATGACGGAGTGATGCCGCAAACGCTCGAAGCGATCGATCACGCCCACGCCGCGGAAGTCCCAATTATCGTCGCGGTAAACAAGATCGATAAGCCCGACGCTCTTCCGGATCGCGTCAAGAAGCAGTTGGCCGACCGTGGGCTCGTTCCCGAAGACTGGGGCGGCAAGACCGTCTTCGTCGACGTTTCCGCGAAGCAGAAAACGAATCTTAACCTTCTGCTGGAGATGATTTGCCTGGTTGCCGACTTAGCGGAGCTCAAAGCCACGCCGGAGCGCGCTGCGACGGGCGTGGTTCTCGAAGCAAAACTCGACCGCGGTCGCGGGCCGGTGGCCACGGTGCTGGTCCAGAACGGCACGCTCAACGCAAGTGACAACTTTGTCGTCGGCAACGTGTTCGGAAAAGTCCGCGCCATGTTCGACGATCGCGGAGCCGCGCTCGAATCTGCTCCTCCATCGACTCCAGTCGAAATCCTCGGACTCGAAGGCTTGCCGCAAGCAGGCGATCAGTTCGTCGTTGTCGCCGACCGCGATAAAGCCCGCGGCATCTCCGAATACCGCGAGCAAAAAGCCCGCGAAGCCGCGCTGGCCAAGAGTTCGCGTGTATCTCTCGAGGGACTCGCCGAGCAAATCAAGACCGCCGGCACGAAGGAACTCAACATCATCCTCAAGGGCGATGTGCAGGGCTCCGTCGAAGTTCTCAGCGACTTGCTCTCGAAACTCTCGAACGACAAAGTCCGCCTGAAGCTGCTGCGTTCCGGAGTCGGCGCCATTACAGAAACCGACGTGCTGCTCGCCTCGGCCTCGAACGCCATCATTATCGGTTTCAACGTGCGTCCGGAGCGCAAGGCGCAGGAACTCGCCGAGCAGGAAGAAGTCGACATCCGCCTGCATTCGATCATTTACGAGCTGCAGGACGAGATCAAGCGCGCCATGAGCGGACTGCTCGAACCGACCATTAAGGAAACCTACCAGGGACGCGCCGAGGTGCTCGAAACCTTCCGTATCCCGAAAGTGGGGACCGTTGCCGGCTGCCGCGTGATCGATGGCTTGATCAAGCGCGATGCCGAGGTTCGTCTGCTGCGTGACAACGTTGTCGTCTTCAAAGGCAAAATCGGATCGCTGCGGCGGTTCAAAGACGATGCCAAAGAAGTCACAAACGGAATGGAGTGCGGCATCTCGATCGCAAACTACGGCGACATCAAGGCACGCGACGTGATCGAGGCGTTCGTGACCACGCGCGTCGCCGCGGAAGTGATTGCATAATTCGTCGTTGGTCGCTTGCCGTTGGTCGTTACAGTTTTTGCCGACGACTGACGACCAACGACCGCCGACCGAATGCCCATCGCTTTCCTCACTCTCGAGCTCCACATCGAAGCTGCGCAATCGATCAAAGATCGTCGCCAGGTGGTGCGCAGTCTGAAAGATCGGCTGCGTACCAGCTTTAATGTTTCCGTTGCTGAACTCGACAGCGCTGAACTCTGGAACCGCGCCACTATTGGAGTAGTTAGCATCTCCCATTCTCGCGACTATCTCGACGGGCAAATGAAGAATGTGGAGCGTGCCGCCACCCGCATCGCGAACAATCACGGCGCGGAGATCGCCGATTCGTTCGTGGAGTACTACTGAGTTCGCGAAAACTTCCTCGTGACTTTCGCCACTCCTCTAAGCTGTTGTTACCGTCGTACTTACCAGAATTCACCAGAACAGGTGGACAATGTCCTAATCCGGCGCAACACCTGCAACCTTTTTTCTGGTATTCTCAACCGTTTTACCTGAGGTGGAGTGTTGGAGAAGCGCGGGCTCAAGCATCATCGTGGCCGGGTTGGCGAAGCCCTTCGCGAAGAGATTGAAACTCTGGTTGAGGGCGAGCTCGCGGATCCGCGCGTCGGATTGGTGAGCGTAACTGCAGTTCATGTTGCCGATGACGGACGCTCTGCCGAAGTCTGGGTGAACGTCGAAGGCGACGATACCGAAGCCGATCGCAGTCTCGACGGACTGGAAGCCGCGAAGGAATATATTCGCCACGAACTAGTAGAGCGGTTGCGAATTCGTCGAGCGCCCGAGCTTTATTTCCGGCTCGATCGCGCCGAGCAGGATAAGGCTCGAGTCGAGGAACTATTGGAGCGGGCCAAGAAAAGAAACAAGGCCCGTAAGGAAGCACGTGGAGACCAGGCGTAACGACATGCTCCAGGACGTACTGAGGCAGATCGGACAGCACAAACGATTTGTGCTGACGTCCCACGCACGTCCCGACGGTGATGCGGTCGGTTCCGCTCTGGCCTGTTGCCAGGTGCTCCGCGAAATGGGGAAGCAGGCCGACGTCGTACTGCACGACGGTGTGCCGCGCATCTACAAGTCGCTTCCGTTCGCCGATCAGGTGCTCCAATCCAGTCGAGTCATGGGTAGCTACGAAGCCGCAATCATTCTGGAATGCGACAGCATTCACCGCACCAGGCTTGAGGGCCTCGAAGACCGCTTCCTCATCAGCATCGATCACCACCTCAGTGGACGCCCCTTTGCTCACGTGAACTGGATCGACCCGCACGCCGTCGCGACTGCGGAAATGGTTTTTCGTCTGGCCCGCGAAGCCGGGGTTAAGTTTTCTGCCGAAATCGCTACCTGTCTCTACACCGCACTAATGACCGACACCGGTTCGTTCATGTTTCAGGGCACGAACGAGAACACGTTCGCGCTAGCGCGGGAACTTGTTCTGGCGGGCGCTGATGCGGCACACTGCGCTCGCGGAATCTATTTTGCCCACTCTGAGGCCAAGTTGCGATTGCTCGGCGAGGCTCTACGGAATCTGCATCGTGAGGGCCACATCGGCTACTTCTGGGTTACGCGCAAGCAGATGGAGCGGTGCAATGCCCTCGACGAAGATTGCGAGGGACTGGTCAATTACGTTCTCTCCATTGGCGGTATCGAAGTGGCCGCCTTCTTCCGTGAAATGGCAGATGGGCGCTATCGCGTCAGCCTCCGCAGCAAGGGCAAGGTGGATGTCGCACACGTGGCCGAGAGCTTTGGCGGCGGAGGCCACGAGTGCGCCAGCGGCTGCTCCCTCGACGGCCCCTTAGCCGACGCAGTCCGCGCCGTAATTCTCCAAGTAGGCCGTGGACCTTCCGTACAATAACCATTCGATTTCAATCGATTCTCGATACTTCCCGGAATTAGCTCGCGCAGGTTCTCAACGAACTCTGCGGCAGTTCTCAGCACACTCGGCGGTGAAGAGGTTTTTACTGGACGAGGTGTGGCAAAACCATTCTTTGTACGGCATCCGATCCTAGATGAGAGAATGAAGCAACGTCAGGCACCGCGACGCGGTTCTAACTGTGAGTCGGAAGTGTCCGGCGAAACGGGTTTAGCGGGTTCCCACGAACTTTCCGCGCGATGTAACGTCTATTCGGGGTGCGCACACGTTTGTGAATCTCAGGGGACAACATGGCCAATGAGACACGGAACATAACAGCCGGTTCTTCGTTTTTGTCATTTGAAGCGATCTGGCGCGATATTCGCTTTGCTGTACGGTCGCTGCTGAAGTCTCCGGGATTCACAGTGATCGCGATCCTTGTGATTGCCGTCGGGATCGGCGCAAATACCGCCGTCTTCTCCGTCATCAATACCGTCCTCCTCAAGCCGCTCACTTATCCCGATCCGCAATCGCTGGTGCAGTTGATGAACACCGGTGATGACTCCGACACCTTTGCCAGCGTCCCCAAGTTCAACATCTGGCAACAGCAGAAGAGCATTTTTCAGCACATTGCGGCTTACGACAGCGGCGGCGCTGGATTGAACCTCACCGGCAACGATCAGCCGGAGCAGATTCAAGGCGTGCATGTCAGTGCGGACTATTTTGCAACTCTCGGCGCACCTGTGATTGCCGGACGGACTTTCACCGCTGCGGAAGACAGCCCTCACGGTGGAAACGTGGCAGTGCTCAGTTACGGACTCTGGAAGCGCCGGTTTGGTGGAGATCGGAGCATTATTGGCAGAAATGTCCAACTCAATGGACAGCCCTATGAAGTGGTAGGCGTGATCGGCCGCGAGTTTGTAACCAATAATCCTGCGGATCTCTGGTTGCCGTTTCAGTTTGAACTCACTTCGACGAATCCGGCCAACTACTTCGAGGTCGTTGCGCGGCTGAAGCCTGGCATCACAGTGCCAATGGCCAACGCACAGTTGAAGCTGGCCGAAGATCAATTCCGCAAGACGTATCAGGGCAGGCTTGGGCCGAACAATGGCTTCGGAGTCATCCTGTTGCAGGAAGAAATGGTTCGCGATACGCGATCGTCACTTTACGTCCTGCTTGGCGCAGTTGGACTTGTGCTGTTGATCGCCTGCGCGAACGTCGCAAACCTGTTGCTGATTCGTGCCACGGCGCGTAAACGGGAACTCGCCACGCGCTCTGCGCTTGGCGCTGGACGCTGGCACATCGTTCGCCAGTTGCTCACTGAGAGCCTGGTCATTTCATTCACCGGCGGTACGCTCGGACTCCTCCTTGGATTTGCGGGCGTTCGATTCCTCTTGGCGATCAATCCCGGCAGCATCCCGCGCATCGGCGAAAACGGATCGGCGGTTACGGTCGATTTGAATGTGCTTCTATTCACTCTCGCGGTTTCTGTCCTAACCGGAATTTTGTTTGGTCTGGTTCCAGCCATCAGTTCCTCGCGCAAGAACCTCGCAGCCGTTTTGAACGAGAGCAGCAATCGCGGAGGAGTAGGCCTTCGTAGCGGAAAGACTCGTTCCGTTCTTGTAGTGACTGAGATGGCCCTTGCTCTAATACTCGTGATCGGCGCAGCACTCCTGATTCGTACTTTTATGAAGTTGCAGTCGGTCGATCCGGGCTTTGACTCGCACAATGTGCTCACCATGGCCATGTCGATCAGCGGAGATCGATTTCTCAAAACCAGCGGCGTCGCGCAGGTCATTCGCGATGGCACTGAGCGGATCAATGCCGTTCCCGGTGTCACGGCAAGTGCTGCCGCCTGCTGTCTTCCTCTGCAGGGCGGTTTTGGACTGCCTTTCAACATCGTAGGCCGCGCAAATGGCAACAATCCCACGACTGGCGGGGCAGAGTACATGACGGTCTCATGGAGCTACTTTGATGTATACAAGGTGCCCACACTCCGCGGCCGGCACTTCACCGAAAACGACAACGGTGCCGCTCCCGGCGTTGTCATCATCAATGAGACGATGGCAAAACAGTTTTGGCCCAAGAGTGATCCACTGAACGATCGCCTTGAGGTTGGAGCGGGCATGGGCCAAGTCTTTGCCGAGCCACCGAGGCAGATCATCGGCGTTGTCGGAGATATGCGTGATGGTGGGCTCGATCAGGATCCCGGGCCGACCATGTATACGCCTGTGGCGCAGATGCCAGACAAGGTTACGGAGCTTAATTCGCGCATCGCGCCATTGTGGTGGATCGTGCGCACGCGCATGGAGCCGCACGCCCTCACGCCGGCTGTGACCAAGGCGATCCGCGAAGCCACGGGCGGCCTGCCAGTGGCGCACATTCGCAGCATGGACGAGATCGTCGTCGTCACGACCTCGCGCCAACGTTTCAACATGCTGCTACTATCGGTCTTCGGCGGGTCAGCTCTACTGATGGCGGCAATCGGCATCTATGGACTCATGGCGTACTCAGTGCAGCAGCGGACGCAAGAGCTCGGCGTACGAATGGCACTTGGAGCGCAAGCTTCCAATATTCGCAACATGGTCATTCGCCAGGGAATGCTGCTCGCGGGAATTGGCCTCGTGATTGGCATTGCCGGAGCATTCTGGCTAACGAAGTTTCTGACAGGGTTCCTGTTCGGAATAACAAAGTGGGATCCACTCGCATTCATCCTGACGCCGGTCTTCCTCTGCGCAGTGGCCCTCCTGGCAGTCTGGCTGCCAGCGAAAAAAGCAACCCGAGTCGACCCGATGTCAGCGCTCCGCTTTGAGTGACGCAGAACGCGCCGACGAAAAGCCCCAATTTGAACTCACGCTGCGCTGACCTGTCAGGGCTCGCGCCGATACCGTAGCGATATCTCGCGCAGCAAAAAACCCTCCCGCTGGGACCGGGAGGGTTCTCAAATGGTTCGCAGATATTATGCGCGGACTACGTTTGCCGCTTGGAATCCCTTGGGGCCCTTGAGCAGGTCAAACTCGACGGTTTCACCCTCGTTCAGCGTACGGTAGCCGTTCTCCTGGATTGCGGAGAAGTGCACGAACACATCTTCTCCTGTCGAGCGTTGGATAAATCCGTATCCTTTCGCTCCGTTGAACCACTTCACTGTACCTTTCTCTCTCACGGGAACTACTCCTTTCACCAATCGCGAAGAATGATTCTCCAGATTCTCGGATTGCGCCCCGGCAAACCGGGGCCCCCCTCGAAGAAGCCGGCAGAATTGTTTGCGGTTGCGTCTTACGAGCAGAGAGGAACTACTTCCAAAAAGGAAAAGACTCCTTATCCCCGAGCAGTGAGTTTCTGCCGCGGGAACCTCAGGAGTCCGACAATTTGGCGCGTTTCCACCACACCCAACAAACGTCAACCAACCTCTGGTCTCACCACCGGACCAACTCTCCGGTGTTGAGCAACAGATAATAAGCAGTATTGAAACGTTTCGCAAGAGAAATTAGATAGGAATCGGAAGTATGACTCATGGTCATAATTTATAACTTTAACTAAGATTAAGAAATAAGTCGGTAACTGCGTATCGAAACTTCCGTTCGGCCTGGCGCCTCTATCCCGCTCACCTCTCTGGTACGATTTACCTTCTCCCGTGGTAACGCCTCCCATCTCGACGCCTCCCGCCGCCCAGGATGCGAAGCCGCCAAAACCTGCTTCGCGCGCGGCCCGCAAGCCTCCAAGCCTGTTTCTCGCCACTGTGAAGTACTTGCTTCGTACTGAGGTCCACACGTTTGCCTTCTCCGTCGCCGCCAACGCGATCCTTTCTTTCTTTCCTTTCGTGGTTTTGATGATGACGCTGATCCGGCGCGTCTTCCATTCGCGGGTGATGTATGACGTTGTGCTCGAATTGCTGCGAGACTATCTCCCCGCCGGCCAGGACTTCGTTATTCGAAATCTCAATTCAATGGTCAATTCGCGCCAGCGCGTGCAAGTCGTTTCGTTGGTAATTCTGCTGATCACTTCTTCGGGAGTCTTTCTTCCCTTAGAAGTCGCGTTGAATCGCATCTGGCGTTTCGAGACCAACCGTTCCTACCTTGGGAATCAGCTCGTGTCTTTCGGACTAGCATTCGCCTGTGGCGCATTAGCGCTTATCTCGATCGGCCTCACGGCAGGCCCCGTAGCATTCATGGAATTCCTGTTGCGTGGTTACGGCAGCGGATTCGTGCGAGTCGTAGGATTTCTGGTGATGAAGGTCTTCGCCATCGCAGCAAGCATCGCGATCTTTTTTCTTATTTATTGGATTTTGCCGAATGGCAAGGTTCCGGTACGCACCGTCCTCCCAGTCGCCATTATTATGGGACTGCTGTCCGAGGCGCTTAAGTACGCCTACATCCTCGCGCTTCCCTGGCTCAATTTTCAGGAAGTGTACGGTCCATTTGCCCTCTCGGTAACGATGATGTTCTGGGCGTTTCTATCGGGACTTCTATTGCTGGCAGGTGCGAATCTTTCAGCAGAGGAACACCTACGAGGAAGAATCTAAAAAAGAAAGCAGAAGCAAGACGAGATGTCTCACCTCTGCCTTCTGATTTCTAACTTCGGCACTCGCCTATTTCTTCTGCTCTCCGATCGAAATCAGCTCGACATCGAAGATAAGAGTTTCGCCGGGGCCAATATCTGTACCTGCACCTCGATCTCCATACGCGAGGTCGGGGGGAATGTAGAGTTGCCACTTCGACCCGACCGGCATTAACTGCAGCGCTTCGGTCCAGCCTTTGATCACTCCTCCGACTGGAAACGAAACGGGCTGACCACCTTTATAGGAGCTGTCGAATTCTTTGCCATTGATCAGCGTGCCGCGATAGTTCACCGTCACCGTGTCGTTTGCCGTCGGCTTCGGACCTGTGCCTTCCGTGATGACCTTGTACTCCAATCCATCCGGAAGCGTCTGCACTCCGGGCTTCGATTTGTTCTCGGCCAGGAACTCTTCACCTTGCTTTCGCGCGGCAGCGCCTTCCTGGTGAGCCTTGGCTTCCTGCGCGCCTTGCACTTGAGTTCTGAGTTGTGCCAATGCGGCGCGCATTTCATCCTCGGTCATGGCAGTTTTGCCAGTGCCGATTGCATCGCGCAGTCCGCGCGAAACGAGCGCCGGATCGACCGCCGTCGCAACTCCTTGCCTCTTCAGTCCGGTTCCAATGCTCATGCCCAATGCGTAGCTGTTCTTCTCTTTTTGTGTTTTCAACGTAAGAGCGGTGGCCGTCTTGGCCGTGGAGGTTGTCGTTTTTTTCGCAGGAGCCTTCGCCACTCCCGCGGTGCTTGATTGTGCCGAACTCGATTGCGCAGGCTTGGACGTTGTGCCCGCGGAACTGTCTTGCGCCCCGGACGAGCCCAAAAGCAGCGTTCCGGCGGCGATCAATGGAAATAAGGTAGCTGTGAGCGTTCTTTGCATAGGTTTCATTGTCCCATTCCACGCGAGAGATGGGCAAACGCGAGGTCACCAGCGAGTCACCTTGGTAACGATCCACCATTTCCGCGGCCCGGCTCTAAGTTGAATTTCACATCATCGAACTGTGGAGAGCGAATGCTGAATTGCAAATTTACATCGCTCATGGTGGAGGAAACGACGTAAGGAAATAAGAGACATCGTTTTTGCAGTTGAAACCACTCCATCCGGGCATCAGATCGCCAAGGCTCTGTTGGATAGCAGTGGCAATCCGCCCGGAGCCGGAGCGTTATTCGGCCTCGCGTTCGTCACAGGTCAAGGTCTTTATTATGTGGACGACGCGACCAACACATTGAACCTGGCACATTGATTTAGCAGATTCCCACCCTTTGCAAGACAAAGGGAGTATGCGAGGAGTGGGCACTGCCAAGTCAGATCTCAATGCGAACTTCCCCACTTCTGCCGAAACGCTGGCAGAAATGGGGCTGGCTCGCTGTATCAATAAAAGTCAGGTTTGTGTTGGCCAGTGGTTCACTACCCTTTCCTCGTTCTGTCAACCCTGACAGTTCTGCTCCTGGCAAAAACGCGGGAGCGTATTTCCAGGACGATGATGCTGATCGACTGGGCCCGGGGACATTCACCAGTTTCTGAGCGAAGGTCTCTTCTTACAAGAATTCCCCAGGATTTCCGAGCGTGTCCCGCGAGGGGCTAAGTTCCTCTTCCCAGGCCGAGTCAATCACGGCAATCCGACGCAATTCAATCCACTGCCAGGAGGCTGAGCCTCAATGTACCTGCTGCGTGGTTTTCCTTCAGTGTGCTTAATGTGTCTTACCGCGACATTTGGATTTGCGCAGGCGTCCCATGGCCCTGCGCAGCAACCGAAGCTTGGTTTGGTCCTGGAGGGTGGAGGTGCGCTGGGCCTGGCGCATATCGGCGTTATCCAATACCTGGAAGAGCACCGAATTCCGGTGAACTACATTGCTGGTACTAGCATGGGTGGACTGGTAGGAGGGGTATACGCGACCGGCCGGAACGCTGCGGAACTACGGAACGTAGTGCAGGGCATCAAGTGGGATCAAGTCATCAGCGGTCAATCGACTTTTGACGATCTCTCCTTTCGCCGGAAACAGGATGCGCGCGACTATCCCAGCACGCTGGAGTTCGGCCTTCATCAGGGATTGCAGTTTCCGTCCGGATTCAATTCCGGGCAGCAGGTTGATCTCATCCTCGACCGCATCGCATTGCCCTACTCGCAGATCAAAAGTTTCGACGAACTGCCGATTCCCTTTGCGTGCGTTGCTACCGACCTCGTCACCAGCAGCGAGCATGTCTTCCGAAGCGGACCGCTCGACATCGCGCTGCGCTCGACCATGTCGCTGCCAGGGATCTTCAGTCCGGTTCGGTATGAAGGCCACGTCTACGTTGATGGAGGACTGCTGAACAATTTTCCTGTTAGCGTTGCCAAGCAAATGGGCGCCGACATTGTTCTCGGTATCCATCTTCAGGTGGCGCCGCTGAAGTCCGACGTGCCTCTCTCCAGCTTCAGGGTGTTGGGTCAATCGATTGAGGCGGTCATTGCGGCGAACGAGCGCGAAGCCATGAAGAGCGCCGACATTGTGATCTCGGTTCCGCTGCAAGACTTTACTTCGATGGACTACAACAAGGCGGACTCGATCATCAAAGCTGGATATGATGCGGCGGCCGCAAATTCCGAAAAGCTCTCAAAGCTTTCGGTAGACGAAGAGACCTGGAGCGCGTACTTGGCTGAACGCAGTGGCCGGCTTGTCCAGACGCCGACGCCGCAATTTGTGAACGTCACTGGAATAAGTCCTGAGATTGCGCATCCGATGGCTAAACAAATGTCGGATTTGGCCAAACAGCCCGTTGACTCAGCCAAGGTCGATCACGAAATTCTAGAACTAAATGGCACAGGCCCATTCTCCAGTTTGAATTACTCAATGGTGGAGCGAAATGGAGAACCAGGCTTGCAAGTGGAAGCCCAGCAAAAACCTTATTCCCCGCCGATTGTCCGACCTCTCATTGTGATCGATGGATCGGACTATAACGACGTTTTCTTCAGCCTCGGAGCACGGATCACGTTTCTTAATTTCGGCGGGTATCGTAGGGAGTTACGCAACGACGTGATGGTCGGTTCGCAATATGAAATCGCGAGCGAATACTACCGCCCGTTTACTCCTGACAGCAACTGGTTTGTGGCGCCTCGAGTTGGGATCAACAGTGTGCAATATCCGCTTTATAACCAGAGCAACCTGCTCGCCCTGTACAGAAACCGCTCCGCATTGGGCGGCTTTGATTTGGGCTATGGGTTCGGTCGGACTGGCGAACTGCGCATTGGATATGAAGGAGGCTATCTACATCTGTCTCCGCAGATTGGCAATGATGCGGAATTGCCCACCGTTTCGGGACCGACGGGCGACGTGAAATTGCAGTACGTACTCAACAAGCTGGACGATCCCATCGTCCCTCGCAGCGGAAACTTCGTGAAAGCCTATACCAAGTACTTCAATGCCAACCCCGCGGCACCGCAGGGATTTCCAGTCTCGGAGTTGGAACTCCAGAATTTCTGGCGTATCAGCAATCCGTCTTCGCTATTTCTGAATGGTTATGGTGGAACAAGCTATGGCTACAAGACGGGGATTCCGGCGTTTGCACTCGGGGGCACCACGCGCTTTGTGGCATTTGGCCAGAATGAACTGCTGACGAATCAATACTTCATGTTCCAGACGGGATATATCCGGAAATTGCTGCAAATGCCACCATTGCTCGGCAGTACCATCGATTTCCTGGGCATGTTCGAAACCGGAAAGACCTACCAGCTTCCTATTGGGCCCAAACCGCCGGACTTGCCGGGAGATGTCGCCGGCGCCCTCATCGTAAACACCCTATTCGGACCAGTAGAAATCGGAGGCGCCGTCGGGGACTACGGGCATGCGAAGTTCTTTTTCCAGGTCGGCAGAATATTTTGACAAGTATTGAAATTTCGTCTGTCCTGTCCATTGATGAACGAGGGTGTTCGGGTTCGAACAGGAGGAGCGGACCATTTACTCTGTGATGGCCATCAGTTCTGCTAAACCTTCTATATTCAGCTTAGACCGAGCCAAATGCCGACTCCGTGTGGATCGTGAATTGCTTCACAGTTATTACTCGGCAAGCTGCACAAGCCACCACAGAACACGCATGACCACGCTCATCCATGACTTCCGATATGCCCTCCGGCAACTCAAGAAAACCAGCGGCCTGACGGCGATTTGCGTCCTGACCCTCGGCCTCGGCATTGGCGCTAATACAGCCGTCTTCAGCGTGATGAACGCAGTTCTGCTGAAATCGTTGCCGGTTGCTGATGCCAATCAGGTCGTTTATCTCAACACCTCCGACTCGCCCAGGCGAACTGGTACGGTCGACTCCCACGAGACCTTCCCCTACTCGGTTTATGACGCACTCCACAATCAGCACGGGCCGCTCTCGCAGGTCATCGCATACGTTCCGCTCTCCGGGAACAAGGTCGCCGTGCGGTACGGATCGCAGCCCGAAGAAGCCGACGGTGACATGGTCAGTGGAACATTCTTTTCCGGTCTTGGCCTGAAGTTTGCCCGCGGCCACGGCTTGACCGAGCAGGACGAAGCGCAACACGCTCCCATCGCTGTGATCAGCTACAACTATTGGAACCGGCGTTTCGGAAAAGATCCTGACATTCTTGGGAAAACGCTTTTCGTGAATGGCGTGCCCCTCACCATTGTCGGCGTCTCCGCTGAAGGTTTTGAAGGTCTCGAGCCAGGCGGCTCAACTGATTTCTGGATTCCGCTGCAGAGCCGCGCGGAGCTCAACGCCTGGGGCAATCCTCCGGAGAATGGCAAAACCTATATCAACAATCCGACGTGGTGGTGCCTCCGTCTGGTCGGACGCCTTGCTCCCGCCGTCAGCAAAGCTCAGGCCGTTGCCCGTCTGCAGCCCTTATTTCAGACAGCCGCCTACATCGGACTCGGTTCTCCGCTCCCAGGCGAAGTACCGCCCACAATTTCACTTCAGGACGCAAAAAGCTTTCCCGGATACGAAACGGAATATGGCCATCCTTTGAAGATGATGATGACGATGGTCGGCTTCGTGCTGTTGATCGCGCTGAGCAATGTCGCCATGCTGCTCATGGCCCGCAACGCAGCGCGGCAGCGCGAATTCTCCCTGCGCGTCGCGCTCGGTTCGGGCCGCTGGCAACTTTTCCGCCAGCTTCTCACTGAAAGCCTGTTGCTGGTCCTGGCAGGCGGCGTCGCTGCGTGGTTTTTCGCCAAGGTGGCAACCAACGCGCTCGCGCAGTGGGCAAACATCGAGGCCACGTTGGCTCCGGATCACACGGTCCTCGGCTTTACCCTCGCAGTTCTGATTGCGGCAACGCTTCTTCTCGGCGTAGCACCGCTTCGCATCGCTCTCGCTGCCGGGCCGGCCCTTGTGCTCAAGACTTCTTCGGCAACCTCATATACTGATCGCAGTATCGCCCGCACCAGCCGAACGATTGTCGCTTTACAGATGGCACTGGGAGTGGTTCTGTTGGTCGGAGGAGCACTTCTTGTTCGCACCCTCCGCAATCTTGAGAACACTCCGCTCGGCCTGCGGGTCGACGGACTTGTCGTCTTCGGCGTCAAGCCGCAGAGCTTCCACTCGATTCCCGAAAGCATCTCGTTTTATCAGGAGCTCATGCGAAAGTTACGAGCGCTGCCCGGTGTCGAATCCGCCACTGTGATGGAAGAGCGCATCGGAGCCTGGTGGTCTGATAACAGCGCCATGATGGTGGATGGCAAGCTTCCCGATGGTCACGGCTCGTCTACAACCGTCCGTAGCAATGTCGTGGGCGCCGATTTTTTTCACACGCTCGGAGTGCCGATCCTTGAAGGCCGCGATTTCGAAGACTCCGACACTGCCAGTTCTCCGCACGTTGGCATCGTCAACGAACTCTTTGCCCAGCGTTTCCTGCCGAATCAGAATCCGATCGGCCATGTCATCGGGACCGACGATGACCAATACAAGATGACGATCGTCGGCGTGGTGAAGAATCACAAATACCGCAGCATCGATGAAGAACCCATTCCGATGGCGTGGTACATGTATGCGCAGATTCCGCTGCTCGCGAAAATGGATGTCGAACTGAGGGTCAAAGGGGAGCCTCTCAGCATTCTGCCCTCGGTGCGAAAGGTCGTGCAGCAGATTGATCCGAACCTGCCGTTGATCCAGCCCATGACGCAGCGCGAGCAGTACGACACAACAATCTCCCGACAGCTACTGTTTGCCCGCCTCGCGGGATTTTTCGCGATCCTCGCCGTCGTTTTGGTTGCAACAGGGCTATATGGAACTCTCGTCTATCGCGTCAACAATCGCACCATCGAGATCGGCGTCCGCATGGCCGTAGGCGCGCGGCGTTCACAGGTGGTATGGATGGTGTTCCGCGACAGCCTGATCCTGACCGCTATCGGCGCGATGATCGGAGTGCCCTTAGCCCTTCTCACGGGAAGAGCTCTGGCTTCTGCGCTCTATGACGTGAAGCCAAACGATCTGGGTAGCGTCGTATTTGCTCTGGTAGGCATTGCACTGGTCGCGATCGGCGCAAGCCTGATTCCAGCCCGCCGCGCCGCCGGAATCGATCCGCTGACTGCCCTTCGCTCTGAATAGGGAGCTCGTGCGGCGACGGACGCCTTCGACCGTTCAGCCGCCTCGGAGCAACCCCTAATAGTAGCGGCTGCTCTGAGCGGGAAATGAAAGTTTGGCGAGGAGATCCGTACCTGCCGGATCTCCTCTGACCCTTTACTCGCAAACGTCGTTACTGGACGAACGAAACGCCGTCGAGTGAAGTGAAGCACTGGGCGTTGCTGAAGGAAGTCTCAGCCTGAACGATCACGACGCCACTGGTCTCGATGATAAGCCGCCCCTTGGTCGCGTTGCAGAGATCAACGTTGACGTAAACATTGGTATTTGGACGGAACCTCGGTCCCAAAGTAAACGGTTGTGTGTTGGTGCCGCTCGTGGCAATGGCACCCTTGAAATACACACTCCCCCATGCATTTGCTGCTGCGGCAACGCTTGTGCTGAACGGGCCGTTGGTCCAGCCGTTCTGCAGTGTAAGACCCGAGTAACCGGTAGGAGTTGTTGCATACCACGCACCGTCGAGTGATGTGAAGCACTGGGCGTTGCTGAACGTTCCGCCCTCGGCCTCAACGTCAACAACGCCGGCAGTCGTAATATGCAGCCGCCCATTGTGGGCGTTACACAAATCGACCGGAATGTAGACATCGGTCTTTGGACGCGCCGATGTGGGCACCGTGAATGCCACTGGATTGGTTCCGGTCGTGGACATGGCGCCCTTGAAGTGGACTCCTCCAGAGATGACCCGAATCGCGGGAGTACTGGTGCCAAAAGGGGCGCCAGTCCAGCCGTTGACCAGCGTCAGATTGGTGTACCCGGTGGAGTTCAGCGCGAATTGAGCGCCGTCGAGCGACGTGAAGCACTGAGCATTGGTGAACGAGGTCTCTGCCTGGACCGTCACGGCACCAGTGGACTGAATGATGAGCCGTCCCTTGGTTGCATTGCACATGTCGACGGGGACGTACACAGTGGTTGAGGGACTGAGCGCCGCAGGCAGCGTGAACGCCAAGCCGGTTGTCCCTCCCTCGATTGATCCTCTGAACTGGACGATGCCGTTGGATTCCTGCACCATCGCATGGCTGGTGGTGAATCCAGCATCGAACCAGCCATTTTGAAGGACCAACTGCGTTGGACCAGAAAACTGGGCGGCAGCCAACGTGCTGGCGAAAGTGACACAAGTTACGAGCAGGAGTGCGCCCAGCAGCATTCCGAACGCGCGTCGGATAATGCAGGGCATTTGCGCAAACAATTCAGATTTGTTCATAACTTTCCTCCTAAATGTTGTCATGTGTTTTCATCGACCTTTATGCCTTTGAGATAGCCGCTCTTCGTACTGCAGTACTCGTCTGGAACGCGCATCGGCAGACGCGGGTCATGTCGCACAAAAGACGCGTTAGGGGGATTGTTAAATAGCAACACACGAAGTATGTTGAGGCTGCGCTGAAAGGTGCACTCCAGTCTGATCGCACACAAGCTTTGGTGACCTTTTCGCAGTCCGCACACTGCGCGCAGGATACTGTCACAGCCCGTCTCCGGCGGGGGCGTTCTTCGCCGCACAATGCCGTACTAATTTTGACTAACGGCTAACGAAGGTTTGGTTTCGTTGTAGGCGCTCTCTGGGCTGCTACTCGACGAACCAACGAGGGCAATGGAAATCGCAAGTATCCCCAGATACTACGACCGTCCAACGGAATTACACCAAGGAAGGGGCCCCAAAAACTAGTTTGGAACATACGCGGGTAAGATAGCCCTGTCAACGTGAAAAATTTTGCAACGGTGCGTTCCGGGCTTGTTTTCTTATGCCTCAGGAAATCCTACTGAGAGGCGCAATTTTTCGGTCCCGAGGTGATACGGCCGCATGCTGAGAATCACTACCGTTAGGGCCTTCTTCGGCTGTGGTACACTCCGCGCGTAAATCGTTTCAACCTGTCAGGAAGAAAACCAAATGATGCTACGTCGAATTCCTATGTCTGCGGTCGGAATGGTATGCGCTCTTTTGTCGATATTCGCAAGCGGACAACAGCCGTTGCCAACTCCACGGGCGATCATTGTCGATGATGAGTTCAACATCAAGAATGTCGATGATCCGCAGATCAGCGCCGATGGAGCTTGGGTCGCGTACACCGTCGAAACTGAAGCCCTAAAAACAGACAAGAGTCATACGCAGATTTGGATGGTCCCATCAGCCGGAGGCGACGCGGTCGCGATGACTGTTGACGACGAAACCTCTACGCATCCGCGGTGGAGTCCAGATGGAAAATATCTCGCCTTCTTATCTGGCCGGAACGATGGCAAGACGCAGATCTACCTGCTAAACCGGCAAGGCGGCGAGGCGCAGAAGATGACGGATACCGTGCAGGACGTGGAGGATTTTGCATGGTCGCCTGACAGCAAGAAGATGGTGCTTGTTCTGCGCGACCCGAAGCCCGAAGAAGTAGAAGAAGCAAAGGAAAAGTCGAAGGACGATTCCGGCGACGACAGCACCGACAAAGGTTCCGATTCGAAGAAGAGCAAAACGCCGAAGCCCTACGTCGTAG
>Ga0335081_10003543_pt1 | contig 24586 bp, 21 predicted proteins | sample Lox_Sample_35_FD_206713 | JGI IMG/M metagenome (GOLD analysis project Ga0335081, IMG submission 206713) | Soil microbial communities from Loxahatchee National Wildlife Refuge, Florida, United States - Lox_Sample_3.5 | ecosystem: Environmental > Terrestrial > Soil > Wetlands | place: USA...
GCTGCCGGTGCTCGCGCTCGTCTCCTTCCGCGACGATGAGCTGGCGCCGGCCGGTCCGCTGCAGATCGTGCTCGGCGAGCTTGCCGGCACGCGGGCCGCCGAGCGCCGGCACATCCCGTCGCTATCGCTCGAGGGCGTTCGAACGCTGGCCGAGCCCTTCGGGGTCGACGGCGAGCAGCTGTTCGAGAAGACCGGCGGCAACCCGTTCTTCGTGACCGAGGCGCTGGCCGCGACCGACGTCGACCTTCCGGACACCGTCCGAGACGCGGTACTCGCACGCGCCGCGCACCTCTCTCCACCCGCGCGACGGCTGCTCGAGGCTGCCGCCGTCGTCCCCGCGCGGACCGAGCTATGGCTGCTCGAGGCCGTCGCCGGCCTGGACTTCATGCACCTCGAGGCCTGCCTCGGCTCGGGGATGCTCGTGCACGAGCACGGCGCGATCCAGTTCCGGCACGAGCTCGCCCGGCTGGCGGTCGAAGAGGCGATCGACCCCGGTAGGCGAGTGGCGCTGCACCGCGCCGTTCTGGCTGCGCTGTCGACGACCAGGCACGGACCGGTCGACCCGGCACGCCTGTCCCATCACGCCGACGCGGCCGGTGACGTCGAGGCTGTGCTCCGGTACGCGCCCGCGGCCGGCCGGCGAGCCGCTGGGCTATGCGTGCACCGGGAGGCCGCCGCCCAGTTCGCCCGCGCGCTCAGGCACGCCGGGCTGCTGCCCCCCGAGCGCCAAGCCGAGCTGTGGGAATGGCGATCCTACGAGTGCTACCTGACGGGGCAGATCGAGGACGCCATCGATGCACGTCTGGTGGCGCTGTCGCTCCATCAGCAGCGCGGCGACCGCGTGCGCGAGGGGGACAGCCGCCGGTGGCTGTCGCGGCTTGCGTGGTTCGCCGCCGACCGCGCCACCGCCGTGCGAGAAGCCCACCGCGCGGTCGCGCTGCTCGAGGCCCAGCCCCCCGGCCGGGAGCTCGCCATGGCGTACAGCAACGCCTCGCAGCTGGCCATGCTGGCCGGCGACCTGCGCGAGGCGCTCGAGTGCGGCGAACTCGCGATCGAACTCGCCGAACGCCTCGGCGAGACCGAGATCCTCGTGCACGCGCTGACCAATGTCGGCACCGCCGGCGTCCACGGCCAGATGCCCGGCGCCACCGCTGAGCTCGAGCGGAGCCTGGCGCTCGCGCTCGAGTACGGCTACGAGGAGCACGCGGCGCGCGCGTACACGAACCTCGCGTCCGGCGAGGTCTGGGGGCACGAGTACCCCTCGGCCGACCGGCGCCTGACCGCCGGAATCGCTTACTGCGACGAGCGCGACCTCGATTCCTGGCGCTCGTACATGTTGGGCTGGGCGGCTCGGCTGCGTTTCGAGCAGGGGCGCTGGACCGAGGCCGCCGAGATCGCGAGCGCGGTGCTGCGCGAGCCGAATCTCCCCGCGGCAAGCCGGATCACGCCGCTGGCGGTCCTCGGCCGGTTACGGGCGCGCCGCGGCGATCCCCACCCGTGGGATCTGCTGGACGCGGCGCTCGAGCTCGCCCGCCAAAGTGATGAGCTCCAGCGGCTGGCCCCCGTCGCCGCCGCGCGCGCTGAGGCTCGCTGGCTCGAAGGGCGCGGTGACGCGGTGGGCGCCGAGACCGAAGACACGATTGCGCTCGCGTTGCGCGTCCGCGATCCCTGGGCGATTGGCGAGCTCTGTGCCTGGCGCCGGCGCGCCGGTATCGAGGGCGGGGTCGATCAGGCCTCGGCCGCGGTGCCGTTCGCGCTCGAGCTGGCCGGCGACTGGGAGACGGCGGGCGACGCTTGGGACGAGCTCGGGTGCCCGTACGAGGCCGCCCTGGCCCGAACCGAGAGCAGGGATGAGGCCGCGCTCCGGCAGGCACTCGCCACCTTCCAGCGTCTCGGCGCGGTGCCGGCGACGCGGCTGGTGACCCAGCTTCTGCGCAGCGCCGGGGTCCACAGCATCGCGCGGGGGCCACGGCGCTCGACGATGAACAATCCGGCGCAGCTCACCGCGCGCCAGATCGAGATCCTCGAGCTGATCGCGGACGGCCTCACCAACGCGGAGATCGCGGCGCGGCTCTACATCACGCCCAAGACCGTCGCCCACCACGTCTCTGCGGTTCTCGGCAAGCTCGGCGTGCGTTCGCGCCGGCAAGCCGCGGCCGAGGCGCAGAAGCTCGGCGTGCTCACAAGATAGGCATAGGCCGCGCCCAATATGGGCGAGCGCTGCCGATGTGGGATCGCCGTCGTGCGCCTACCTTGGCGCCATGGTCTTGCACCCCCATATCGCCAAGCTGGCCGTCGAAGCCCGCATCGACGATCTGCGGCGGGACGCGCGCGGTTCCGCGCGCTCGCGATCGGGCCGCGACGAGCCCCGTCCGCGTCGCTGGCGGATCCCCGTGACCCGGTTCCGGCGGATCCGGCCCCGCCCCGAGAGCGCACCCGCGCACATCTGCGGTCCGTCCTCATAGCCATCACCAAATCCACCACCGCCGGGGATGAGATGCCCGACGAGGTTCGCTGGATCCGCAGCTACGTGATCGAGGAGCCGACAAGCGCGGTCGGCACCGTCTGCATCTACCAGGCGACGAGCCCCGAGGCGATTCGGCGTCACGCTGAAAAGGCGGACCTGCCGGTCAGCGAGATCATCCAGGTCGCCGACACCGTGTACGTGCGACCGGACCCCGAACCGGTCGCCACATGACCGAAAAGGACCTCACGAAAGACGGCCGGCATGCCGGCGGCGGCACATGGCGAGCCGCCGCCGATGCCGGGCGCGAGGGGGGGCTTCGCGCCTGTGAAGATAAGGACGCGGTCAGCGCAGATTTCTTCCCGACGGTTCGGTTAGGATTGCGCGCTCTCGCGCACCTGCCGCTCGAAGACGAGATTTTCTGCACTCGTGGCGCTCGCCGGGCCATCGTTCGAAATACGAGAGACCGTCGACACCGACGGCGTCGTGCGCGTCGCGCTGATCGGCGAGCTCGACATCGCGGTTGCGGACGCAGTTGAGCAGCGGCTCCGTCAGCACCGCGACGACGGCCGGCCGGTTCGGCTCGACCTCTCCCGGCTCGATTTCATCGACAGCTCGGGTGTGCAGACGCTCGTGCTCGGCATGAAGCATGCGAGGCAGAGCGGCCACCAGCTCGAGGTCGACCGCCAGGTCAGCGTATCCGTGCACCGGATGGTCGAGATGATGGGGATCGGTTCGCAGCTCTGGCCCGGTGGCGGGCCTGCGCGCTGATCGCCGGCGCCGGCTTCTGGTCGCGCCGTTGCAAACCTTCGCCCGCCAGGGGGATTCGCGCCGGGTATGCAGAACCCCGCCACTACCCGTGAGACGCGCAGAGGAGTTATGGATGAGCGACTTCGAGAGATCCGGAGACAGGTCCGGCGTGACCTACGACGAGCCGATAAAGCGCCGTTCGCCCGGCACGTTCTTCGCCGACATTGGCGACAAGCTCGCTCGAGGCTTCAACAGCTTCGATCGGCCCCAGCCCGACGAGCCCGACTGGGATCGGTACGAGGAGGTGGACCAGCCGACGGCGGCGGTCGACACCTTGCCAGGAGAGGAGCCCTCACGCCGGCGGTTCGCGACGTCGCTGCACGGCTACGACCGTGACGCCGTCGACGACTACATCGACGGCCTCGAGCACGAGATCGGGCAGATGGCAGCCAAGCTGTCGGCCCAGCGGTCGCCGACGTCGGCCGTGCAAGCCGAGATCGACCGTGTGGGCGAGGAAACCAGCGCGATCCTGCGCGTCGCCCACGAGCAGGCGGCGGAGATCACCCGCCGGGCTCGCGTCGAGGCCGATCGTTGCGTCTCGGACGCCGCGTCCAACGCGGTCTCGATGACCGAGGACGCCAAGCGCAAGCTGCGCCAGCTCGACTCCGAGACCGACGCCGTGTGGGCCGAGCGGATGAGACTGATCGAGGACGTCCGCAACGTCGCCACCTCGCTGTTCTCGCTGGCGGAGGACGCCACCGATCGGTTCCCCGAAGACGGCGATAAGGAGTCCGCGACGGTGTCGGCGAGCGCGGTCCAGCCCGCGTCGAAGCCCGCCCCGCAGTCGCAGCCGGCCCAGCCCGCCCCGTCGGCTCAAGCCGCGCCGCCCGCCCAGCCGAAGGCCGCGCCCGCACCGCAACAGCGGAGCGAACCGGGCGCCCCGGCGCCCGCGACCCCCGCGGCATCCGCGCAGCACCGTCCCGCTACGCCGTCGCCGGTGGCCGCGTCACAGCCGATGCCCGCACGGTCACCGGTCGCCGCGCAACACCAAGCGCCGCGGCGGGATCAGTCGCGGTCCTAGGGACGGCTGGTCTCGAACAGCTCAGCGCCGAGCCTGGCCTCCGGGTGCAGGCTCGGCTCGAGGCCGTCGCCCAGCGCCGCCCGCGCGAGCGCGCGCCCGAGGGCCGGGGCATGCTTGAACAGGTGGTTGCCGGCGAGGATCAACACCCCGCCGAGCTCCCACACGGCAAAGCCGTCCGGGCTCCATGGCAGTTCGGTAACCCAGCAGTGCCGCACGTCGATCGGCCGCGGATCCAGGCCGGGGAGGGCGCGCTCGACGTAGGCCGTCGTCCGCGCGGCGATCGCCGCCAGCCCGCCGGCGTCGATCACGCTCCCGTCGTCATGAATCGGCGTGTCCTCGACCCCGACGGCATACGCGGCGTTGCCGGGGAGCGGATCGCCGTAGCCGTCCTCGTCGAAAGCCGCGCGCGCATCCGGTTCCGCCAGCAACGGCAGGCGATCGGCGAGCTCGGCGTGGTCGATCTGACCCGCGCGCACGCCGGCCCCTCGCATGGCATCGAGTTGGCGCAGGCCGGCCGCACCGAGTGAGACGACCCCGTCGCGCGAGAGCAGTTCTCGCCCGAACCGCTCCTCCCACTCGCGCCACCCACGACGCGCCTCGCAAGCGAAGTCCACCAGGCGACGATCGTCGTGGGCATGGCGGAAGATCCGCGACTCGCCGCCGGACTGGCCGTTCCCCGGCACCCCGCGCTCGTAGACCGTGACGGCCGCGCCCGCCTCGGTCAGCGCGTACGCGGTCGAGAGCCCAACGATCCCTGCCCCGACGATCGCGATGTCGGCATCAGCGCTCACACGGCATCACGCGCGGCAGTCTTGCACGATCGCGCTGCCGTAAAGCGGACCCCCCACCGAGGGGGTGGCTATCCCGAACGCGCTTTTGAGCACCGCAGCCAATGGGGTAGGCTCGAATTACCAACGGATCACCGAAGGAGGAAAGGCGATGGCAGACCGGCGAAACGGCGCACAGTCGCCCGAGGAGCAGGTCCGCGCGCTCTACGAAGAGGCAGAATCCAACACGGCCAAGGCGTTCGAGGCCCTGGTGAACAAGCCGAGCTTCGGCCGGCTGCTGGCGTTGAGTGCGGAGAACACGGCGGCGCTGACGCGCATGGGCTTCGACGCCGTGGATCTGCTGTGGCGGAACCTCCGTCTGGCCGGCCGGGCCGACATCGTCCGGCTGTCCAAGCAGCTGAACCGGACCGACGACAAGCTCGAGCGGGTGCTGCAGGAGGTCGAGACGTTGCGCGACGAGGTCGGGCGTGATCGCGAGGGGTCGCGCTCGTGAGTGTCGCCGACCCGTTTGTCGGAGCCGTCGATAGGGCCGTCCGGTTCCCGGTCAACGCGCTCGAATACGCGAACATCCTGCTGACCACCGACGACGCGGTCGTCGGCGCGACACCGCGCGAGGTCGTGTGGACCCACCGGAACACGACCCTCTACCGATACCGGTCGTCTGAACGGCGCCACGCGGTCCCGATTCTGCTCGTATTCGCGCTGATCAACCGGCCCGAGATCTTCGATCTGCGCCCGGGTTCATCGCTCGTGGAATACCTGATCGACGAGGGGTTCGACGTGTTCCTCGTCGACTGGGGCTATCCCGATGAGGCGGACGACGACATCGGCCTCGCGGAGTACGTGTGCGACGAGCTCGAGTGGGCGGTCCGCGAGACCCTGCGGGCGAGCGGCGCCGACGAGCTGTCGCTGATGGGCTGGTGCATCGGGGCGACGCTGTGCGCGATGTACTGCGGCCTCGACCGCGGTGGCGAGCCGGCGCCAGTAAGAAACCTGGTCCTGCTGACGATGCCGATCGACGGTCGCGACTCGACCTATGCGAAATGGGTTCGCGACGAGGAGTTCGACGTCGATAAGGTCAGCGAGCTGTGGGGCTCCGTGCCCGGAGGGGCGATCGATTTCGCCAACAAGATGATGAAGCCGGTCACGAATTTCTGGACCACGTACCGCCGGTTGTGGGACGGCGTCCAGGAGGGGACCGCCCGGCGCGAGGCGTACCAGTCGATGGCCAAGTGGGTCGCCGACAACCCGCCGTTCGCCGGTCGCGCCTGGAGGGAGTGGATCCGCCTGATGTATCGGGACGCCTCGCTCCTGCGCGGGCGCGTTCGGCTGCGCGATCGGCTGGTCGACCTAGGTCGGATCGATCAGAACGTGCTCGTGATCACGGCCGGCGCCGACCACATCGCGCCCCGCCCGGGGACGATGCCGTTCTTCGATCTGATCTCGAGCAAGGACGTCGAGCACTTCGACCGGCCGGGGGGACACATCGGCCTAGTCGCGGGGTCGACGGCGCGCAAGGAACTCTGGCCCGGGATCGCGGAGTGGCTCGCCAAACGCTCTGACAACTAGAACCAAGGAGGCGAGGAATTTCATGAGTACCGATACTTCCAGCACTGAGACACGGCCCCAGGACACGATCGCGCCGACGAGCGATTCGTTCCCCGCGGGCGTCCGCCGGGCGCGCATGACCGGGCGCGTGGTCTTCGTCACCGGCGGAACCCGGGGAATCGGGGCGGCGATCAGTCGCAGCTTCGCCGAGCAAGGCGCGGTCGTGGCAGCCGGCTACGGCCGCGACAAGGAGAACGCCGATGCGCTCATGCACCAGTTCGAGGAGCACGGCATGACCGGCAGCATCCATCAGGGCAACGTGGGCTCGGCCGAGGACTGCCGGCGAACGATCGACGAAGTGCTCGAGCGCCACGGTCGCCTCGACGTGCTCGTCAACAACGCCGGCATCACGATCGACAAGACGACGTTGAAGATGACCGACGAGGACTGGTACAAGGTGCTCGCCGTCAACCTGTCCGGTGCGTTCTTCATGAGCCAGGCGGTGATGCCGCACATGCTCGAGCGCGGGACCGGCCGGATCATCAACATCTCCTCGATCATCGGTTCGACGGGCAACATCGGCCAGGCCAACTACGCCGCGTCGAAGTCGGGCATGTTCGGGCTGACCAAGTCGCTGGCCCGGGAGGCGTGCTTCCAGCTGGCGCGCGCCGACAAGCTCTCAGAGGACTCGATCGGGTTGACCGTGAACGCGGTGGCGCCCGGGTTCATCGCCACCGAGATGCTCCAGGCCATGCCCGAGAAGGCGCAGGAGCGTGTCAAGGCTCAGATCCCGGTCGGCCGGTTCGGCCGCCCGGATGACGTGGCGCGCGTCGTGCACTTCCTGGCGTCGGACTACAGCTCGTTCATCACCGGTGCCGTGTTCGACGTCAACGGCGGCCAGGACATGTAGTAGTCCGCTTCGTTTGGGTTGACCGGAATTAGGGGCCGCCTGCGGCGGCGTCCGTGGGGCCGTGCGGCCGGGCATCCGTGCCCGTCCGGGGGAGCGCGTGCCCCGCCCGGCACGGACGCCGGGCGGAACGGCCCCATGGACGCCGAGCGGAGCGAGGCCCCAGAACCGAATCAGGGCCCGGGTGGCGTGGACGCCGGCCCGGGGGCGGGGTGCACCGGGAGGAGCGTGGGCGACCGCGGCGTCTGGCTGAAGTTGAAGTCGGCCGTGAGGTTGCCGAGGATCGGGTCGTCCTCGCGGACGTCGGGGCGCGGGTCCGGGCGGCCGTCCGTGGCGGGGTCGAGCCGGGCGCTGTTCAGGAAGTCGTCCTCGATGAACTTCACGTAGGCGTCGTGGCTGAGGATCTGGTGGTCGATGTAACCCTGCTTGGCGTAGGGGCTGATCACGATGCCGGGGACGCGCAGGCCAAAGCCGTTCCGGTCGACGACCGGCGGGACGACGTGGTCGTAGAAGCCGCCCCAGTCATCCCAGGAGAGGAAGATCGCGGTGCTGTCCCAGTCGGGGCTCTGCATGATCGCGTTGATCAGCCCGGTGACGTAGGTCTGGCCGGCGCTGACGGTCGCCGGCGGGTGCTCTGACACGGTGCCATTCGGGTCGATCCACGACACCGCCGGCAGGGTCCCGTTCTTGGCGGCGGTGAAGAAGTTCGAGAGCGACTCGATATCGCCGAGCTGGCCGTCCTGGGTGACGTCGGTGAACGACGGCAGCGGGTTCCAGATCCCGGGCGTCTGCGGGCCCTGCTGAACCGGGGCGCAGCTCATGGCGGCGTCGTTCTCGCAGTCGGGCTCGGTGCCCTTGAACACGTAGTAGGACCACGGCACATTCTGCTGGTGCAGCAGGTAGGTGATGTCCGTCCAGGCGTAGAGAAGCTGGCCGTTGTTTGGTGTGGAGCCGAGGGAGTTGAGCGTCGAGTCGGGGTTGGGGTTCTGCACGTCGCCGTGGCAGGACGAAGGGTCTAACGGGTTCGTACAGAACGCCGACCACTCCGACAGCATGTACAGGTGGGCCGGGAGGCTCCACGAGTCGTTGGGCTCGAACATGTGGTCCTGGAGGACGTAGTCCTCGGCGTAGGTCCAGTAATTAGGGATCTCGCGGGCGTCGTGGTAGCCCATCACGTCGACACACGACGGGAAGCTGGAGGTCGTGTGGCTGGTATCGGTACAGGCGCTGCAGTTCGGATCCTGGGAGCTGCAGTTCATTCCCGACTCGGCCTGGGCGATGAAGCCGTCCATCCGGCCGCTGTCGATGTCGGCGACGGCATTGTTCACCGAATGCGGTCCGCCGTAGTTGACGTCCGAGGGGTCGTGGAACGGCGCGACGCAGCCGCCGTTCGCTGGGTCGGGCACGCACACTCCGGCCGGGATTCCGTCCGCGCCCGGGTAGGTGCCGAAGTAGCTGTCGAACGACCGGTTCTCCTGCATGATGATCACGACATGGCGGATCTTGTGAATCCCGGTCAGGGGCGCGACCTTGATCTTGACGGTCGGCGACTCGGCCCCGAGATTGTGAACGGTCGTCGCCACCATCGCCCGCCATTGCTCGGTGCGGCCGGTGTTGAACGTGTGGGGGATCGAGAACGTCGCGCCCCGCTTCAACTTGGCCCTGCCCGAAGCCACCCAGCGCGGGCCGACGCGGCGCTGGAGCGTGACCACCTGTCCGACGCTGCCCGGCTCGAGCTGGCCGCTGAGCGTCTCGGTGTCGCCGGCGACCGCGAACGTCGCGGTGGTTGCCAGCGTGATCAGCGGGCGGACACGCTGGACGACGATCCGGCTCTGCAGGCCGTGGACGGTCACCCGCCAATCCCGATTCGTGGCCACCGTGCCGGGTGCCATCGCGAAGCTGTACGTCCCTTCGGCGTTCGTGGACGTCCGCGCCACGGCGCTGAAGCCCTTCTGCTTCGGGAACTTGCGCCACAGCACGACGGAGATGCCGCAGCGGTGGACGCCCTTGCGGACCCCGACGAGCTGCCCGAAGATCGTGAGTTGTCTGGTCGCTGTCACCGGATTTGGCGCGGCGTAGATGGTCAGCCCCTTCGCGAGCGGAAGGCGCTGGTGGTTCGCGGGTTTGCAGGTAGGGGCTCCCGCTCCGGGTGACTGGCCGCTCGATCTCGGCGCGAGCGCCACGGCGCCCCCGGTCAGGGCGCCAACTATGACCGTGACGAGCAGAACGATTGAACGACGCAGCGGCAATCCCCCCGCAAGAAGCTGGACCCAATTATTCGTCGTAACCCGACGGAACCCTTCGAGTTGCGATCTGGGCGCCCCGATTAGATTCTTCTGTGGTGAGCGGCGCTGGCGAGACCCACCCCGTGCCGGCGCTTCGCGCCGCGCTCGACAGCTATCAGGAATCGGGATCTCCGGCCACGCTCGACCGTGCATTTGCCGCCGCCGCCCGGGCTGTCGCGGCGCGACGGGGGGAGCGGGCGAGTGAGCCGCCCGACGTGACAGAGCTTGAGCGGTTGTTCGAGGAGATCCCGGAGTACGAGGAGCTGGTCGAGCTCGCGGTCAGCCAGACCGAGCGCTCGGTCGAGGCGGCGGGCGCGAGGCTGTGGAACTGGTTCGAGCTCGAGACGACCCCGCCGACATGGAACGGCGGCGAGCGCTCGCGGGCCCGCCTGCTCGTGGCGTGCGCATGCGCACCGCTCGATGAGCAGGTCGTCGGCTGGCTCGGACCGCGGCTGCTCAGGCTCTCCGCCGACCGATGGGCGGCGCTCCTGACCGCCGATCTGCGCCGCGCCGGCGAGGACCTGTGGCGGCGCGTGCTCGGCGAGCGCTACGAGTCGGTGTGGCGACGGTGCGCGCCACGCGGTCGGTTCCGCACACGTGAGCTGGCCTATCTGGTCGCCAACGACGAGGACACCGCCGCGGCCATGCGGCGCCGGCTGTCGCGGTGGCTGGCCGCCGGCGCGGACGTCAAACGGCTGCCGTCCGAGCTCGAGGCCGCGTTCGTCGAGACCCGAACCCCCGACCGCCTGGCCTAGCGCCGCTCCCGTCACGGCGCCAACCCGCCACCACGGTGTCGTTTGCGACACCGAGGCGGCTGGAACGACCCCATGGGGGGCTGGGAGCGGTGGCGCACGCGCGAGAGATTGCGGGCGTCAACGAATAGGAGGGTCGACATGAGGGGAATTTGTTGTCGTAGGTGGTGGCTCCGGCTCCTGGTGGCCGGCCTCGTGATCGTCGGGGCGTTCGTGTCCGACATCGTGCCCGCGGTGGCGGCGCCTTTGGGCCCCCCCACGGTTCTGGCGGGCCAGACCACCCAAGGATTTCCGTCGTATTTCAAGATCTCGCCGAATGGCAGGATGCTCGAGACCGGGCAGACCGCTCTGATGATGAACTGCAGCTCGGGCGCCATGTTCGCGTTGCCGACGTTCGTCTCGCACATCCGGATCGGCGCGAGCGGGCGGACCCGTACCGCCGGCCAAATTCCTCCCGGGACACTGTCGGGTGGCGGGATCTACACGGGAACGGAATCGATGAGCGCCAAGCTCAATCGCGTGCGGACGGAGATCGCCGGCGTGTGGCGCTTGCGGATGTCCTACACGTTCACGGACGGCACGAGCGACCAGTGCGACTCGGGTCCGGTGCGGTTCGTCGACTCCCGCTGACTCAAACGCCCGGGGGCGCAGTCCCGGTCGGACGGCCCGGATGCGATGGCATCCGGGCCGTCGCCGTGAGATGCTGCGCCCGGCAGTGAGCGACCAGCACGCCACCCGGCTCGTTTCCCCTCGTCACCTCAAGGCGGTGATCGAGGCTGAACGCACGGGCATGCCGTTCCTGTACTGGCTGGACGATCAGGGCGAGCAGCACGTGCTGATGCTGGCCGGCGATCGGGCGCGGGTGACGATTGGTCGGCGCGACCAGTCGGATGTTTCCCTGAGCTGGGACCTCGAGGTGTCCCGCGCGCACGCCTTGCTCGAGCCGGTCGGCGAGGAATGGACGCTCGTCGACGACGGTCTGTCCCGCAACGGCTCGTTCGTGAACGGCAGCCGGATCCACGGTCGTCAGCGACTCCACGATCGCGATCGCATGTGCTTCGGCAACACCCACGTGGTATTTCGTGAGCCGGCGGCGGCCGAGGGCAGCGTGTCGACCGCCCGACCGCCGGGAGTCCCCGACTCGATCCCGCTGACCGACACCCAGCGCAAGCTGCTGATCGCGCTGTGCCGCCCGATCGTCGAGTCGAGCTCGTCGACCCCGGCGACCAACCCACAGATCGCGGCCGAGGTGCATCTGAGCGTCGACGCCGTCAAGGCGCACATGCGACACCTGTTCGATCGCTTCGAGCTCGGCGAGCTGCCGCAAAACGAGAAGCGTCACCAGCTCGTGGCGATCGTGCTCGGGTCGGGCCTGCTGGCCCGGCACGATTTCTAGGGCCGGTCGGTTTCGGTCAGCAAGCTATGCAGGTTTTTTGGGCTGCTAGCGCTTGCGCAGAGTGATCGTCGTCCACGCGCCGACGCGGACGCGATCGCCGTCGGTGAGGGGGAGCGGGGTCTCGGGGGCGATCGGCACCGGATCGTCGTTGACCATCGTGCCGTTCGTCGACCCGAGGTCGCGCAGAACGACGACACCGTCGCTCCGGCGCTCGAGCGCCGCGTGGAGGCGGGAGACGCCGGGGTCCGCGGGTTCCATCGCCAGGTCTATCTCGGGGGCCAGTTCGTCCGGGCGTCCGCGGCTCCGCCCGATCCGGTTCTCCCCTTCGGCGAGCACGAACTTCCGCTGAGCGTAGCCGGCCGGAAAGGACATGCCCGCGACCGCCAGCCGATCGAACTGGGCTCGGTCGGCGGTGACGACGGCCTCCCAAGCTCCGGCGGCAGGCGGCGGGCCGTGGAAGTCGAACCCGCACCCCTCGCAGTACCGATCGTCGCCCGAGCGCGGTGCCCCGCAAGCCGGGCATGGTTCGCGCCGCGCCGCGGGCGAGGTGTCGATCTCGTCGAGCGCCGGCAGCACCTCGGTGGCGCCGGCGGCGGGCGGGCCGGCGGGGATGGGCGCTCCGCACTGATCGCAGTAGTCGGTCGCCCGCGACTCGTGACCGCCGGGGCACGTGACGGTCATGTCGCGGCAGACCCCACCCGCACGGTCGCCGTCGAGCGCGTGTCGAGCGACATCTCGTCGAGGGGGGTGATCTCGTGCTTGAGGCGGACCGTTCCGGTCGCGGCGTCGTCGACCTGGACGACCGCTTGAAGCAGCTTCATCGTGCCCTCGTTGCCGCTTTCGGTGGCGAGCTGCACGGCGCGCCCGAGCTTGAACGTGGCGCTTGCAAGATCGCCCTCCTTACGAGCCTCGAGGCCCTGCTGGATACAGTCGGCGAGCTCGGCCTGGCCGGTGTAATGCGCGACCTCGCGGTTGATATGCGTCGAAAGCCGCCGGTCGTCGGTCCAGATCGCCTTGATCAGCGCCTGCGCGCGCGGCTCTTCTCCCTCGACCAGGCTGACGCGGGCGGCGAGCATCTCGTCGCCAACCTCCCGCGGCGGCACGTTGATGCAGACGTGGTAGTCGCGCGACTCACGCCCCCAGGTCGCGGTCGGATAATCGGCGGTCAGCGGGTTCACCTGCACGCCGCGACCTGTGAGCTCTTCGATCGCCGGCGCGACCTGCCGGACGAAGGCGACGGTCGCTCCCTGCGGCGTCCACAGCCGAAGCGAGACATTGCGCGTGGCTTTGCCCATGGCGGCCTGCATCAGCGCGTGGAAGTCGTCGGCCATCGCCTCGGGCTCGGCGATGATGTCGACGCTGCCGAGCAGCGCCGCCGCGATCCGGCGCAGCTCACTCACCATCCAGTCGGTGCCGACGCCGCGGCAGTCGCATTGGAACCGCCCCTCGACCTCGGCGAGCACCCCGTCAAGGTGTTCATCGGTCTCGTGCTGGTTCTCGCCGTCGGTGAGCAGGATCGCGTGGCAGGTACGGCCGGGCACGGTTGCGAACAGCGCTCCTGCGAGCGTCAGCCAGGAACCGATGGCGGTGCCGCCGCTGGCATCCAGCCGGTCGAGCGCTCGCTTGGCCTCCGAGCGCGTCTTCGGTGCGGCGATCGCGAGCGTCGAGTGGGTCGGATACACGGTGCGCGCGACGTCCGTGCCCGCGATGACCCCAAACGCGACGCCGTCCCGGATGCAGTCGATCGCTACCTTTGTGGCCTGCCGAGCCGCATTGATCTTCCGGCGGGGCGTGCCCATCGATCCCGAGGTGTCGATGATCACGATCTCCGCGGCTTCGGGCTGTTCAGCCTGGCCCGGCGCGCCGTCGGAGGTGACGGTGACGATCGCGTTGACCTCTGAGACGCCGAGCGGTAGGTACTCGTTCTGGTAGCACTCGGTCGTGAAATTGCTCATGGTTGCTCCTCATGCGGGGGAAGGCTCGATGTCAACGACCGCGACCGTGATGTTGTCGTGGCCGCCGCGGTCGTTGGCCATGTCGGCGAGCGAGCGCGCGACCGCGGCCGGCGCCGCCCTTGGGGGTAGCGCGTCGATCAGCACACCGAGCTCGCGCGCGCTGGGTGCGTAGTTCCACAGGCCGTCGGTGCAGAGCACGAGACGCCCGGGACGTTCGGGACGGAGCTCGACGAGGCGGGGCGGCCGCTCGGGAGCATCAGGTCCGACCCAGTGGGTGATCGAGTGCAGGAACGGGCTCTTGGCCGCCTGCTCGGGGGTCAGCAGGCCCTTGGCGATCCCCTCCTCGGCGAAGGAGTCGTCGATCGTGAGCTGGCGGGCGTCGTCGGCGTCGAACCAGTACGCGCGGCTGTCTCCCACCCACCCGACCGTGATCTCGCCGTTCCGGCACACCGCCGAGACGAGCGTGCATGACGGGTCGACGCGTTTGACCCGGGTCGTCCACTCGACCTGGATCACGGCTTCCACGGCGGCCTTGATCGCTTCGACGATCGCATCGCGCGGGTCGTTGCCGGGATCGGCCATCGCCCGCGAGAGCACCGCACCCGCGGCCCTGGCGGCGTCCCGCGCGGCGACATTGCCGGCGCTCGCCGACGAGATCCCGTCGCAGACGACAACGGTGACGTTGCGCGCGTCGGCCGCTTCGAGATGGAACGAATCCTCGTTGCGGTGGTGCACGAGGCCTTGATCGCTGACCGCGGCCGCGGTCCCAAGGTCGAGTTCGACCCGAAGATCGCCGTCGGCTTCTTTAGGTTCGTCGAGCCGCGCCCCGCACCGCTCGCAGAACCGGTCTCCGGGCTGGAGGGGCGCGCCGCACGACGGGCAGGAAAGATCGGTCCGAGTGGTCAGGTTCAGGTCCTCTGTGCTCACATCCGCTCCTCGATGGTCATGTCCACGTCCTCGGGCGAAGTTGGTTGGCGCGATCGACCAGCTCGATGCGCTCGGAATTGCTTGCCGCCCAGCGGGCGAGCTCTCGGTAAGAGCGCTCGACGCCGAACCGCAGGTCGCGCTCGAGGAACCGGTAGCCGAGGAGACTGGAGCGACCGTCGTCGAACGCGCCACCGCGGGTGGTGAGCGCGAGCGCGGCCTCGAGAACCTCGGCTCTGAGGCGGGCACGCTGCTCTCCTCGGATCGCGAGCGACTCGAGGATCGAGCCCGCCGTGAGCAGCTCGTCGGCGGTACTGCCGGTTCCGTTTCCCGTCGCCAGGCACCTGATCCGAGCGGTCTGGGCCTCGACGTACGCACTCGATGAGTCGGGAATCCGGTCGTACGCGGCGAGGGCGCCCGCGCGCTCACCGGCGGCCAGACGGCAGCGCCCGAGGCCGAACGCCGCTGCGGTGAACCCGGGGTCGGTGCGCGACACGATCTCGTACCAGCGCGCCGCCTGGTTCAGAGCGCCGGCCGATTCCTCGACGAACGCGAGCGCGAGCTTCGGCGCAAGCTCCCCGGGCACCGAGCGGTAGACGTTCGCGAAGCCTACCCGAGCGAGGTCCTGACGTCCGCGGGCGAGCTCGGCGACGCCGCGATACCAGCTGACGCGCCAATCCCATCGATCGACCGCTTCGACCTCGGCCAGCGCGTCGTCGATCGCTGGCCAGTCCTCGACCTCGATCAGCTCAGCCGCCAACCGCAGCGCGACCTCGACGGTCCGCTCCGGCGCGGCCTGCAGGTCGGCGATCATCTGCTGGGGGTCGGCCGCGGTGATCGTGGCCAGGTAGCCGGCGGCGGGGTCGTCGCTGTCGAGCAGCGGACGCGGCAGGGCGTGCCAGTCGGGTTCGTCGTTGCCACCACGAACCGGACCCGTGAACAGCTTGCTCGCGGCCGGGACCGTTCGTCCTTCCTCGTCGCTTACGACCTCGCGCAGGACGCCATAGAGCTGGTCGGCCATCTCCTCGGCCGACTGGAAACGATCGTCCGGGTCGGGCGCGGTGCCGGTCATGAGGACCTGGTAAAGCGAGTCGTAGCGGGTGAGGACCGGGACCGATTCCTGAGAAGGCAGCGTGAAGCGTAAGTTGCTCTGGTACCCGCGGAAGTCGAAGCAGAGCACGGCCAGCGTCCGGGCGACAGTGAACAGGTCCGAGGCGATCGACGGGCCACGAGACGCGATCTCCGGCGCCTGGTAACCGACAGTCCCGAACACCGCTGTCGACGGATCGTCCATCCGGTAAACGCCGCCGAGGTCGATCAGCTTCAGCGAGTGCTGGGTCTGGATGACGTTGTCGATCTTGAAGTCGCAGAACAGCAGGCCGAGCCCGAGCATGTAGGCGATCGCCTGGGCGGGCGGGAGCGGGTCCGGCTCGCCGCCGTTCGCCTCGCGGCGGGCGGTGAGGATCTGCTTGAGGCTCCGTCCGCCGACGTATTCCATGACGATGTAGCCCGAGCTCTCGTGCTGGACGAAGTTGAAGATCTTCACGATGTTCGGGTGCTCGACTTCGGCGAGGAAGCGGCGTTCGGCGAGGGCGGCGGCCATCGCGTCGTCGTCGCTTGCGTTGAGCAGCCCCTTGAGCACGACCCAGCGATCCGACACGTTTCGATCTCGGGCGAGATAGACCCATCCCATACCTCCGTGCGCGATGCAGCCCACGACCTCGTACTGGCCGGCGACGACCGTCCCCGCGGTTAGCTTGGGCTCGAACGAGAACGGCGTTCCGCACTTGCGGCAGAACCCGGTCGTGCGCCCGGGCGCCCCGTCGATACCGCGCCCGACCGGCTCATCGCAGCGGGCGCAGAAGCGCCGGCTCTCGGGCACCATCGCGGCCGGTCCGAGGACGGCGTCGGCGGGATCGCGGAACGGCACCGCCGGGATCTCGACCAGTCCGGCACCCAGGTGTGCACGCCCGCTCGTCCGGGTCCGTCCCGTCGTGGCGCGGCGCGAGGATCCGAGCGTCGAGACTGTGAGCGAGCTCGGAGGCGGGGTGCCGGTCGCCGCCGGGGGTGCGGTCCCCGCCGGGGCTGCGGTCCCCGCCGGGGCTGCGGTCCCCGCCGGGGCTGCGGTCCCCGCCGGGCGCCCCGGCGCCATCCCGCACACGTCGCAATACCCGTCGACGATCGTCCCGCTGCAACCTGAGCGCGCGCAGTTCATCGCACCGTCTCCTGCTCCGGTTGCACGGAGCCGAGTCGTTCCTGATAGCGGCGCACCAGCTGCGATACCAGCGCAAGGTCGGTGGGGGCCGTATACAGCTCCTCGTGCGCGCGCGCGAAGATCTGCTCGAGCTCCGGATCTTCGACCACCCCGAGACGTCCGGCCTTGACCCGGTAGGCCTCGAGCAACGCCCTGAGCTGGTCGCGCGCCTCGATCGGGGCCTGATTGGCGCGTAGCGCCTGCTGGGCGTCGCCGAACAGCGCGCGCGTGCGCCGCGTCCATCCATCGAGCCGGTGGCGCGCGTCGCGCCAAGCCTCCGAGCGGGCGAGCGCGGCGATCGCATCGAGCTCCGCACCGAGGTCGTTTGGTGGCGCGGGCGGCGCGGGCGGCGTCGGGACTGACACCTTCATTCGCACCTGCTCGTGGATCGCCAGACCTTGCTCGGCGGTCGTCTTCAGGTCGGACAGGAGGCCGCGGGCGTCGGCGAGCATCGCGTCGAAGTCACGCCGGAGATCGGCGGTTGCGTCGAGGTCGCGCCGGACGTCGCCGATTGCGGCGAGCACGAGGTCCAGGTCCTCGGGCCGGGTCGACAGGGGATCCGCGCTCGCGGAGGCCGTCAGTTGGGCCACGGAGCGCGCGGTTTCCTCGAGGTCGGCACGGTGGCGCTCGCCGAGTCCGTCCGCGAGCGCCTGGGCCTGCCCCAGGGCGGTTTGCGCCGCCGTCGCGCGTGGAGTCAGCGCATCCCACGCGTCGCCAAACGCGGCCACCACTCCCTTGACCTCGTCGAACGCGCGGGACATATGCTCGAGCAGCCGGTCCGGAGTGCAGCGGACCGTCCGCTCCGAGCTCCCGAGAAGATCGCGTTCAGCGAGTGGGATTTCGGATCTGGTGAGCTCGATCGAATCTTCCTCCACGAGCGCCCGGAGATCGTTCCCGCGCCACGGACCCCGCAGCTTCTCGGCCCGCTCGAGGACCTGCTTGAGCAGCCCGTGCCACCGCCAGAGCTCCGTCAGCGCGGCGCTCGCCTGCGACCACCGCTCTGCCGACCGTCCGGTCAGCGCGCTCACCTCGAGCAACTGGCGACTCGAGTCGATCTCGAGCTCGAGGAGGTTGGCGGCGGCGTGCTCGCTCGCCTCCTGCAGGCGGTTCAGCTCGGCTGCGGGGTCGTCTCGAGTCATTTCATCCTTGGTATTGCGGCGTGGGAGGAGCCTCGAGTTGACCGAATTGGCCAAGCCACTTCGCCTGGAGCCGCTGCCACGTGCCGTTGCGCTCGAGTTCGGCGAGCACCCCGTTGACGAAGCGCACGAACTCCGGATGAGCCTGGTTGATCGCCATCCCGTAGGGCACGGCACCGAGGCTCGATCCGACGATGTTGGTGTTGGGATCCTGGGCCTTGAAGCCGAGCAGAATCGAGGAGTCGGTGGAGATCCCGTCGACAAGCCCCCGCTCCATCGCCACCAGGCAGTCGGTGGCCACCGGCAGGCCGACCGGGACTGGGCGCTGCGCAGGCGGCATCGCGTCCATCACATCGATCGGCGTCGACCCCGCGGTCGCGCAGACTGGCTTGTGGGCGACCGCGTTGATGCTCCCGATCCCCGATTTCGACGGCACGAGCAGCCTCTGCTGGGCCTCGTAGTACGGCGTCGAGAAGTCGACCTTCGTGCGCCGGTAGCAGGTGATGGTCATCGTGTCGACCACGATGTCGACCTTGCCCTTTTCGACGAATGGAATCCGCTGTGGGACGGTCAGCACTACGTACCGCACGTGGCCCGGGGTCCCGAAGATCGCCTTGGCGACCTGGTTCACAAGGTCGATCTCGAAGCCCTCGATCGTCCCGGTGGTCGGGTTCAATGCGCCGAACTTGTAAGCCGCTGCGCCGACGCCCACGACAAGATGGCCCTGCTTGCGGATCTGGGCCATGAAGCTGCGCGCCGGCAAGTCGTTCGCAGCGGGCAGCGTCGCCGGCGGACGCAGGGTCGCGGTGGGGTTCTTGCACGTCGGCGACGGCTCGGGCGGCGACGGAGGGGCCTTGGCTACCGGCGTCGCCAGCGCATCCAGGGTGAGGTTCAGCGCGTGATCCGAGCTCGCGCCGCAGCCGGCGAGTGTCCCCGCCAGCAGCGCGAGTCCGAGCAGACGGCGAAGCGGCGGTCTCATCTGTACTCGTTGATCCTTTGCCTCAGCCCGAGCAGCGTCAGCACCGCGGCGAGCACGGTCACCAGCGGGATCGCAAACGCGAGCCCGTCGAGCGACGAGGTGGCGTTCGCTGCTGCCCGCGCGAAGCGGCTCTGGGCCGCTTGGATTCGCTGGGCGAGGTTGTTGGTCATCTGCTCGGAGATCGCCGATGCTTGTGGCGCGAGCGCGATCGCGCTGATGAGCTGGCCGCCGTTCTCGAGCTCGGCGAGCTGAGAGGCCTTGGCCTGGTACGCGGTGTACTCGCTGTCGAACCTCTGAGCGGCGACGGTCGTCCCGATTCTCCGAGCGAGCGCCGAGCTCTCGGCGATCAAGCCGCCGGGGCGCTCGAATACGCGCCTGACCACCTTGAAATCGGCGGGATCGGCTGTGTCCGAACCGCGGTTGACCAGCGTCAGACTTAGATCTCCCTGCGCGCGAGAGAGCAGGACCGTGGCCGCCGACAGCGCCTCGACCGGGTCCGAGCCGTTCCGCTGGGCGGTCTGCAGCGCGTTCTGGGCGCTGACCAGTCCTACGATTCCCCAGACCGAAACGCCGGCCAGGACGATGGTCGCCACCACCATCGGAACGTTGAAGATCCGCCGGCTGATCCGTGCGACATACCACTGGATCAGCAGGAGCAGGATCAGCGCGCCGGCGCTTACGGCTACGAATGTCACCAGCGCCGACGTCGAGGTGGCCGTGTTGTAGTCGTCATTGAGCCGTCCCGCCTCGGTGGTGTAGAGATGGTCGGCGGCCGGAAGCAAGTGCCCGGTCATCAGCGATGCGGCCGCGCGCACGTAGGCCGCGCCGATCGGGAATCCAAGGCTATTGTTGGCCCGCGCCGTCTCGATCAGCCCGCTATAGGTCGGAAGCTGCTCGGCGATCGTGGCGAGCGCCGCTGGTGCGTTACCGGTCGTTCCGGCTTCCTGCGTCAACCTCGACAGAGCGGCGGAGGCGACGGCAAGGTCGCCGAGGTATCGATTCCGGTTCGCCGCCGTTTCCACGCCGCCGGACAGCAGCCCGGTCGCGGACGTCGCGTTCGCGTCCGAGAGCGACGTGTAGAGATTCTTGGTCTGGACCAGGACGGGTTCGGTCTGGCTACGGGCGGACTTGGTCGCGCGCTCGCGCGACTGCTCGGCGCCGGTGGCGACCGCGCCGAACACGACGGCACCGACGATGACCAGGATGGAGATCAGAACCAGGCGACCGGGCGTGGTCGCCAGGCGTTCGCGAACCCAGGCGAGCGCTCCGGCCGCACGAACGCCGCGGCGACGGGCGCTTGCCGGTGCAACCCCGGTCCCGAGACCTTCGAGGGTCATCTCGTCATCGGCCGCCCACATCGCATAATTCCCGGGCTCGACTCGCCACATGGCGCGATTCTCATGCTCGCGCCATGAAGGTTGGGATCACCCTGGTGTCGTCCTCGACACCCCGGCGCAGTGCCGTCCCGGTCTCCGATCCACCCTCGCCGCGCCCGCCCTGGCACGTCGCCCGACCCCCAATTCTCGTCGTGGCTGCTGGCGCTATTTAACTACTACGGGTGGACCACGACCAAGCCTGCGGCAAGAAGCACGAGCGCGATCCATAGCGCCTTCAGCGCGTTTTCGTATGGGGCGGACAGGCTCCCGCGCGTGAGCTCGACGACTCGGCCGTCGTCCAGGCGCTGGCGGCCGGTCACCTCGGTCGTGTTCCGGCGGAGCTGCCGGACAGGCGTGCTCAGCTGCCGCTGTGCGGCGCTCAGCAGACAGCACGCCGCGGCGACGAGCACGCCCGCAGGACGGATCGTGAGCGCATTGACGAAGTAGCCGGTAAACGCCGGGAACCCGCCCCATGCGAGCGCGAACCAGGTGTTGTTGTGGAAGCGGCCGCCGGCGAGCTCGAGGTTGTAGGCAGGCACCAGCAGCCCGCCCACGAGGATGAGCGGAAGGAGCAGCGGGGAGACGGTGATCGCTCCGGCAATCCCGATCGCGATCGCGCCGATGAACGAGGTCGCGGCGAGCGCAATCAGCGTCGTCCGCTTGAGGTTGGTGTGGAGCGGCCGGCCGTGAAGCTCGTCGAGCGCATGGGCGCTGATACCCACCGCGAGGAAGAAGGCCGCGAGCGCCGCGGCGAGGCGGTTTGCGTAGATGTGAGGCGCAGCCGCTGCCCCGAGGGCAACGTAGCTCAGATGCCAGGCGGTGTACGGCGGGTGAAGGAGCGTGACCAGGTCGCGCCAGCCGCCCGCCCGCAGCGCGTAGAACGCCGGGCGGTCGAGCTCACGCGGCGCGCTCGCCACGACCGTTCCTGACTCCCCACATCACGAGTCCCGCGCCGAAGCTCGGGTTTCGCTGCTGGATGTCGCCGATCCCAGCCTGCCGCCACAGGTGTCGTAGGTCTGGCTCGTCGGAGTGGAACTGCTCGATGTTGGGACCCAGAAAGCGACCCACTTCGAACCACGCCGACGACACGCCGCGGCCGATGACCGGCAGCCCGGCTCGCGTGTGGACGCGCCAGGCGGCGCGCAGCGGCACCGACTGTGGGACGCCGAACTCGACCATCCCGATTCGTCCCCTGGGTTTCACCACGCGCGCGAGCTCCCGCATCGTCGCGGCTCGGTCGTCGACGTAGCGGAGCAGATAGGTGAACGTCAGGGCGTCGAACTCGCCATCGCCGAAGGGCAGATGTTCGGCTTCGCCTTGGGTGAAGATGATGCGGTCGCGCACGCTCTGCGGTTGGTGGTCCAGGCGGTGCCGGGCTCCCGCGAGCATGTGCTCGCTCTGGTCGATCCCGACGACCTCGGCGCCCCGCCGCGCGAGCGCGAAGGCGACGAGACCGGTGCCGGTGGCGACGTCGAGCACGCGTTGGCCCGGGAGCGGATTGACCTGATCGACCATGGTGGCGCGCCACCGCGGATCCTGTCCGAAGCTGAGAACGGCGCCCATCCAGTCATACGCGCCGGGCAGCCCTTCGAACAGCTCGAGCGCGTGGCGCTTGCGTGTCGACAGCGTGGCCACCACCGGCAAGGTTAGGTGCTTCTGAGTGAGGGCTGCGCGCCGAGCAGGCGGTCGGCGAGACGGCTGTGTCGTCGGCCGGTGTCGGGCGTGCGCGCCGCGCGGGCGACGACGTCGCGGGTCCCGACGATCACGGTGGCGAGCTTGGCGCGCGTGATGGCGGTGTAGAGCATCTCGCGACGCAGGAAGAATGCGCCGGCGGCCGCGTGGGCGACGATCACCGCCACCGGCAGCTCGATGCCCTGCCCCCGGTGGACCGAGCAGGCGTACGCGAGCTGGAGCCGGTCGGCCTGCTCGGGCGGGAGGCGGAAGATCGTGCCCTCATCGGCGGCGAGGATAAGGGCGGCATCGTCTCTGGGGTCTTCGTCTTCGTCATCGTCGACTGGGCCGCCGGTCTCGTCGAGCAATCTCAGGAGCGTGCCGTTCATGAGGCCGAGGTCGTGCAGGTTGCGCCCAGTCATCATCACCTTGTCGCCGATCCGAAGGCGCCCGCCGCGGACCGGACGGCTGCCGGGGTTGAGCTTGTCTCGCAGCGCGCCGTTGAGGGCATCGATCCCGAGCTCGCCGCGATACACGGGGGCGAACACCTGGATGTCGCGAACCGGGTCGACGCCGTAGTGGGGCCCGAGGCGGTCGCCGACGAGCGTGACGATCTCCCCGAGCGCGGCTTGCGCGCTCGGCCGTTCGATCAGGAACAGGTCGCGGCGCATGCCGTCCGAGGGCGCGAACGCGGGCGCGTGCCCGCGGCGGATCGCGTGCGCCCCCTGCACGATCATGCTTCCCGCGGCCTGGCGGAAGATGTGCGTCAGCCGCGCCGTGGGCACAGAGCTCGAGGAGACCAGCTCGGCGAACGGCTTGCCGGCGCCGACTGGAGCGAGCTGATCGGCGTCGCCGACGAGCACGACGTGGGCCTTCGGGCCGACCGCGCGCAGGAGCGTGACGAGGAGCTCGAGGTTGGCCATCGACGTCTCGTCGACGATCAACAGATCGCAGTTCAGCGGATCGTGCTCATCGTGCGTCGGGCCCTCGCCGGGAATCCAGCCGAGCGCCGAGTGGACCGTGGTCGCGCGCATCCCGCTGGCCTCGTGCATGCGGATCGCCGCGCGCCCGGTCGGGGCGACCAGCAGCACGCGTGCACCCTGACCGTTGGCCACGGCCGCGATCGTCTTGATCGACGCGGTCTTGCCGGTCCCGGGCCCTCCGGTGATCAACGACAGGCGGTGGGTGAACGCGTTGCGGACGCCGGTCAGCTGCTCGTCGGTCAGGGTGGTCTCGGTGGTTTCGTCGTCGCCGGCCGGGTCGCTCAGTCGGTCGCCGGCGGGGCCGGCAAGCAAGTCGTCGACGCGGGCAGCCAGCTCGGCCTCGAGCTCGGCTGTCTCGGTACGGTAGATCCACTGCTCTACTCGAACGAGATCGCCGGCCTCGACGAGTTCATCGATCGGCGCGGCGCCGATGAAGGGCTCGTCGAACTCCGCTGGGCCCAGCAGCTCTCCCGCCGCGGCGACGAGGAGATCGATCGGCATGCAGGTGCTGCCGCCACGCTCGGCCTCGGACAGCACGTGCAGGACGGCCGCGCGCCTGCGGTCGGGACTGTCGAGACTCACGCCCAGCCGCCGCGCGATCTGGTCCGCCGTCCGGAAGCCCACGCCGAATACGCTCGTGAGCTCGTACGGTCGCTCGGACACGGTGCGATGCGCCTGGTCTCCATAGGTCTCCCGGATCCGGCTCGCCAGGTACGTCAGCCCGTGCGGCGCCAGCAGCAGGTGCAGCCGGCGCGTGACCCGCAGCTGCTCCCAGGACCGCGTTGCCTCGGCGACCGCTCCGCGCCGGATCCCGGCCGCGGAGAACGCCGCGTGAGGGTCGTCATCGATCGCGTCGAACACGGTGGCGTTGCCGTATCGCTCGATCAGCCAGTTGGCGCGCTTGGCTCCAACGTGCTTGACCCGGCACAGGTACGCGGACAGGGCCGGCACGTCGGTCGGGGGGAGGGGTCTGGCCTCCGCCACCTTCACCTGCGGTCCGTACCGGCTGTCGGTTACCCAGGTCCCGATTACGTGCGCGCGCTCGCGAGGCTCGAGATGGATCAGCGGCCCGACGAGCACGATTGGCGTCCCATCGTGGTCGGCAGCCTCGACCACCGCCCAGCCGGACTCCGCGCTCGCGAAACGGGTGCGCCGAACGGTCACCTCGGATTCGAACGCGGTCACCGGCTTGACATTAGACCGGTGGCTGGCGGAAGTGCCTGTTTGTTGCACAGACGTCGCAAGGCGGGCGGATGTGTGGTGCCTCCGGGCGGGTATGTGGCGCCCAGCGCCTGCTATCACCGACTAAGGTCCTGACTTCTGGTGCCCCCGAGCGT